>Ga0209013_10002725_pt1 | contig 15912 bp, 17 predicted proteins | sample Cruoilmetagenom2_FD_187291 | JGI IMG/M metagenome (GOLD analysis project Ga0209013, IMG submission 187291) | Oil polluted marine microbial communities from Coal Oil Point, Santa Barbara, California, USA - Sample 2 (SPAdes) (version 2) | ecosystem: Environmental > Aquatic > Marine > Oil seeps ... | reverse complement strand
AGTTGGGATATTTACCAAACTCTGATTGGATTTTGGCTGCCCCCAATAAGCTTGCTGCCTTGGTATATTCCACAGTACCATCAAATCCGTTGCTTTTTGCGTAATCCAGCTCTTTATAAGCCATACTTAGACCAGTATCACACTGTTTTGATAATGAGCTATTTGGATTTCCAGCGCACCCCGTTATTGTAACAACAAGCGCAGATAAGATAATGATTGTATATTTCACTCCATCAACCTCAAATAAAATGTAGTAGTGCTAAGATAGAAAATTCAATAACACTTTGCAACTTATGAATTGAAAGTTGTATCAGTTTTGTGATTTAGTTCATGTGAAAAAGTGTGATAATTTCAGTAGTATAATGAGGGCTAGGAAGAAGTAATCACCAAGGGTACGACTAAAATTGTGCCCTTTTTATTGCCATATCGTCCTTATGGAGGTTATGGCCCTTATGGTCGTCCACCAATGCCAATGCATAACATGCCATATGTTCAACCCTCCCAGGCGGCTCCAGCACCGACTCCAGCAGCTAAATAATTAATTCAGTTAGTCATAACCCTTATAAACAATTTTTCCGGTGTGGTGAAATTCCACCCTGTTTTTTGCAATCAAATAAAAATTTAACCACACCATTTATAATGTAATTATAAAATCCATCTTATCTTTTAACGATAACCTGCTGTTTTTATAATTTTTATCCACCTTCAGAAAATCAGAATCAAATAAGAAATATTTGAAGTTATTTCTATACATGAAAAGTCAATAGCTAATTTGATAAATGTTGTAACTTACTGAATTAATCCATTAATTTATTCTTGAAAATTATGGCTGCATAAAATTTAATCAAATTAAATGAGAGTTAATAATAGTGTTGTTCTGATGCATTTATTCAAACTTATCAACAAAGTTATCCACAACTTTTGTGGATTGTTTTCAGAAGAACATTATCTCATCGTATTTGTTGAAAAGCTCTAGCACGATAGTGAGGGAAGAACCTATTGAAGTAAGCGTTCTGTCACCCCCTTCCAAACTGGCTTTACGATTAGCCAATCTACTGCCCTTAATAGAAAATCCGAGTAACCTAAGCATATTCTCTCCGGAGTACTAATTCAGCTGTGATTCAGCAATTTGCATGTAAAGTAATGATAAATCAGATGCAATCTGAATTTTTCACATCTTAAATGGAGATAGGTTATGGATATTCAAATTTCACTTAAACGCTTTCTATTGACAGCTCTGTTCAGTGCAGCGGTCATATACCATTAAAAAATAAACAGTCCGTGTTTATTTCCCTAACCCGCAGGCCCAGTTACCAGTGCTCATAAAAGATGGTGCTGTCTCTTTGTTAGATATTAAGATATAAAAATACCAGACTTGATTACATTGAGCGCTCAACTCACCCTCTATAGGGAGGATGTAGGATTGTTAAAAGTTGTTGTAGGGATTATGGACGGGGCAGGGTAGTTATTTTCTCCTGTTAATTAATTCACATGTTTTTGCTATACTTGATTTACCCAATGTAGGGAAGTTTGTGAAAATGGATGAGACATTGGACTTGCTCTAATCACTCCCTAAGCTCCCGATAAAATCTTAGTTGTATTTAGAAGAAAGCACCTAAAACAATACCTAAATGAATAATAAATATGTAACTTATTGGAATATAATAAGTTGAAAGGCTACTTCCTAGATCCTCATCCCCAGGCTAATGTAGCTCAAAGGCATTTTGCCGTCATCTATTCCCCCAGAAAAAAACGTGATCGCTTTCCATCCACTACGGTCACCATTTATGAATCAAAAGAATTGGCTGCCGCTGCTCAGGATCATGAAAATAAGCTCTATGCGGCAGAAGTGATAGGACCGGCAAAGTCTTCTGAAGGCTGCAAAATATTTTATCTGGTTGAATGGATAGAGTAGTTTAAGATAGAAAGTTCAGATTTATTTTGGAAACAAATCAAATTTGATGCCCGCATCGTGTAAATCTTCCAGGCTGATATCTTCAACGTCAATACTTTCACTGGTATCCGGTAAAGTCAGGTCTTCACTGCCTGCCAAGTTAATAATATAACAATCTTTAATATAAGCGAAAAGATCCATGTGCTCCAATTGCAGCTTATCCAAAACATGTCTGACTTCAATAGAAAGTTCGTCACGGGTTTTATCTGTGTTAATAGTGAAGGCACGTTTATGAATTGAAAAACCATATGCGAGCATTTCATCCATTATCATGTGCCAGATCAGCGCACATTCTTTTTTGGGTTTGTGTGCATAATCCAGATTGACAAACAAGCCAAACGTGTTAGACATAGTAAGCCAGCTCCCCTCATTATCGCGTTGGCTATAACATTTAATATTAACTGATTTTTAATATAGCATAATATCTATTAACTTCCATTTTTTATGCTTTTTTTTGATTAAAACTGAACAGGGTTATATATTATCTCTATCTCAACAACGACAGATGATTAATGAGTAAAATTTGTGACCAACGTCCAAATATTAACTATTTGGAAGTTATCAAAGCACTTCTTTTTACAGACCTCATTTGCCATCTGCTACAATTAAAAAAATGATTTAGTTATAATTTTCCATCCCGGATGAAAATATGATCAATAGTTCAGCAATTTTTAATCAAATTTCGCTCAAACTCTCGCAAGAAACTGATTTACAAAATCAGTTGGCTATTGTTGTGGCGGGAGCTATGGATCTTACCCGTTCTGATGCGGGTACACTTTATTCTTTACAAGAAGATAAATCGCTTAAATTTGAGGTGGTTCTGAATCGTTCGCTGGAAATTAATAAAAAAGCACCTGACATAGATTTCGCCAATATCCCTGTCTATAGAGAAGGTTCGCTTAATGCTTCAATGGTGGTAGTCAATTGTGTTTTAAAAGAAGAAACCATCACTGTCGATGATGTTTACAAAGAAGAATCTTATAATTTCTCTGGTACCCGGGTATTTGATGAAACAACCGGTTATCGCACCCATTCTGTTCTGACTGTACCTATTTTTGATTTTGAGAAAAAAATTATTGGCGTGATTCAGCTTATTAATGCAATGGATAGTAACGGAGAAATTCGGACTTTTAATGAGAATGATAGGGATATGGTTAATTTATTTATATTACAAACTGCATTCACTATGTCATCTAAGTTACTGATAGACAAGCAAAGGATGTTAATGGAATCACTAAAATCAACTTGATTTGTTATTTGACGAGTATCCGCAATATACCACTCAGCGCTTACAAAGAGGTCTGCTGTCCGGGTTTTCCACTGCATCAGCAATTGCACTGACCAGTTCCATAATTTCTGCCGGGGTGAGGGCGCCGGAGAGTTTATAAATCAGGTTTGGGTCAACATCTGCTAACACCACACTGCCATCCGATAGATTCACAGAAATACCGGCATTTTTTATTTCAGCACCAGCTTCTTGTTCAGAAACCAGCTCTTCATTCAAATCCATCATTTCATCATAAAAGTCTTCAATTTTATCAATTATATCGAGTTCATAATGGTCACTGATGTTAACAGTAAAACCGGCTTCCTCAATAGATTCCTGAAATTGAGTGTCACTCTTATAGGGAACTTTCAGTGAGTCGAGAAAAGTTTCAAAGCGTTTCTTCGGGGTTTGATGGAAAAAAATAAATTCGAGCACGACTGATTCCAGTTGGTTTATAAATTGGATTAAGTTTAACTTATGAGTTCTGGAAAATACATACCAGACCTCACTCCCCACGGATTAAAAATATGCTACTATTATTCTTCAACAATCTGAAAGAGTGATAAATTAACTATGTTTCATATCTTTGCCCTGATTCTGTTTGTACTGGCTATGGCCAGTGGTGTGACATTGCTGATGATTAGCTTTGGATTTGCTATAAAAGGTTCCAGTGTTCCATTTTGGTTGATTTATATCGTTGGTTTTCTTGGCTGTATTGCTTTGATAGGAAAAATATCAACGGTGGAAGTGCAGCGTCGTTATATTCGATTTTCTTCCGGGATTCAGTTGCTGCTGGGCATTGTTTCCGTGGTGTTTATTTTTCTTGATAAGCTGATGATTGTGGCCAGTACGGATATTATGATTTTATGGGTTTTATTTTTGTTTGGGATCACCGTTGGAATCTGGGGCTTATCCAGAACTTCTAATAAGACATCAGGATAATATATGCCTTTAATTAATGGTATCGTAAATAATAAAGATGAAATGATGCAATGGCGGCATCAACTGCATGCTATACCTGAAATTGCTTTCCAGGAACAAAAAACTGCGCAGTTTGTTGAACAAAAACTCAACTCATTTGGTATTACGGTTTATCCCCGAATGGCAGGTACCGGGGTGATAGGATCTCTAAGCGCAGGGTATAGTCGTAAGTCTATTGCCTTGAGAGCCGATATGGATGCCTTGCCCATTGAAGAAAAAAATACAGTCGATTATTGCTCAACCCATAAAGGGATGATGCATGCCTGCGGACATGATGGTCATACCGCTATGCTTCTGGGCGCTGCACAATATCTGTCCCAACATCAGGATTTCAACGGTACAGTATATTTTGTTTTTCAGCCTGCTGAAGAAAATGAGGGAGGTGGACGAAAGCTGGTAGAAGAAGGGTTTTTTAATAAATTTTCTATTGATGCCATTTATGGTATGCATAACTGGCCGGGACTGGATGTTGGTAAATTTGCTATTCGCAGCGGGCCGGTGATGGCTGCTTATGATATTTTTGATATTTCTATCAACGGTAAAGGAGGGCATGCGGCTGCGCCACACAATACCGTTGATCCCATCGCTATTGCCGGTCATGTTATTATGGCTCTGCAGCACATCAGCAGTCGGCAAACTAATCCTCTGGATTCTGTCGTGGTGTCGATAACCCGGATTCATTCCGGTGACAGCTACAATGTGATACCGGAGACGGTACTATTATCCGGTACGGTCAGAACTTTTAATCCTATTGTGCAGGACAAAATTATTACTCAGCTAAAGCAGATTGTGGAATCAATCTGCATGGCTTATGGTGCGACGGTGGATATTGATTATCAGAAACGCTATCCCTCTACCATTAATGATGAAACAGAAACAGAAAATGCAGCGCTGGCGGCACTTGATGTGGTCGGTAATGGTAATATTATCTGTAATAATCCGCCTAGTATGGGTTCAGAAGACTTTTCCTTTTTACTTAATGAATCAAAAGGCTGTTATGTTTCCATTGGTAATGGTGCCAGTGCCTCATTGCATAACTCCTGCTATGATTTTAATGATGACATTCTGGCCACTGGTGCCAGTTATTGGGTCAGACTGGCTCAAATGCAGCTCCGCTAGTATTTATCTATATCATTGAACTGGAATATTAGCCATTTTTCATATATAATTCAGCTCCTTATTTTACCCCTGCCAATTGGCTAATAAATATTTATTTCTACTGGACTGTATATGATTGACCTGTGTTCTAAAGACCAACCCTGTAATATTAAAACTGAAATTCTCTCTGGTTTGACAGTGGCTCTGGCACTGGTTCCTGAGGCAATTGCTTTTGCTTTTGTGGCGCAGGTGGACCCGCTGGTTGGATTGTATGCAGCCTTTATCGTCGGCTTGATTACAGCAGTTTTTGGCGGTCGTCCGGGAATGATTTCTGGTGCCACGGGTGCGCTGGCGGTGATTATGACCGGCCTGGTTGTTATTCATGGTGTTGAATACCTGTTTGCTGCTGTTGTTCTGATGGGAATTATTCAAATTTTATTTGGCGCTTTACGTCTGGGTAAGTTTATACGGCTGGTGCCGCATCCGGTGATGCTGGGTTTTGTCAATGGACTGGCTATTGTTATTTTTCTGGCACAAGTCGGCCAGTTTAAGATTCCCGGCCCTGAAGAGGGTACGGTCATCTGGATGGAAGGCATGATGTTATGGACAATGATGGGTCTGATTGCTCTGACGATGGCTGTTATCCATTTTCTGCCCAAATATACTAAAGCCATTCCAGCGCCTCTGGCTGGTATTCTAGTGGTGTCAACTCTGGTTATTGTTTTTGGTCTGCCGGCCCGTACAGTGGGAGATATTGCTTCTATTGCCGGTGGCTTTCCCGAATTTCATATTCCTATGATCCCCATGTCTTCCATGACGGAGATCATTGATACTCTGATGATTATCCTTCCTTATTCTATTGCCTTTGCTGCCATTGGTTTAACAGAATCTCTGCTGACGCTGACGGTTATTGATGAAATGACTGAAACCCGTGGACGAGGCAATAAAGAATGTGTCGGGCAGGGCATGGCCAATATCACCAGTGGTTTTTTCGGCAGCATGGGTGGTTGCGCCATGATTGGCCAATCTATGATTAATGTGAATTCAGGTGGTCGAGGCAGAATATCAGGTATCTCAGCCGCATTATTTCTGCTCAGTTTTATTATGTTTGCCTCTGCATTGATTTCACAAATTCCACTGGCTGCTCTGGTTGGGGTTATGTTTATGGTAGTGATTGGTACCTTTGAGTGGTCCAGTTTTCGAATTCTGGGTCGAATCCCAAAATCAGATGCTTTTATTCTGATTTCTGTTTCTGCGATTACTGTTTATACCGATAACTTGGCCATTGCCGTTTTAATTGGCGTTATTATTGCTGCTCTGGTTTTTGCCTGGAATCATGCCAAGCACATTACTGTGGTGATTACTCGTGACAATGAAGATTCCAAGGTCTATGAATTACATGGCCCGTTATTTTTTGGTTCGGTACATAATTTTCAGGAACTGTTCGATCCAAACAATGACCCTGATGATGTTGTTGTTGAATTCAAATATTCCCGTGTTTCTGATCACTCTGCCATTGAAGCCATTGATACGCTGGCAGAACGTTATCTCAGTGCCGAAAAACGTCTGCATCTGAGACATGTGAGTCCTGAGTGTAAGAGACTGCTAACCAAGGCGGGTGAATTGTGTGAAGTGAATGTGATCGAAGATCCTAAATATCATGTGGCAGATGATAAACTGGCATAAACAAATAATGAAACATCGTTGTGCATGGTGTGGTGAAGATACATTGTATCAGCAATATCATGATACAGAATGGGGTGTGCCCAGTTTCGATGATCGGCATTTGTTTGAAATGTTGATTCTGGAAGGGGCTCAGGCTGGATTAAGCTGGATTACGGTATTAAAAAAAAGAGCCCGTTACCAGCAGCTTTTTGACCATTTTGATGCAGCTAAAATTGCCTTATATGATGACAGGAAAATCGAACAATTATTACAGGATCCCGGTATTATCAGAAATCGTCTGAAAGTAAATTCAGCGATCGTTAATGCCCGTCTATTTCTTGAAATTCAGTCTCAATACGGTTCTTTTTCTGAATATATCTGGCAATTTATTAATGGTGAACCCAGGCGCAATCACTGGGAATCAATATCTTCCATACCAGCTAATACCAAGGAGTCTGACATAATGAGTAAGGCTTTAAAAAAGAAAGGCTTTAAGTTTGTCGGCAGTACAATTTGTTATGCTTATATGCAGTCAGTCGGCATGGTGAATGACCATACAACAGATTGTTTTCGTTATCAGGAAATAACCTCCCCCTTCTTTAGAAGGGGGACTGAGGGGGTTGCAAGTCAATAAGTTAAAGCCCTTAGTCCCCCTTTGAAAAAGGGGGAAGTCTATAGTCTATTTATTTTCACGATTATCAATCAAGTGTTCCACAACACTCGGATCGGCCAGGGTACTGGTATCACCCATATTATCCAGTTCCTGACTGGCAATCTTACGCAAAATACGGCGCATAATTTTACCGGAACGGGTTTTAGGCAGTCCGGGAGCCCATTGAATATAGTCCAGGGTTGCAATAGGACCAATTTCACTTCTAACTTGTTTTACCAGCTCTATTTTAAGCTCATCAGTGGCCTCTACGCCTTTCACCAGAGTGACATAGGCATAGATCCCCTGTCCCTTGATATCGTGCGGAAAACCAACCACAGCCGCTTCTGCGACCGCACTATGCAGCACCAGAGCGCTTTCAATTTCTGCAGTACCCAGACGATGGCCGGAGACATTTAATACATCATCCACACGTCCGGTGATCCAGTAGTAGCCATCCGCATCACGACGACAACCGTCACTGGTGAAATAATGACCGGGGTAGGTTTTGAAATAAGTTTCGATAAAACGTTCATGATCACCATAAATCGTCCGCATCTGACCAGGCCAGCTGGCGCTGATAACCAGATTACCTGACGCTTCACCTTCCAGGATATTGCCGTCCGGGTCCATCAGGTTCGGCTTGACACCAAAGAAAGGCCTGGAAGCAGAACCGGGTTTCAGGGCAGTTGCACCCGGTAGCGGGGTAATCATAAAACCACCGGTTTCCGTTTGCCACCAGGTATCAACTATAGGGCAGTTCGTATCACCAACCACATTGTAATACCATTCCCAGGCTTCCGGATTAATGGGTTCACCCACTGAGCCCAATAAACGCAAACTGCTGCGGGATGTTTTCTTAACAGGATCATCACCTTCACTCATTAAGGCTCTGATAGCGGTTGGTGCAGTGTAGAAAATATTGACCTGATGCTTGTCAACAACCTGCCAGAAGCGAGAGGCATCCGGATAACTGGGAATGCCTTCAAACATCAGAGTGGTAGCACCATTGGCAAGTGGGCCATAGATAATATAACTATGACCAGTGATCCAGCCTACATCAGCAGTACACCAGTAAATATCACCTTCCTTATAATCAAAAGTATATTTATGTGTGACCGCAGCGTAAAGCAGATAACCTGCAGTGGTGTGCTGTACACCTTTGGGTTTACCTGTTGAACCAGAAGTATAAAGAATAAACAGCGGATCTTCAGCGTCCATTTCTTCCGGTTCACAATGGGCATCAACCGTGGCGGCAACTTCGTGATACCAGACATCATGATTATCATTCCAGGCAACTTCACCTTGAGTATTTTGAATGACTAAAACGGTATGCACATTAGGGCACTGGGTGACAGCTTTGTCGGTATTGGCTTTCAAGGGTACTGATTTGCCGCCTCTTAGACCATGATCAGCAGTAATGACAATCTGACAATCAGAATCAAGAATTCGGTCTTTAATTGCTTCGGGAGAAAAACCACCGAAAACAACGGAATGAATGGCACCAATTCGGGCACAGGCCAGCATGGAATAGGCCGCTTCCGGGATCATGGGCATATAAATACAAACCCGATCGCCTTTTTTGACACCGCGTGCTTTTAAGACATTGGCAAAACGATTAACCTCATCAGAAAGCTGTTGATAAGTGATTTTTTCTGATTTCTGCGGATCATCACTTTCCCAGATAATGGCCGTCTGCTCTGCTCGTTGGGGCAGATGGCGATCAATACAATTATAAGTGACATTGAGTTTGGCACCGCTGAACCAATTGATATCTACCTTATCTGCACTATAGCTCCAGTCACTGACCTTATCCCAGTCTTTGCTGAAATCAAGAAATTCCTTGGCCATATCACCCCAGAAAGTATCAGGATCTTCAATGGACTGCTGGTACATACTATGGTATTTATCTTCAGTAATATAAGCGTTGTCTGCAACGGATTGCGGAATAGGATATACCTTACCTTCTGACATGATTTACTTTCCTTCAAATAGATTAGTGAGTGAAATTAAAAACTTTTTGCCACCATTTTCGCCTGTTGCCCGGAGGCTGCATGGCAACTTCCAGATCAATTGGCTGCTGTTTACTTAATACCCAGCCAGGTAGGGGAGGTGGTGCACCACTGGAACCACAAACGTGTCCAAGATTGTTTGGATCATAGATTTTGACAAATTCGGGCTCAGTCTTATCATCAACATAGACGATACCACAATAATCTTCCTGATGATCGTGTCGAAGTAATTTGTCTATTTCCTGAACAAAATGATGAAATTGCTCAGGATTACAGCTTGTCTGAGGGGGCGGTTCGCCAATATGATAAACATACCAGTCATCTGTCTTAGCAGACTGAATGGTTTGCCATAATTCATCAAGTTGATCCCAGCGTAAAATTCCAGCTAACCGACCCTGAAATTTTTCTAAAAAAGGATGTTCAAGTTGAGCGACTGCTTGTGACACCTGTTTCTCCATTATCTATGCGTAAGCTATAGCTAGATTAATACATAATCTTTTGTTTTTCCATCTTTGGCACACGGTTTATATCCCATTGAAGAAAAAGATGCTGCCAGAAATCCTCTCTGGAGTCATAATCATTGTGACGCATGGTTTTTTGCCCCAGAAATTGAGCCGCCAGTACCAGTGTCTGCAGATCAGAAACTACTTTTCTGGCGTGGCTGAGTTTGCTCAGTTTTAAATTGTCATTAGTCACCGCCAGGGGAATGTGTGCATATTCAGGTGTGGGATAACCTAACTGCTGCTGTAGATACATTTGTCGTGGGGTAGAGTCCAACAGGTCATAACCGCGTATCACATGACTGATCCCACTCATATAATCATCAACGACGACGCTGAGCTGATAGCTAAAAACCTTATCTTTACGCAAGATAACAAAATCACCAACCTCCCGGGCAAGATGCTGACTGTAGCTTTGCTGTATCTGATCAGTAAATTTTATTTCAGCAGAAGGCAGCTTGATACGAATGGCATGCTCCGGAATGTCAGGCTTCTGTTGAGAACCCGTTATAATTTTATTGCGACAGGTACCGGGGTAGACGGCAAGCGCTCTGAGCTGTTTTCTGGAACAGCTACAGGGGTAGGTGAGATCGTTTTGTATTAAATCCTGCAGGGCTGTTTGATAGTCTGAGATGCAATGACTTTGATAACTGATGCTTTCATCCCATTGAAAGCCGCAATGTTCGAGGGTTTTGATTATGTGTTGATCAGAATCAGCTATGACGCGATCCTGATCAATATCATCGATTCGTAATAGCCAGCTGCCGTTATTGCTTCGGGCATCGGCATAACTGGCCATGGCGGCCAGCAGTGAACCAAAGTGGAGTTCACCGGAAGGTGAAGGGGCAAAACGTCCTCGGTATTTCTTTTGCTCGACGCTGGTTTTATTCAATGATGTACTGGTTTAACCAACTTTCTCTTTCATTTCGTCAAGTTCTTTACAATCAATACATTGTGTTGCAGTAGGGCGTGCTTCCAGACGTCTGATGCCAATATCTACACCGCAGGTTTCACAAAAGCCATAATCACCGGATTCAAGATCTTTCAGTGATTCATCAATTTTCTTAATGAGTTTTCGTTCACGATCTCGGGTTCTGAGTTCTAAGGCAAATTCTTCTTCCTGAGACGCGCGATCATTGGGATCAGGGAAGTTAGTTGCATCATCTTTCATATGAGTCACAGTCTTATCGACTTCTTCCATTAACTCTTTTTTCCAGGCCTGCAACATAGCATTAAAATGCACCTGCTGGTTTTCATTCATATATTCCTCACCTTTTTTTTCCTTATAAGGTGTAAAGGTGTCAATAGCACTTTCTTTGGTGCTTTTTTCTGTTGGCATTGATTAGACTCCAGCCTGTTTTAAAAAAGATGTGAATATATATCAAAATATGAACCTTATGGCAATATTTACGATACGTTTTTTTAAATTATCCCTTTATTTTAGATTTAAATAACAATTTTTAACAGTTTTTGTCTGATTTTAGTTAAAATTACCGTTACACTACGGGGTTTGAAAACTTTTTATTTAGGCTCTTAACCTCCCCCTTCTTCAGAAGGGGGATTTGAGGGGGTTGCAAATCAACTGCTTAAACCCCCTCAATCCCCCTTTTAAAAAGGGGGAAGCTAAATATGGATGAACACTAATCAGGGCAGTAACAATTATATGAACCAGTTAGAAGCTTTTATTTTTGATGTTGATGGAACACTGGCAGATACAGAGCGTGACGGGCATCTGGTCGCTTTTAATATGGCTTTTGCAGAAGCCGGGCTGGACTGGCACTGGAGTGTTGAACTCTATGGCAAGTTATTGGCGGTCACCGGTGGTAAGGAACGTATTCGTTATTATTTAAAGGATTTTTATCCGCATGAACGGGGTGAAGCCTTTTCTCAGCCGGCTTCTGAGCATGAGTCATTTGATGAATTTGTGGCTGCCTTACATGCCGCCAAAACCCGGTTTTATACCCAGCTTATGGCCGATGGTGCTGTGCCGCTGCGCCCCGGTGTGACCCGCTTGATTCAGGAAGCCCGTGATGTCGGCTTACGTCTGGCCATTGCCACCACTACCACTCCGGCTAATGTGACGGCTTTATTGACCCACACTTTAGGCGCTGATTCTATCGACTGGTTTGAAGTAATTGCCGCGGGTGATATTGTGCCGGCAAAAAAACCCGCAGCGGATATTTATGTTTATGCCCTGGAAAAAATGAATCTTAAACCTGAACAGTGTCTGGCTTTTGAAGATTCTCACAATGGCTTATTGTCTTCTCATGGTGCAGATTTAAAAACAGTTATTACCGTCAATGACTATACCCTTGACCATGATTTCAGCGGCGCAGCTCTGGTCTTGAGTGATTTTGGTGAACCAGACAAGGCAATGTCTGTCCTGGCGGGCAGCTGTGATGAGTCCTGGTTTTCTCTGGCCAGCGCACGCAAGCTTCACCAGTCATGAAAGATTTCCAGCCCAAACTGGCAAAACGCATGGAAGGAATTGAACCTTTTCATGTGATGTCCCTATTGGGCAGGGCTAAATTGCTGGAACAGCAGGGCAGGGATATTATTCATCTGGAAGTGGGCGAACCTGATTTTAATACCCCGCAGCCGATAATTGATGCCGGTATTGAAGCCTTGCGCAGCGGCAAAGTTCACTATACTTCCAGTCTGGGATTAATGCCTTTAAGAGAAGCTATTGCTGATCATTATCAGCAAAAGTTTGCTCTGGATGTATCTGCTGGCAATGTAGTCATAACACCGGGAGCTTCCGGCGCCTTACTGTTAATTACCGGCGCATTGATTGGCCGGGGTGATGGTGTGATGCTTGCCGATCCGGGCTATCCCTGTAATCAGAATTTTGTCCGTTTTGTTGACGGGCAGGTACAGGCCGTTGCTGTCAATGAGTCCACGGCCTATCAATTAACGGCTGAGCTGATTGAGCAAAACTGGCAGGAGAATACCAAAGCAGTTTTAATCGCTTCACCGGCTAATCCAACCGGCACCATGGTATCAGATGATGAAATGAAGAAAATAAGTCGTCTGGTAAAAGAAAAACAGGCTTATCTGATTGTTGATGAAATTTATCAGGGGCTGGTGTATGACTTTGAACCCTCCTGCGCCTTAAGTCATGCCCATGATAGTTACGATGCAAAGAATGAACATATTATTATTATCAACAGTTTTTCCAAATACTTTCAGATGACTGGCTGGCGGCTTGGCTGGTGTATTGTGCCGGAGCATCTGCTTCAGGCTTGTGATTATTTATCTCAGAATCTGTTTCTGGCGGCACCCACCACTGCCCAGCAAGCGGCATTGGCGGCTTTTTTACCGGAAACTATTGAGATTCTGGAACAGAGACGGCAGGTTTTTAAACAGCGGCGTGATTATTTATATCCAAAGTTGTTGCAACTGGGCTTTAACATTCCAGTCAAACCTCAGGGCGCTTTTTATCTCTATTGTGATTGCAGCGCCCATACAGACGATAGTATGGTTCTGGCTAATGAATTACTGGACAAAACCGGTGTGGCCGCCACACCGGGTCTTGATTTCGGCAGTAATCAGCCGGAACGCTACATACGTTTTGCTTATACCCGGGATGTGCAGTATCTTGAGCAGGCGGTACAGCGACTGAGTGTATTTCTTCAGGAACGCAAAGCATAGTGGAATTTCCTGAACCATTGACAGAAGCGCGTTTAATTAAACGTTATAAACGCTTTCTTGCTGATGTTAAACGGCAAGACAATGGGCAGGAAATGACCATACATACCGCTAATACAGGTTCTATGACCGGCTGTGCCATACCCGGCAGCAGCATCTGGATCAGTAATAGTCATAATGACAAACGTAAATATCTTTATAGCTGGGAACTGTCCAGTAGTGAAAACGGGGATCTTATTGGCATTAATACCGCTCTGGCTAATAAACTGGTCAAAGAAGCGATTGAAAAAGGCCATATCTCTGAGCTAAGTGATTACGATAAGATTGAGACTGAAGTACCCTATGGACAGGAAAAAAGTCGTATTGATCTATTATTAACGCAAAATAATGGTCAAAAATGCTATATTGAAGTCAAAAATGTTACCGCCAGTTTTGAACCAGGAGTTGCCGCATTTCCAGATGCAGTGACGGCACGAGGTACTAAACATTTGCGTGAACTGGAATGGATGGTACAGCAGGGTCATCGGGGCATCATTATTTTTTGTGTGCAGCGTGATGATATTGACACGGTTCGGGCTGCTGAGGAAATTGATCCCTTATATGCTAAAACCCTCCGACAGGCGGCAGAAAATGGCGTTGAAATTCTTGCTTATGGGGTAAGATTTTCCGGTACTAATCGACCGACCGGGATTAATTTAATAAAAAACCTGGATGTAAAAATCAAGTGATCTGACCCCTTGATTTTTAATTTCTTTAAAAGGAAAAATTAACAAATAATGTTCAAACCTCTCTCTCTTTTTATTGGTTTTCGCTACACCCGGGCAAAACGCCGAAATCAGTTTATCTCGTTTATTACCCTGAGTTCTTTTATTGGCATTGCCATAGGTGTCTGGGCATTAATCACAGTACTTTCGGTGATGAATGGTTTCCAGTCTGAAATCAGAGAACGAATCCTGGGAATGGCTGCCCACGCAACCATCAGCGGTATCAGCGGCACTCTGACCGAGTGGCAGTCTATTGATAAATTTATTGAACAACAACCCCATGTGGAAGGCTCAGCGCCATATGTATTAAAAGAGGGTATGTTAACCAATGCCTCAAATGTGCATGGTGCCCTGATTCGGGGTGTTGATCCGAAAGAAGAAAAAAGTGTTTCTGAAGTTTATGAGCGTATGTATAGCGGCAGTTATGATGCGTTGAATGAGACCAAATACGGTATTATTCTGGGCCGCTTTCTGGCCCGTTCCATTGGTGCAGTCGTCGGTACCAAAGTCACCATGGTCACCCCCTCAGCCAACATTACCCCGGCGGGCATTATGCCCAGACTGAAACGTTTTACTGTGGTTGGCATATTTGAAATGGGGCATAACCAGTATGATGCCAATATGGCATTGATACATATTCGTGACGCCCAGACGCTGTTCAAAATGAAAGGCGTGGTGACCGGGATTCGTCTGAAACTGGATGATCTTTATAATGCACCGCGTATAAGCCGTGAAATTGAAGGCAAGATTGATGGTTATCATCGGGTTATCGACTGGACCCAGCATCATGCCAATCTTTTCCGGGCCATCCAGATTGAAAAAACCATGATGATGATTATTTTATCGTTGATCATTGCTGTGGCAGCATTTAATATCGTTTCGACATTGGTTATTGTTGTCAATGACAAGCAAGCCGATATTGCTATTTTAAGAACACTGGGCGCCAGTCCGGGTATGGTGATGCGCACGTTTATTTCTCAGGGCATGGTTATCGGTGTGGTCGGCACTCTGCTGGGTGTTGTAAGCGGTATTTTAACTGCACAGAATATTGAAACCATTGTACCGGCACTGGAAAGTTTACTGGGTATTAAATTTCTCGCTCCGGATATTTATTTGATCAGTGATCTGCCTTCTGAAATGAAATGGTCGGATGTCATTATTACAGCGACTATATCCTTTAGTCTGACCGTACTGGCAACCATTTATCCAGCCTGGCGAGCTTCCCGGATTCAGCCTGCGGAGGCTTTGCGTTATGAGTGATATAGTAATCGACTGCCGGGATTTAACGCAGGTTTTTGATGAAGGGACGAACAAAGTTGAGGTTTTTCATAATCTCAATTTACAGGTAAAAACCGGCGAACGGCTGGCCATTAT
>Ga0209013_10002724_pt1 | contig 15919 bp, 11 predicted proteins | sample Cruoilmetagenom2_FD_187291 | JGI IMG/M metagenome (GOLD analysis project Ga0209013, IMG submission 187291) | Oil polluted marine microbial communities from Coal Oil Point, Santa Barbara, California, USA - Sample 2 (SPAdes) (version 2) | ecosystem: Environmental > Aquatic > Marine > Oil seeps ... | reverse complement strand
CATGGTGGATAACGGTCGGAAACCCGCAGCCTATAGGGTCTTGCCAAGAAAAATGGTTTGCCACCTTGGCGACAACTTTCGCCATTGGAATTGGCTTGCGCGAGGTAGGCGTCCGGAGGCGAAAACGATCTGTGATTAATTCCCCTTTTTTGGTGTCGACCAACGCACCTTTGATCCCGGACCCGCCTACATCAATACCCAATATCTTCATCTGCTGTACTCCTCCTGGTTTGCGGATATAGTCCCATATATCCTATAAGTAAGAGTATACCGCGCCGCTATACTTCAGCATTTATCTCGCTGCTGACTAGTTTGATCATTATTGATCGTTTACCTGAATACTAGAAATTTTTGCATACTTAGGATATTTTTTAAGCCAGCTTAGGGGGCAGACTGAATCTTTGGCAGATAGCGCCCTGTTTGCTTCATGTACTTTAGATAATCGTCTCCGAACCGCGCGACTAATTGCCTCTCTTCAATCGACGTACGGCGGTCCAGGACGATTGACTCCAGGATAAGCAACAGTGCTATGAACCAACTAGCGGCAACAAGGCTGAATCCAAGGAAAAAGAGGGTTCCAGTTGTGTACAACGGGTGCCGTACCCATCTATATGGTCCGGCAACTACCAGAGTATGATCCTTACGGGTAACAACCGTAGATGTGATATTCGCACCCATGAAATCGTTTTTGGATAGATAAGATACAGCAAAACGCTGAGCCATAGGGCAAGCCCTAAGATTCGTCTGAGAGTAAGTATTAAATTCCCCTCTTGATCAGGTGATATCTTGTCATCGCCACGCTGCGCTCGCCTCCGAAAATATGCAGTCATGGAAAAAGCAACGATAAACAACACGCTAGCAGCAACTCTAAATTGGGTTTCTGTTTCCATAATGATCTGGCTACGCATACACCATATTGTCGATTAGCTTCATATATCCAGAATTGGTTTTTTAAAATTCAGGTAAATTAAGTATACAATTACCCGTGGGAAAACGCCAGTCGCACAATTAATACATAATTTATCCACTTACACATTGACAAGATACCGACAACCCTATAAAATTTTTTAACAGTCGGCCATTTTATGCACAAGCTTTCATACAATAAAAAATAGTAGTATCGTCAAAGGAGAGTTCCATGAACCAGCCTTCTAACTCAATGGACCAGGATGTATATTACCCCGCACCTGAAGTTGTCTCCGCCGCCCACATCAAAGGGTATGAGGAGCTGTACAAGCAATCGATTGACGACCCAGAAGCATTCTGGGCTGAAAGAGCGAATGAACTCGAATGGTATAAGACCTGGGACAGAGTATTGGATGATAGCGATCCGCCTTTCTTTAAATGGTTTACCGGTGGAAAAACAAATATCGCCCTCAACGCGTTAAACCGTCACCTCAAAACGTATCGAAAGAATAAGCTTGCTTTGATATGGGAGGGTGAACCAGGTGATAAGCGAACCTACTCATTTTTCGCACTCAACCGGGAAGTATGTAAATTCGCTAACGTATTGCGAAGTATGGGTGTGAAAAAGGGCGATATTGTAACGATATATTTACCACGCATACCCGAGCAAGTGATCGCTATGTTGGCATGTGCCAAAATCGGAGCTCCCCATAGTGTGGTGTATGGTGGTTTCAGTGTAGAAGCACTGGCCGAGCGCATCGAAGATGCGCACAGCCATGTCCTGATTACCGCCGATGGCGGCTGGCTGCGCGGCAAAATCGTGCCGCTCAAAGACATCGCTGATGAAGCTATTGCCCGCCAGCCTTGCATCGAATCTTGTATCGTCATCAAGCGCACAGGCCAAGAAATATACATGGAGGCTGGTCGCGACTACTGGTACGATGATTTGATGGGTTTACCAATTGCCAGCCCATTATGCGAGACAGAGGAGATGGATGCCGAAGATCCATTGTTCATCCTGTACACCTCAGGGACGACGGGCTTGCCTAAAGGTGTGGTTCACACCCATGGCGGGTACATGGTCTACACGTACACCACTCTGAAGTATGTTTTCGATATCAAAGATGAAGACCGCTGGTGGTGTGCTGCAGATCCAGGGTGGATTACTGGCCACAGTTATATTGTCTACGCGCCATTGATCAACGGTGCGACCAGCTTTATGTATGAAGGCGCCCCGAACTATCCCTATCCAAATCGCTGGTGGCGGATGATTGAGAATTATGGGATTAGCATCCTATACACTGCGCCTACTGCTATCCGAGGATTGATGCGGTTCGGGGATGCCTGGCCGAATCGCCATGACCTCAGCAGCCTGCGGATGCTGGGGAGTGTTGGCGAGCCGATCAACCCAGAAGCTTGGAAATGGTATTACACCGTAATCGGTAAAGAACGCTGTCCGATCATGGATACCTGGTGGCAGACAGAAACGGGCGGTTTTATGATCACCCCGCTGCCGATTACACCCCTCAAGCCCGGTTCCGCAACGCGCCCATTCTTTGGGATAGACGCCGATGTGGTTGATGATGATGGGAATCCGATACCGCCGGGCGAAGAAGGGTACTTGGTCATAAAAACTCCGTGGCCAGGAATGCTGAGAACGATATTGAAAGATCCGGAGCGGTACAAGGAGCAGTATTGGAGCAAATACGGAAATATGTACCTGGCCGGCGACTCAGCCCGTAAAGATGATGATGGTTATATTTGGGTTATCGGTAGAATTGACGATGTGATAAAAGTCAGCGGGTACCGGCTCGGTACTGCGGAAGTGGAAAGCGCCTTGGTTAGCCACCCAGCAGTTGCGGAAGCAGCCGCCATTGGCCTACCACACGAACTTAAGGGCAACGCTATCCACACTTATGTGATTTTGAATGCAGGTGTAGAAAAGAGCGACAGTCTCTCCGAAGAGCTGCGCAACCATGTAGGACATGAAATTGGCCCAATTGCCAAACCAGAGGATATCCAATTCGTTGACAACCTGCCTAAAACCCGCAGCGGAAAGATCATGCGACGACTCCTGCGTGCCCGCGCACTGGGGCTTCCCGATGGTGATGTCAGCACCCTGGAAGAGTAGTGTGGTCTAGCATGTTACGACCAATACCGCTGCTGCGGTTGACCGTGTGCAAACTTTATGGCATAATTTCGCGTAATTTAATTCACTAAAGGCAGTGATGGAAACGAGTAGGCCTGTTATGGCATTGTCGCCATGCGGAGGAGCAGCGATCCCGGGAATGGTGCGAGCCGGGACGATCCTACAGACCGAAAATCCTTCTGGAGCCGCAATCCGAACACCAGTATTGAGTGGTTATTAAGAACGCCGGTCTCGCTAATCGTTAATATAGGCGCGAATATAAGTTTTAGGACAGGGTCCCAAGACCGTATTCGACCAAGTTGCTCGCTACGGCGAGAAACAGGGTGGTACCGCGGGAACAACGATTTCTTCTCGTCCCTGATATGGGACGAGAGTTTTTTATTAATCAGGAGGAGCCATGCCGTTTAAAGAAGTACCTAACAAAGTCGATTTTCCAGCCCAAGAGCGAGAATTGCTAGAATTTTGGGAGGAAAACAATGCTTTCCAGAAGCTTGGTGAGCTCCATGAGCATGATGACCACTGGTCGTTCATTGATGGCCCGATCACAGCCAATAATCCAATGGGGGCGCATCATGGCTGGGGTCGCACCTATAAAGACCTTTTTCAGCGGTTCTGGGCAATGCGAGGGCATAAATTACGCTATCAGAATGGGTTCGACTGCCAAGGTTTGTGGGTGGAAGTTGAAGTCGAAAAAGAGAAAGGCTTTCAGTCCAAGAAAGACATCGAGGACTATGGCTTGGAGAAATTCGTGCGACAGTGCAAAGCACGTGTACTACGCTTTGCAGCTGTCCAAACAGAACAATCAATTCGACTGGGCTACTGGATGGACTGGAATGACCCCGATCAGCTGCGTGAGCTGGCCGATAAACTCATGGATGATCCTGACAAAATCATCACTGTTGTAGGACCAGAAGGTCCCGTCACAGACAGCGTGGAGCAGATTGTCGGTCGCTTGGGCTTACCGGAACTAGGTGGCAGCTACTTCACGTTCTCTAATGAAAACAACTATATGATCTGGACATTCTTGAAGAAGTGCTGGGAGAAAGGTTGGCTGTACCGAGGCGCAGATGTAATGCCGTGGTGCCCGCGCTGTGCAACTGCTATCAGCCAGCATGAGATCGTCACCGATGGCTATGCTGAACTGACGCACCGCAGTGTGACGCTGCGGCTCCCGCTGACCAACCCTGATGGCAGTCAAAGGGAGACTGAAGGATTAGCAGAATCTCTGCTGGTATGGACAACCACTCCCTGGACTTTGACCAGCAATGTTGCAGCTGCGGTCGGGCCGGAACTTGCCTATGCCAAAGTCCGTCAAGGTGAGGAAGTATTTTATCTCTCAGTTGGCACGCTGCACATGCTGCGTGGTGATTACCAGGTATTGGGCGAATTGAAAGGCGCTGATTTGGTTGGCTGGACATATCGCGGCCCTTTTGACGAGTTAGAAGCAGCCCAAAAAGCTGGTGGTCACACGCACCTGAGTGAATTAGTGGCCGGCATTGATCATTCTGCAGCCGAGGCTCACCAGGTGATCACATGGGACGAAGTTGGCGAGACGGAAGGAACTGGTATCGTCCATATTGCTCCAGGCTGTGGTGCAGAGGACTTCCAGCTCGGACGTGAGCATAACTTCCCCTTGATTGCTCCGCTTGATGACGAGGGATATTTTGTCGCCGGTTTCGATTGGTTGAGCAGTAAACATGTCTCGGACATTGCGACGCCCATCTTTGACGACCTTGAACAGAAAGGGGTTCTCTACCTGGTAGAACCCTACACCCATCGCTACCCAACCTGCTGGCGATGCAAAACAGAACTCGTATTTCGCCTGGTGGACGAATGGTTCATCAGCATGGGCGAATCATATGATAAACCCCGTGATCAGCTGACTGCTGAAGAGAAAGAACGCAGTTTGCGTTATCAAATCATGGATGTCGTTGAGCAAATTCGCTGGATCCCTGAGTTTGGGCACGCGCGCGAGATGGATTGGCTGCGCAATATGCACGACTGGATGATCAGCAAGAAACGCTATTGGGGGCTGGCACTGCCGATCTGGATTTGCGAAGATTGCGGGCATTACGATGTGATCGGGGATGAAGCCGAGTTAAAAAGCAGGGCAGTATCTGGCTGGGGCACATTTGAAGGTCACACCCCGCATAGACCCTTCATCGATGCAGTCAAGCTAGTTTGCCCCCAATGCAATGGTGAGATGAGCCGTATCCCCGATGTTGGCAATCCTTGGTTAGATGCTGGTATTGTACCCTTCTCTACGCTCCAGTATCGCACCAACAATGATTATTGGCGGGAGTGGTACCCAGCTCACTGGATCAGCGAATCCTTCCCAGGCCAATTCCGCAACTGGTTCTACAGCCTGCTTGCAATGGCAACAGTCATCGATAACAGCCCACCTTTCCTTGAGAACTTCAGCTATGCGACTTTACTGGCGGAAGATGGACGGGCAATGCACAAATCCTGGGGCAACTCGATCGAATTTAACGAGGCCGCCGATAAAATGGGCGTCGATGTAATGCGCTGGTTGTACTCAGCCCACAAACCGGAAAATGACCTGTTATTTGGTTACAATCGCGGAGATGAGGCGCGCCGGCGCTTTTTGATCCCGCTCTGGAATGTCTACAGCTTTTTAGTGACTTATGCCCGGCTTGATGGTTGGGAGCCGCAGTTCCCCTTCGAACCAGCATATCCTGAAGGGCCAACTCCGCAGAGCAGCAACCTGCTCGATCGCTGGATCCTAGCCCGTCTGAATCAGGTGGTAGTGAAAGTTGAACAAGCGATTGAAAATTCCGATCCGCTGAGCGGGACCCTATCTCTGGAAGAACTGTTGGGCGATATTACCAACTGGTACGTACGCCGCAGCCGTCGCCGGTTCTGGAAATCTGAGCACGATACCGATAAGAATACGGCCTATGCCACCTTGTATCACCTGATGGTTAAGCTAATTAAACTTCTCGCCCCCTTTATACCGTTCATGACCGAAGCCATGTACCAGAACTTAGTATGTAATATGCGTTCGTCCGCATACCTCAGTGTGCACCACACCAGTTGGCCGGAAACCGATCAGAGCACATTGGATGAAGAATTGCTTGAAGGGATGGCTCTGGCTCGTCAGGTCGCCAGTCTTGGTTTGAGTGCCCGCAACAGCGCAGGCTTGAAGGTACGCCAACCCCTCACGAGAGTTATCGTGTACGCTGGCGGTAAACGAAGTTTGCGGCCTGAACTAGTGGATATTGTGATTGATGAATTAAATGTCAAAGCATGCGAGTTTGTAGAGCAAGTAGGCGAGCTGGTCTCGTACCGGGTATTGCCAGACAATAAAACGCTCGGGCCGAGATTTGGAGCCGACTTTCCCAAAGTGCGGGCAGCACTAGCAGAACGTGATCCGGACGAAGTGGCCGCTGCTGTCAATGCAAATCTGCCAATTTTATTAGAAGTTCAGGGAGTAAATGTTGAGATCGAACCGGATGCTATCCTAGTGCAAACCGAACCTGCTGAAGGGTTGGCAATAGCCGCCGATAAGCTGGCAACCGTTGCAGTTGATGCGACCTTGACCCCCGAACTGCGAGCAGAAGGACTTGCCCGAGAGGTTGTACGGCGGATACAAGCAATGCGCAAGAACGCAGACTTCGACATCGCTGACCGGATAACTACCTATTACCAAGTGGATCAAGACCTCGTCGCAGTCATCGAAACCTGGGGCGACTACATCATGGCAGAAACCTTGACAACTGAACTAGTTGCTGGTCCTATTCCGGGTGAGGTTTATCGTGAGACCCACAAGGTAGATGGAAATGAGGTTCTTCTCGGTATCCGGCAAAACACCTAGGTCATACCTGTTGGAAGATTAATAGCTACGGTCCTTTTAGGACAACAAATACTTCAGCACCTCCCGCCGGTTGATTACAGCGGGAGGTGCTTCATCCTTTACGGGGAACGAAACATCCTGCACAGGGCAGATTCACCGTTATGCTCGAGCTGCAATTTTGGGGTAAGGCAGCACGGACCTTCGACAACCTCTTGCAGATTGAGCTGGTGCTAATTCTCACCCAATAATCGAGTAAAATCAGCTCTATGCGCAGTATAAACCAGCCGACAATTTCAGATAACGGTGTCGTTCGCCCAACGATGGTCAAAGTAAACCTCGACCGTATAAGTGAAAACCTGCGTGCTATTCGTACACAGGTAGCTCCAGCGAAAGTCATGGCGATCTTAAAAGCCAACGCGTACGGGCATGGCCTAGTCGAAATTGCCCATCACATGGTATCCCAGGGAGTTGACTATCTGGGTGTTGCTGTAGTTGAAGAGGGTATCCTTTTGCGCGAGCGCGGCATTCGCGTCCCAATCTTAGTTTTGGGGGGCGTACTAGGTAACCAGGTGCCGCTCTTTCTGCACCACAATCTTACTATTACGGCATCATCCATTGAAAAGCTGCAACAAATCGATGAAGCTGCCCAGGTGTTGGGAGTCACAGCCCGCGTCCACCTAAAAATCGACACCGGTATGGAGCGAATTGGCGTCCATTATTACAATGCGCATGGTTTTCTAGATGCCAGCCTCAAGTGCTCACATGTGCGGGTTGAAGGAATCTTTTCGCACCTCGCCAATGCTGACGCCACCGATATGAGCCATTCCCGGCTGCAGCTAGAGAGATTCAATGAAGTGCTGCGCTTTTATGACCAGCACAGCTTACCCACACCTATGCGCCATATCGCGAATTCTGCGGCGATACTCAACTTGCCTGACAGTTACTACGACATGGTACGTCCTGGTATCCTGCTCTATGGAGTGTATCCTTCACCAGAAGTCAAGCGGGGCATTTCTGTCCAACCAGCACTTACTTGGAAATCACATGTAGTGTACTTCAAAGTGGTGAAACCGAACCATCCTGTCGGCTACGGTTCGGAGTGGCAGAGTGATCACATGGTTCGCATGGTGACAGTGCCCTTAGGATATGGCGATGGTTACTTCCGCAGCATGTCTCACAAGGCTGAAGTACTTATTCGCGGGGTGCGTTACCCGGTAGTGGGACTTATATCAATGGACCAAATCACTGTGAACATCGAGTGGGGAACGGCTTATAACAATGATGAGGTCATATTGATCGGTGAGCAAGAGGGTGTCGCGATCACCTGTGAAGAACTTGCAGAGTGGGCTGGTACCATCCCCTACGAAATCTTGACCAATATTAACACCCGCGTCCCGCGTCTCTATACGCGTGACCCAGTTAAATCCCTGCGCTGAAAAGGGCACATGGCTTATATTGAATGGCTCCGCAGCCAAGTGGGACATCGCAGGGTATTTCTGGCTTTTGCCAGCGTAGTACTGCGTGATAACCAGAACCGCATTCTGCTGCAGAAGCGCACAGATTTCAATCTCTGGGGGCTTCCAGGAGGGGTGCTGGAGTTAGGTGAAAACATCCTGAGCTGTGCCAAAAGAGAACTGCGCGAAGAAACAGGTCTCATTCCCGGGGATTTTTCTTTAGTCGGTATCTACAGCGGCCCAAAATATGATGTCACCTATCCGAACGGTGACCAAGTGCAGCAATATACAGTCTGTCTGCAAGCCCAGCTGCAAGGTGGTCAGATGCAGGTGGATGGCAGTGAATCGAGCGATCAAAGGTTCTTTGACCCGGAAGAGATCCCTTACAACCAGTTACCCCTTTGGTACCGGGACATGCTGCAGGCTGCCATTGCAGGTGGTTCACCCTCATTTGAACCACCATTTTCACATACAATAACCATTGAACAGATAGAGGATATCCGCGCTAACATTGGGCAGTCAGCTTATATCGGAGTGGGTGCAATCGCAGTTCAGCGGGATGATCGTGGACGACTGTTAATGGTCAAGCGCACCGATGATGGTCAATGGTGTTTACCGGGGGGATTCTCGAACCTTGGTGAAAATGCAGCTTTCACCGCTGTCCGTGAAACACTAGAAGAAACTGGACTGCAGGTGACTCCCTACCGCCTACTCGGGGTATTTTCCCCAACCGACTTGTGGGTATACCCCAATGGAGACCAAACGCAATCTCTAATAACACTCTTTGAATGTCATGTTGTCGGTGGAAATCTGCAGCCCGATCAAATTGAGACCAGCGCAATCGCTTGGATGTCTCCAGCGGAGGTCATCGCCAAAACCCCCCATCCGTTGATGCGATCCTTACACAGAGCCGTAGTCGAACACTTAGATGACGGGTATATCCTCCTGTAAAAAATCTCTGTGAACTTACACCCCTCTTATTGCTTGATCCCTATCCGGCTATAGTGATGGCGGCTGTTTTACTGGTCAGCATCGGCAGTATGCCGAAGGCGCCACTCGCATCCCTGGACATAGACCAACTACCAGGGGTTTAACTACACAGGTCCTGCCGCGAAAGAGGAATAATCTCCCCCAGTGAAAGCATAAAACACTTTCTGAATAACCGCTCCTACCCCATAATTGTTCCGGCCGATCTATTCACCAGAGAAGTTCCAGCGGTGAATCAAACCTAGCAGCATGAGTGGTTTCAGCATATTTCGATGTTAGGATATAGATATTGAAGCAAAGAAATATGTCATAAACATGCTGCAAGCGGTGTTTATATATTGTGAGCAGTGCTTGTCGGCAGAGGTGATCATTGGCTTTGACTGCAAAGAAACACGTCCAACATAAGGCGAGTGATGGAACGGATTGGTTCGATATAACCTTTGCCCAGCATTGGAATAGGGTTTATGGAATTGCGTTCTCGTTGGTTGGTGACCATGCTGAGGCAGAGGACCTAGCGTTAGAGACTTTCTGGCGGTTGTACAAAAAAGCACCCGCGAAACTCAACCGTGAGCGGTTGGGCGGTTGGCTCTACCGGGTCGTCACAAACCTGGGGCTGAATGCGCTGCGATCACAACATCGCAGGGAAAGTTACGAACAAGAAGCCCTATTTGCAGAGCAAGTCGAACATGATACCCAAAATCCTGCCGATCAAGTTGAAAGAAACCAAACCCGCCAGAATGTGCGAACCGTGCTTGCGCAGCTAAAAAGCCGCTCCGCTCAACTGCTGGTCCTGCGCTATTCTGGATTCAGCTATCGAGATATCGCCGCAACACTTGAGATAGCGCCCGGTTCCGTAGGAACATTTCTGGCGCGAGCCGAGCAGGAATTTGAAGAGCGATATCAAAATTTCGAATAAGCACCTGATATGCCGTGAGAGTGTCACGGGAAGGAGCAGAAGATGCACATACCGGATGGAAAATTAAAAGCATATCTTGATCTTGAGCTAAGTCCCAGTGAACAAGAGCGTGTTCAGGATCATATTGAGAGCTGTCAACACTGCCATGCGTCCCTTTCAAAGCAAGCCGCACGTGCAAAATATGCACAAAGCTTGTTATCAGAAATTACCATGCAAGAGGATAAAAAAACAACTTCAATAGCTGCTGCCAGACAGCAACTTGAAATGCGTATAACCGAGCAGGAGGACAATAATATGTTAAAGAATGTTTTTTCTCGCGAGTATCGTTTAGCTTGGATTGTCGTGGGTATTATCGTGATCCTTGCGGCCGCAATTGCTTTCCCCCCCGTTCAAGCGATTGCCAACAGCTTTTTAGGGTTGTTCCGGGTTCAAAAATTCACCGTGGTGTCCGTAGATCCGAGCAACCTTCAAGGTCGTTTTGAGTCCGCCAACCAGCTCGAGTTTATGTTCACCGAGGATGTCACTGTAGATGAGAAAGGTGAACCACAGGAAGTTGACTCGAGCAGCGAAGCCAGCGCTCTTGCAGGAATTCCGGTCAGGCTGCCTGCAGGGATGAATAGTGAGCCTAACCTGGAGGTTATGCCTGGAGCAACCGCCAGCTTCACTGTTAACCTCGAGCATGTACAGGCGTTATTAAACGAGATTGAACTAACAGAAATCAGCCTGCCAGCAGATCTGGATGGTGCAACGGTAAGCATCGAAATTCCCTCTTCTGTTTCTGCTGAATATGGCGAATGTGAATACAACCAACAAGCTCCTACCAAGCGCGGGCATGACCCCGATGATCCCCAACTGATGCCGCGGTCGCGCTGCTCTACCTTAGTCCAAGCCAAGAGTCCAACCATATCTGCACCACCCGGATTGGATATTGCGCAGATTGGTAATGCGTTTTTGCAAATCATGGGCATGTCTCCAGAAGAAGCTGACCACTTTGCGCAGAACATCGACTGGACGACCACATTTGTAATCCCAATACCACAAAACAGTACGACTTATCAAGAAATGCCGGTTGATGGTGTTGTCGGGACACTTATTCTGCAGGAGTTCAAGGACCAAGAAACCCAGTATGTGCTGTTGTGGGTAAAAGATGGTATCGTTTACGCGCTATCCGGGCCTGGATCTGCTTCTACAGCGGCCAGAATCGCGTCAACACTGAAATAGGGTACAATCCGAACTGGATGGGTGGAAATATCAACAGCAGCTCTACCCATCCAGCACACTATACCCAAAGATCAATTTTCTTGGGAGAACCGCGCCGGACTACTCTTTTCCACCTGAAATGGTCGCAACTTCGTCAAATCGCCCATCAATCGAAGTCCGCAGTCTAAATAAAACTTACGGTGACAAAGTAGCAGTTGCTAACCTGACCTTGACGGTTGAACAAGGTGAGGTTTTTGGCTTTTTAGGCCCGAATGGAGCTGGTAAAACAACCGCGGTGAAGATGCTGCTGGGTTTGATCAAGCCTACAGCTGGAGATGGGACAGTGCTCAGCGCCCCACTGCGGGACTGCCACACCCGCACGCGCATTGGCTTCCTGCCAGAGCATTTCCGTTTTCATGAATGGTTAACTGCGGAAGAGTTCCTGACGCTGCACGCTGAACTATACCGTATGCCCCGTCTAACCCGACAAAAAAGAGTCCCAGAGCTGCTTGAGCTGGTTGGGTTGGCTGATCACACCTCGAAGAAATTAAAACAATTCTCAAAAGGCATGCTGCAGCGAATAGGCCTAGCCCAGGCACTGCTGAACGAACCGGATTTGGTCATTCTAGATGAGCCAACCTCGGGCTTAGACCCCGTTGGCAGACGATTGGTAAGGGATATCATCCGCAATTTACGCTCCCAGGGGACAACAGTCTTTTTAAACTCACACCTACTAAGTGAAGTGGAAATCACCTGCGATCGGGTAGCTTTTATCAAACGGGGGGAAGTGCTGCGGATAAGCCCATTAAACGAGTTGATGGAAGGTGAGATCAGCGTATCCATCCATGGGCAAGGTTTCTCACCCGCATTGGCTGCTGGTTTAACCCATTGGAGTAAGAATATACGTATAGATGATGATCTGCTGACATTGAATGTGGTGAGTCGAAGCGTGTTACCGGAGATCAATCGGTTCCTGGTAGAGCAAGGTGTGGATGTATTTGCTATCCGACCAGAACAAATCTCCTTAGAAGACTTGTTCATTGAGATTGTGGGGACCGATGGCGGATTGTAACTGACACGAATCTATCCAAAGTGTATATCGTATTATGAGCGCATTGATAATTGCCCGCCTGACATTTCGTGAAGCAGCTCGCCGTTGGATCCTATGGGTTGCATTGATCCTGGGGATCGTGTTCTTGGTGATCTATGCCCTCGGATTCTATGAGATTCAAAAGGATATGCAGAGCAGTTCCAGTTCGACTATCGTTTACAGCGAGATATATAACTTCATTTTCATGGCAGGTCTGTACGCGATCAATTTTATGACCATCATGATGGCTGTACTCACTTCCGTCGACACACTGTCAGGTGAGATTGCTTCAGGAACTATCCACACCATAGTTAGCAAACCACTTGCCCGCTGGGAAATCGTAATCGGGAAGTGGTTGGGTTTTGCCGGCATGCTGCTGTTGTATATGCTGTTGATGTCAGGGGGTGTCATACTTATTGTCTATGGGATATCCGGATATACGGCGCCTAATATTTTGCCAGGACTAGCGCTGGTCGGACTCAACGCGCTCTTGCTGTTAAGTGTGTCCTTACTGGGTGGAGCAAGTTTATCCACGCTTGCCAATGGCGTGCTGGTGTTCGGTTTGTATGGAATCGCATTTATCGGTGGCTGGATAGAGCAGTTTGGTTCATTCCTCAATAATCAAGCCGCGATTAATATTGGTATCATCAGCAGCCTGATCATGCCCAGCGAAGCCCTGTGGAGGCGAGCAGCTTTCGATATGCAGTCACCTTTAGTATCTGCAATGGGCTTCTCGCCATTTTCTTCTAACTCCGTACCCAGTCCATACATGATTGTTTATGCCATCCTTTTTATAGGTGGGGTCATCTTATTAGCAATTTGGCAGTTTAATAGACGTGACCTTTGATCGGTTTGGGAGTGATCTGCGTCAAGACTTTGTATCACTCTTTAACTAAGCACAGGCAGAATCCTGATTACCAGCAGCTTATGTAACTGTAAGGAACTGGTATGGAAAACAATTACCCGCAAGTTGATTATGATTTAGTCGCCGAGACTTACAACCAGCGTTTTGGCGATCATACCCCTGACCCAACTGAAAAAGCCTTATTGTCGCTTGTTGAAAGTTCTCATGCGCATAACATTCTAGAGATCGGCTGTGGAACAGGTCACTGGATATCCATACTGAGAAACCCCGGTTTGAGCCTGTATGGAGCAGATTTATCATACGGCATGCTTGCCCAAGCGCAGCTGAGTGAAGGACCATTTCACCTGGTGCAAACTCACGCCGAAAAACTTCCTTTTGCTCATAATCATTTTGATCTAATTTATTGTGTTAATGCTGTACATCATTTCAAAGATCCCAAGAAGTTTATCCAAGAGGCTTATTATTCGCTTCAACCTGGAGGCGGAATAGGGATTCTGGGGCATGACCCTCACCGCAATAATGACCATTGGTACATCTACGAATACTTTGACCAAGTGTATCAAAACGACTTGACGAGATTTACACCCTGGGTGCAATTAATCAAGTGGATGGAGATAGCAGGGCTCCGGAATATCCGTATAGTCCCAGTCGGTAAAATCTCCGCTGATAAAATCGGGCGGGGAGTACTTGAGGACCCTTATCTCAAGAAAAACGCCACTTCCCAGCTGATCCTAATATCGGATGCTGACTACTCCGCGGGGATAACGAAAATTCACGCTGCCCTCCAGGAAGCTGAAGATCAGGGTCGTGTGCTGGTATTTCCGATCGATATCACGTTGGAAATCATTATTGGGCAAAAGTGAACCAAACAGGCTAATTAGATAATAAAAGAACCCGGCGGCGGAATGAGCGCAAATATTGATGTAAGCAAAATAGTTGATGAGTTCGAAGGAAGCAGGAAAGATGCCCACTTCCCTTTTGTGACCTTGAGCTACGCACAGTCGATTGATGGAAGCATTGCTACCAGGCAGCGTACACCACTTGCTCTCAGCGGAGCGGCATCGATGCGCATGACACATGAACTGCGTGCGGTTCATGATGCCATCTTGGTGGGTATTGGTACTATCATAGCTGACAACCCCCAACTGACAGTGCGATTGGTGCCTGGTGACAATCCCCGACCGGTGATTGTAGACAGCGCACTTCGTTTTCCTTTGGATTCAGAGCTGCTGAAATCTCAGAAGAAGCCGTGGATCGCGACTACCAACAAGAAAGCTGGCCATCGCGAGCGTTCTCTGCGAGAAGCGGGCTGCCGTATTCTAAAGTCCAAACCGAACGATCAGGGCAAAGTACCGCTGGCAGATCTATTGAGCACCTTATGGGGGGATGGGATCCAGCGGGTAATGGTGGAGGGAGGCGCATCCGTAATCACATCGTTTTTAGAACAGAAGCTGGTTAACCTGGTCATCATCACGATCGCACCCCGGTTTGTTGGGGGTTTACACGCCATCAGTAGTCATATGACAGCTTCACATGAAATCGAGTCGCCCGCGCATACCAAACTCGATCACGATCTAGTTGTCTGGGGGAGACTCAAATGAAAGCTGGAAACCCACCTAACAGCACACTGTGAAAAGCACACATTTGGGGGAATACGCAATCCAAGAACCTTACAAGTTTATTAGCTGGTTATATCCAGCGATTTTTATCCGTTAATAGAATATACAGCTAAACACGTGTGTGTTGGGGTGTTTAACGCTGCCAAACACATCAAAACACCACAGCACAACAATCTGCACCGAACAGGCATACCCGGTGAAAGCCGGGGACGCAAAGCTATGGGTCTAAGGCCACCAAAGGTGGTTATGATCGCCAAGCTGCCGAAGAGTAGAGTGACACTCATATCTCCGGAGTATGGCGTGCATGGCCCATACAAACCGAAGTAACCGGAGATGAGTCGCATGAAAAGCTTCACCATTACCAGACGATCCAAGCATTTCTCCTTACGATTCACCCAACGTTATCTCAGGGTTGCTATAAGCTGCTGCCTGCTAGCGGTATTGCTGCTGGTTTATCTCGGAGTCAACGTAGTCGAAAATGGACAGGCAGCTACGCTAGAAAATGTCTCGCTCCAGTGCCAGCCATTTACCCAGGTGAACGATGATGCTTTTAGCATGGATACGGGGTCAAACACGAGCTACTCCAGTGAAGAAGCGTTTGAGGTATTGGTGTTTAATGGACAGCTCTACCTAGGAATGGAAGGGGATAACATCTACGGGGCACGCATCTGGCGTACAAAGCCAGGTGTCCAAATCGCGACCAGTCAAAGTAATTGGGAAGAAGTAGCCGCGGATCCAAACGGCTATCCATTTGGTATCCAGAATGTTGTTGAAGCTGACCATATCGACAGTTTAGCTGAGTTTAATGGGTATATATTTGCGAGTGTTGCGAATGGCGGCACCAGCAGCTTTGGAACCCGCGTCTTCCGCAGCCCGAATGGCGATTCTAACAGTTGGGAAAATACAACTGCCGCAATCG
>Ga0209013_10002722_pt1 | contig 15926 bp, 15 predicted proteins | sample Cruoilmetagenom2_FD_187291 | JGI IMG/M metagenome (GOLD analysis project Ga0209013, IMG submission 187291) | Oil polluted marine microbial communities from Coal Oil Point, Santa Barbara, California, USA - Sample 2 (SPAdes) (version 2) | ecosystem: Environmental > Aquatic > Marine > Oil seeps ... | reverse complement strand
ATCACAATCCATTTTTAGAATATGATGCTTTACCCATGTAGTTTTTTCAAGCCATTGCCGCTCATTGAACTTATCTTTTTTTGTATACCAAGAGTAAGGAGGCTCTACAAATTGAAAAAGGTTAAATGTACCTAGTCTTATTTTCATAATGCAAGTATATCTAACTATTGGTGTCAGGGTAATTTGGCTTAATGTGAGATAATCACTTAACCCTCCAAAGGTTTTGTAATTAAGTACCCACCTAAAAGTACAGGAACAATACCCATCATTTGACGAAACTCCGGTATTTCACCTAAGTAAATGTAGGCAAAAAAGAGTGTCATCACAGGTAAGAGTGCTAACATGGCTGAGAGTTTTGTGATAGACATACGGTTGAGTGCTTCTATCCACATGATTTTTGAGACCACATAAATGCCTGTGGCTATGAGAAACATGTAGGGTAGTGCAGACATAAAGTTCTCGTAACTCACTGAGGGTTCTAAAAAGTAAGCTAAAAGAGCCACAAAAGGTAAGCCAACTACGGTTCTAAAACCTAAGATGGTCTCTGAAGAACAGTAGACTCTTGCACGTTTTTGATAAAGGTTGACTATGGGAGCAGCTGCAGCAGAAAGGAGGATCAACCAGTCCCCTTTGTTAAATGCAAAATCTTCAGGAAATAAGATGATCAATGCACCCGCTCCCATGATGACAGCACCAATCAAATGTATGGTTTCCATTTTTTCTTTACCAAAGACATTGAAGTAGAGGTAAGAAAATAGCACTTGTAAAAAGACAATGACTGCCATATTTCCCGCTGTGGTGTATCGCATACCTATGAAAATGAAGGTGAAAATGAAGGTTATCCAAAAGGTTGTAAGAAGTAAGTCTTTGTATGCGTCTTTGTTTTTTAGTTCTACAAATCGCTTACGTTTATACATAATAGCAACATAAAAAAACAAAGCAATGATGAGGCTATACATATAGGTATGTAATGCCCCGACATAAGACATAGCGACGATGGAAAGTATGGGAAACCAAGATTCAAGAATAGTGAGTCCAAGCATTAGTAATTCACCTTCACGTTCTTTTGTCATTGACTCATCCTATTTTATTTTTTGTATTGTATCCTAAAGCTGTGTAGGATGAGTACACAAAGAATACAGATGTTTACGACAGTATACATAGAGACTTTAAAAAAGTTACCAAAGTGCCAAGTTTTTCAAAAATGTTAGAAACACAGAAGCCTTTGCCAAGTATCTATGCAATTTAGCTATAATTTTTCAAATGAGAATGAAGGATATATGATGATGGATAAATCGTTAAATGTTTTAGGGGAACCCTTAGAACCTTGTAGTTTAAAACCTCTCACAGGCTTTCATAGAGATGGACATTGTAATACAGGTGATCATAACCCTGCGGTACATGCTGTGTGTATCTATGCAACAGAAGAATTTTTAGCATACTCCAAAAAGGTAGGGAATGACCTCTCAACTCCTATGCCAGAGTACAATTTTGCAGGGGTACAACCGGGACAAAGCTGGTGTCTTGGGGGACATAGTTTTGTTAAAGCACATAGGGATGGCATGGCTCCACATATCTTCATTCACGCGACACACATGAAAATGCTTGAACTGATCGATCTGGAGACATTGAAACAATACGCTATTGATCTATAGTTAATTAGTACGATTTAGGTAAATTCTTTTGTGATAATTTTCTGGAGGGGAATTACAAGTATATCGTACGTTCTTTTCTCCAACGTATAAGAAGAATGACTTTCTGGTTAGGGGTCGATGAATCGAACCGTACGATACTTTATAGTGACATTTTCATAGTCTGCATACAGAGCAGGGAGACTCACTAGGGTCTCGAAACAGGAAGTGTTGCCAGAAATGATTTCGTAGCACTCTGCTGCAAAAAGTGATAAGTACGTTGCTCTATGTATGTCACTTGGATTTCCAGATTTTTACTTAGTCGTCGCATTTCTGCTATGCTTCCGTAACTCCTACCAAATATGACTACTTGCTAACGTATCATTTACTCCTAAACTCTAGGAGTATATTGCCACTGATTCATAGTAACAAACTTGTGTGTAATATGTGTGTAGTTAATAGATTTCTTTTTGTTCGGCTTCTGAAACACAGGTAAGTGCATAGACCCATTGGTGCAGGTCAAGCATATCTTCATAGATCTTAAAGTTTTTGTCTATGATAAATTCGGAGTGAAATGTTTCATCAGGTGGAAATACACTGTAGGCATACATGGCACCATAGAGGTAAAGGTAGGCAAATGTATCATCCTTGTCCAGACCTAAAGGATAACGTTTGAACTGAGGTTCAGGAATGCTGTAGCCTTTGTTTTTTAGCGTTTCTAAGATGTGATGTAGTGTTTCTCTCTTTGCATCATTTTTGATGTACTCTCTATAGGTAGAAAGCAGGGGTGCTTTAAAATTACGTATACCTGTAGCGACAAATATCTCAAAGGGATCATAATGCATATAAAAAGAGCTGCTTTGCATACGATGTGTTGCCCCCTGCCAAAAGATGATGCCTATACGCTCTTTAATGGGATCAAGTCTGTGAAATCTTGCATCTCGATAGATACGAAAGAGTGATTTGTTTATTTTGGGAATGGCATGAATATGAGGTACCAGTATCTGCAAGTGCTCACCCATCTCTTCTACATAGGCTTTGTTGGGTGAAACGATATATTTTTCATACTCGTCTTTATGGTCATCAAGCCACTCTTTGGAGTTATTAATAATGATGTTGTCCAGAAAGGCAAGACCTTCTTTGGGAAATCCTGTAAACTGCATTAGATCCCTTTTAGCTTTTGCCAGATCAGACCAAGTACTTCATGAAATACGATACGAGATTTCGTAAGTGCTTCTGATGAAAAGAAATCAGTATAGTTTGGGTGTTGTATACTTGCTAAGTGGTTGGTTGGTGCAGGTATAGGATAAAGTCCTTCATTTGTAAAGAAATTTAATGCACGTGTCATATGTGATGCCGAGGTAACCAATATAAATGGTTCATCTGCCAATAATTTCTTACCTGCTATTGCTTCTTCTTGAGTATCTCTGGTTCCTAGATGTAAAATGATATCTTCTTCATTGACACCTAGGGATATGGCTAATTTTTTTTGCATCACAGCATGTTCTGTCGCATCATATAGACCATGATATCCAGAAAAGATGATCTTTGCATTTCTATATAATTGCTGATAAAGACGTATACCTTCATTTAATCTAACAACAGATGTTTCAACTACCTGAGAGGTAATAGGTAAACTTTCATCTGTATGGTGACCTCCACCTAGAACATAGATATATTTGATATTTTTAGGGGCAGTATGTAGGGTTGGATTATTGGATTCTATACTATGTAAGAGTATGTTGGCAACAGGTGCATATGAAAATAGAAAAAACCACACTATGCTTAATGTGAGCATCAATTTTGCTTTTTTTATCTTGTTACTATAGAGTAGTACCAAGGCAAAAATAATGAACAACACCCCAATAGGCAGAGGCATTAAGAACATAGAAACGATCTTTTTGAGTATAAAGTCCATAGTGAGGCTTGTGCTACGGTACTAAGCGTGTTTCATCAGCTTCAAGTTCCATCACTTGCCAAGGTAAGCCTTGTATGTTCATCTCTTCCATAAATGGATCAGGATCAAACTCTTCCATATTGAAGACACCTTTGCCTTCCCACTTGCCTTCTAGCATGAGTTTTGCACCTATCATGGCTGGTACACCTGTAGTGTAACTCACACCCTGACTCATCACTTCTGCATAAGCTTTTTCATGGTCAGAAACCTGGTAAATGTAGATGGTTCTTGCTTTACCGTCTTTAAGTCCTTTGGCAAAGATTCCGATGTTTGTTTTACCTTTTGTACGTGGTCCCAGGCTTGCCGGATCTGGAAGCAGGGTAGAGAGGAATTCCATAGGAACGATCTTCTGTCCTTTATGTTCGACCTCTTGTATGCCTAACATTCCCACATTTTCAAGACACTTCATATGTGTAAGGTAACTCTCTCCAAAGGTCATAAAGAATCGAATTCGTTTGAGCCCTTTGATATGTTTGACCAAACTTTCCATCTCTTCATGGTAGAGAAGATAGCTGTCTTTTGGTCCTACTTCAGGGTAATCCCATACCTGTTTTATGGCCATAGGTTCTGTCTCTATCCACTCCCCTTGTCCATCATCATTTTTTTGCCAATATCGACCTTTTGCAGAGACTTCACGAAGATTGATCTCAGGGTTGAAATTGGTTGCAAAAGGATACCCATGATCTCCTGCATTACAGTCAAGTATGTCTATGGTGTGAATCTCATCAAAGTAGTGTTTTTGAGCATAAGCACAGAAGACATTGGTAGCTCCAGGGTCAAAACCGGAACCTAAAAGTCCCATAATATTTGTTTTTCTAAACTCCTCATCTCTTGCCCATTGCTCTTTGTATTCAAATTTAGCAGTATCTGGATGCTCATAGTTTGCCGTGTCCAGGTAATCTACGGAACAATGCTGGCATGCATCCATGATGGTAAGATCCTGGTAAGGTAAAGCCACATTAATGACGATATCTGCACCTGTGTTTTGTATGAGGTTTATGAGTTCAGGTACAGAGTCTGCATCGACTTTAACGGTGGAAAGTTGTACTCCTGTACGTGCTTCTACATTGGCAGCGATGGCATCACATTTACTTAAGGTACGGCTTGCCAGTGTGATATATCCAAAAGTATCAGCATTCATAGCACACTTAAAAGCAACAACATTTCCAACACCACCAGCACCGATGATAAGGGTTTTTTTAGACATGAGAACTCCTATAGGGTTATTTTATCACAAATAGTAGTGATTTATAACATAACTCAATCCAAAAAGAAGAGGAATAAAGAGCAGGGTACTCAGCAATATAAGAGAAGTAACATCCTTAGGTTTACAATTATACAAAGAGGCCAGGTTAATGTTGGCAACGGCTAAAGGCACCATCATCTCCATAAAGATCACACCTTGTACAAAAAGTGGCAGATTCGTAAAAGAGAGTATGATCGCTGTAGCCAAAGGGACGATGATAAACTTTTGGCTGATCGTCCCTATAAAAAGTTTTGGGTGTAGCTCTTTAATGCGTATACCTTGTAAGAAGGTACCGAGTAAAAAGAGTTGCAAGACGATACCTGCGTAAGCTCCCATTTTGAGAAATTCCTCTATCTCTACACTGAGAGGTATATCGTATATATTAATTAATATGGCAACAAGAGAAGCAGGGATAATAGGTATCTTGACAATGTTAAAGAGTGAGTCTTTAATACTGAATGAACCTCGTGAATAGATATAGACACCGATGATGTAGACGACAAAAACATTGGCGATATTGATGAGGGTGGTATAGATGACACTCTGTTCTCCAAAGAGAGCAATACCTAAAGGGATGCCGATGTTACCTGTATTCCCTACAAACCCGGCAATGGAGAAGATAGCACGGTCTTTTATATTTGTAAATATTAGTTTAGCGAACACTATCGTTGGAAGCAGTAGTGCAAGGATTATGGCAAGATAGATCAGAGGGACATAAATATGTTCTGTATGTAGCTTAGCAGTGCTGAACCCCCAAATGGTCACAAAAGGCTGAAGGAAGTAGACAGACATCAGTGTAAGTGTCTTGGTATTCATATCATCTTTAAATGAGCGTTTGGCGATATAGCCAAGCACAATAAAGACATAAACAAAGATGATGGAGAGTAGTGTGCTTATCATGAGAAGGATTATAACTTATTTTGTGTTTTAATGTCTATAACAATTATGATAGAAAGCCTAAAAAGGTTTTTCAAGCAGTCTTGATTTAGAGATTACCTTTATTGACAGAGGTCATGATGTTTCCTTAATCATTTTAGTATACTTTGTGGATGATAGTTGAAATAAAAATAAATACAGACAAGTTAAATTGGCGAGAGCGTCTTAAGGTAGAATTAACTCCTAACGACTTCTTACAAAACATAGAAAACATACACTTTGACTTTATTGGTGATAATGAAAGAGCGTATTTGGAAGATGCGGGTATTTATAACCACGAGGCAGAAGATGATATGTTTGCACTTAGACTTAGGTTTAATGCCGGTCGTATTTCACCTGAACAACTTTTACTTATTGCAAAGATTGTCAAGCGTTATGATTTGGATATTATCTTAACTGCACGCGCTCAGATGCAACTTCATGGGCTTGACTCAAGTACTGTTTTATCGGCATGGAAAGAACTAAATGAAAATGGCATTTCAACGTGGCAGACCCTTGGGGATAATGTACGAAACATTGTTACAGATGTATATGATGGTGTAGGAAAGTATGCAGAGATAGAGGTATATCCATACATAGAGCAGATGCAAGAGTATATCTTGAATAAGCCAAGATTTATAGGTTTACTTCCTAGAAGAGTTTCGGTTGGCATTAGTGGAAATAGAGCGAATCTAAATTCTTTTTTTGCGAACGATCTGTTTTTTGCCTTAGCTGAGAAAGAAGAAGTCAAAGGATTTAATGTTTATCTTGGAGGTAAAAACTCAGAGCAAGCTCAAGAAGCGGATGTGTTTTTAAAAGCAAGTCAGGTTGTTGAATATTTTATAGCCGTTATTGAAGCCTTCCATCTTCATGGTTTAAGAGGTACCAGGTCTAAGACGAGGTTGTTTCATTGGTTAGAAAAAGAAGGGATGGAGGGCATTAAGAAACAAATAGATAAAGAACACAGCTTAACGTATCAGACAGCTGGTAGCTTATTGTTACAAAGGTATGACAAAACGATTACCGAACCTTTGAAAGACAACTCTTTTGTTTATATGTATCATACAGATTTTGCACGTGTCAGTGCAGATACCTTTATAAAGCTTTCAAAGTTTGCTTCCGAACATAAGGCAGAAGTACGTTTAGGCATAGACCAGCATATTTATTTTTTAGGACTTGAAAGCCCAGTGACTCCTTTTGAAAATTCTCATACAATTTCAACAATTTCTGCCTGTGCGGGAAATGAACATTGTAATTTTTCTTTTTGGCATGTGAAAGATGACACGAGCTACCTACCATTAGAACTCATACAAAAACATAAGATAATGGTGGGTTTTTCTGGATGTATAAAAGGATGTGGAAAACATCAACATTGTGATATTGGCTTAATAGGTATGCAGACAAGCTCTTATGGAACTTCTGGAGAAGCTGCAAGAATTTATCTTGGTGGTGAACATAGTTTTGGACTTAGCGTGGCTAGGTATTTAAATATTTTAGTTCCTAAAGAGGCTCTGAGTAGCTTTTTAGAAGTGATAATAAAGGAGTTTGAACATAGTTCTTATAATAACTTTGAAGACTTTAGCAAAGAGGTCTTAAATACCTATAGTGCCGATTTTCTATGTTTATGGTTTTTAGCTAAACTAAGCACTAAGACTGAGGTTTTTCTTCAAAAAAATGTAGAAGTCTTAGAAGAGGTATGTACTCAAAGTGAAAGAGAAACTCTAAGTGAATGCTTCAGTAGTGTTATACCTAGTAAGAACTTCAAATGTTCAAGTGAAATTTCTAGACTGGCTAAGGGCTTATGGAAAGAAGAACCTAAAAGCCCTATAGTTATCCAGTCAAGTAAGAGTGGGTTTAACTATGGCTCTAAGTAGAGCTTTTAAAAGTGCAAGTGAAGAAGACTAACGATTAAGCGCAGATATGTTAAACCATTAATCTATTTTAGATATGATTCTTTAATCAACTTTTAGGATATTTTATGGATTTTGCTTCTTTAGAGACTTGGGGTTACCTAGCTGTAGCATTTTTTGCATTTGGCGGTTCGCTGTTCATCGTTGCAGCAGCAGGTGTATTTTCATTTATGGGAAAAATGGATTTGACCACCGCTTTAGCCATAGCTACAGTGTCAAACTTTATAGGTGATATGTTTTTGTTTTATTTGGGAAAATACCAGAAAAAAGAGATACAGCCTTACTTTGCAAAACACAAACGTAAAATAGCCCTCGCAACGCTTATCATGCGTAAATATGGAATCGCTGCTATTTTTATACAGAAGTTCCTCTATGGTATCAAAACCCTCGTACCTCTCTCTATGGCACTTGCGAAGTATGACTTTAAAAAGTTTGCATTTTATAATGTATTTGCATCGATCGTTTTTGTGTTGACGATAGGATTGAGTGCGTATTATTCAAGTGAGTTTATTATATCAGTGTTTGAATATATTAAAATAAACCCATGGATAGCTCCAGTGATCTTATTTGGTATCATCGGGCTGGTATGGTTTATAATGGAAAATATGACTAAGAAGAAGAGGTAGTTAAAAAGTAAAAGGAGTCTTACCTTTTACTCTGTACGAACTTTTCAATACGTCTGATACCTTCACGGATTGTTGTGATATCTGTAGCAAACGAGAATCTAAAGTAACCCTCTGATCCAAAACCTATACCTGGGACTACAGCAACACCAGTAGCTTGGAGTAACTCTTTACAGAATTCTATAGAGTCATTTGAGATATCTTTGATGTTTACAAAGAGGTAAAATGCACCCTGTGGTTTAAGTACAGAGAGACCGTTAATGTCATTAAAGAGTTTAACGGCTTCATCTGCTCTACCTTCAAAGGCTCTTCTCATCTGTTCTATCTCTGTATCTACTTCACCAAGCAGTGCAGGGATGGCTGCTTTTTGCGTGATAGAGTTGATGTTTGATGTACTTTGACTCTGAAGCTTGTTCATTGCAGCTATGAGTTCTTTGTTTGGTGTAGCCAAGTATCCAAAACGCCATCCTGTCATCGCTACAGATTTACTGAGACCATTGATCGTCACAGTTCTTTGGTACATATCTTCATTGATACTCGCTGTAGCAACAAAGTCAATGTCATAGACAAGCTTCTCATACATTTCATCACTTGCTACAATGATATCTGTCCCCTCAAGTACTTCTGCAAGTGCTTCAAGTTCTTCTTTAGAATAGACTGAACCAGTAGGGTTTGATGGTGTCGTCAAGATAATCATTTTTGTTTTAGGTGTAATGGCTGCTCTGAGCTGCTCAGCAGTGATCTTGAATCCACCGATCTCATCTGTCTCTATAACGACCGGCACGGCACCTGCATATTTTACGAGTTCAGGATACGTTACCCAGTATGGAGCAGGGATGATAACCTCTTCACCTTCATTCAGTACAGCTTGAAAAAGGTTAAAAAGGGACTGTTTTGCACCATTACTTACAATGATATCTGAAGGCGCGTAGTCTAGGTTATTGTCTCTTTTGAGTTTTGCTGCTACAGCTTCTAGAAGTTCTGGGATTCCTGGTACGGCTGTGTATTGAGTAAAACCATCGTTGATCGCTTTGATAGCTTCATCTTTAATACGTTGAGGTGTTCCAAAATCTGGTTCACCAGCAGAGAAAGAAAGAATATCTTTACCTTGTGCTTTTAAATCACGTGCAAGTGAAGAGATAGCTATAGTAAGTGAAGGAGAGAGTGTTTGGATACGATCTGAAAGCATGAAAAAACCCTTATAATAAATTGAGATATTATAACTAAAAGTGGTTGATAATTGACTAAGAAGTGACTTATGGCAAAGTTAAGTTTCTTTTACTGTGTAAGTTTAATCCATACTGTGGATAAAGTTATCATAGAGCTCTTCAAGTTCATGGTCTTTTTCTTTAATGTGCTTATGGTCACCAGTCTCAACAGCAGTTTCAACTATAGCAAGACGTTTGAGAAGATATTCAAATATCTCTTTGTTGACATCTGGGAGCTTATTGTGACTGAGTGGGGCTTTATCAAATCCTCGTTTAAGAACGCGTGCAGGTATACCTACGGCAGTTGAGTCGGCGGGTACATTTTTAACCACAACAGAGTTGGCACCTACTTTTGAGTTGGCTCCTATAGTGATGTTTCCCAGTATTTTAGCTCCTGCACCTATAACGACGTTATTTTCAAGGGTTGGGTGTCTTTTCCCCTTGCTTGTACTTACCCCACCTAATGTTACTTGCTGATAGATAATAACATCATCACGGATGATGGCTGTTTCACCTATGACAACCCCTACACCATGGTCAATGAAAACCCTGCGACCGATGCTTGCTGCAGGGTGTATATCTATGACCGTTAAAAACTGCCCGATAGCAGAGATAAACCGTGGAAGGAATCGTAATCCTTTAGTGTAAAGCGAATGTGCAATACGATGAAACAAAAGTGCCCAAAGACCTGGGTAGTTAAAAAAGAGTTCAAAGGTTGAATGTAAGGCAGGGTCATTCCTTTTTACATTAAGAAAATCTTCTTTGATAAGACTAAATGTGTTCACTTCTAACGCTCCTCGTCAATGGCTTGAATGGTCTTAAGATAGCTATTTTCACTTAAATAAAGGTAAAGTTTACCTAAAAGTTCACGTTTTTCTTCATGACTGAGATGTTCAGATTCTTCAATATTATATTTTAGTGTTTTATCCATAAGATAGGTATCATAATCTAAATCATCTAAAATATCCATAATGTTTTGTGCTTCGATTAGATTATCTACAGTATATTTTCCCTCTTCATCAAAGTTGATCACTACCTCAGTAGGATGGGTAAAGAGGTTATGTTTCATGCCCAATACTTCTTGATATGCTCCTGTAAGGAAAAAGGCTAAAAAGTACTCTTCTGTATCTACATCGATATCATGCAGATAGAGTGGTAAATCACGACTAAAGCCTATCTCACCATCACTGTCACAGGTGATATCCCAAATACTTGCCGGATTGGTCGGTTTGGTATCTAGACGATCCAAAGGCATGATAGGGAAGTGTTGTGCCAAGCCCCAAAAGTCAGGCAGTGACTGGAAAGCTGAGAAATTGACAAGGTACTTCTCTTGTATACGATCCTGCAGTTTTTTGAGTTCATCGCTATCTTGATCTTTAAGTAATGCGATGGATTTTTTGATAATGAGATTTACAAGTATCTCTGTATTTGAACGGTCTTCAAGGTCAATATACCCTAGATCAAAGAGTGTGAGCAGACTTTCCATGTGATCAAGTGCATCATGCAGGTACTCTCTGGCACGTTCACGGCTTAAAGAGTTATATAGGTCATAGAGTTCCTGTATGAGAGGAGGATTGACCTCTTTAAGGCGCAGACCTTTTGCTGTATACTCTTGCGAAAAGAGTTCAAGTACCGGTGCGATAAGAACAGAGTGGGAAGCAGCGATGTAACGCCCTGATTCGGTAAAGATATCCGGCTCTGCTACCCCTTTGCTTTTGGAAATATCTTGCATAAGGTAAACCACATCATTGGAAAATTCTCTTAGAGAATAGTTTCTCTCTTGTTTATCTTCATGTTGGCTATACTCAACTGCAAGACCGCCACCGATGTTGATGGCGCCAAGTGCATCTGCCCCACGTTTTTTGAGGTCTGCATAAATGTTTCCGGCTTCTCTCAATGCCTTTTTCAATGGAGCAATGTCCCCCATCTGTGAACCTATATGAAAATGGATCATCCAGAGGTGGTCTAAAAGCGCATTCTTTTTCAGCAGTTCATAGGCTTCAAGAAGCTCTGTGGAAGTGAGTCCGAACTTAGAACCGTATCCACCACTTTTTGCCCAGATACCTATACCTGAACTGTGCAGACGTATACGTACACCTATTTTAGGTGCGATGGGTGTCTCCAATCCAGCATTAAATTCTTCATTGACCTGGATGATAGTCTCCAGCTCTCCAAGACCTTCTATGGTTACGGTGATGTTATGTCCCATCTTTGCTGCGATGAAACAGAGTGATATCATCTCTTTGTCTTTAAATCCATTCACTGTGACAGGTGCACCCAGAGGGGTTTTGGCCATCGCAATGATAAGTTCCGCTTTACTTCCCGCCTCAAGGCCATAGTTGTAATCTTGAGAAACATCCATAAGTGCATGTACAAAGTTTGGAAATTGATTAACTTTAAGAGGAAAAACAGCTTGAAAATTGCCTTTATAGTTAAACTCCTGTTTGGCTTTTTCAAAGGTGTTAAAGAGTGTTGAGATCTGTTTTTCTATGAGATGAGGAAAACGAAGCAGCAGGGGTCCTTTGTAGCCTTTTTCACGTATCTCCTGAGTGATGGAGATCAATGATGGCTTAGAAGCATGATTAACGTTGATAGTATCATCTTGAATGACAAAGTTTTCATCACCCCAAATGTCCAAACCAAAATTTTTCATGATGCTGCCTTGTTGTTTAATAATGATAATTATAGCCAAACTTAATCTAATCTTACCTATAATAATTCTTATGATGAAACAGTTATTAACGTATGAAGCAGACCAGCATCATTTTAAGCTTACCTCTACAGGGGAATGGACACTGAACTCTGTGCTTCAAATAGAAAATACATTACGCAAAATCCCTTGTGATAAAAAGATTGTTTGGGATGTTTCCGGTGTCAGTGAATTTGACAGTGCGGGAGTATTGCTTTTTATAGAATATTTTGAACGATTTCAAAAAGAAACAGAGATAGAAGTAGTGGGATATACTGACAATCAAAAAGAGATGTATAATCTTCTTAATAAGAATATTCAAGAGAATGCAACCCTTAGAAAAAAAAGCTATCTTGAAAATTTGGGTAAACATGCCCTTGAAATCTATAATGATATTAAGAGTTTCATTACATTTACCGGACATCTTTTTTATGCGATGTTTCATACTTTTGTTAAACCCAGTGACATACGTTTTAAAGAGACAGTGTATCACATTCACCAATCAGGGTTTAATGCGATTGTCATTATAGCAATGACTTCTTTTTTAGTCGGTATGGTTATCTCTTATCAGGGTTCTGTTCAGTTAGCTAAATTTGGTGCAGATATATTTATTGTAGATACAGTAGCTCTCTCCATCACCAGGGAGTTAGGACCTATGATCACAGCTATTGTCATCGCAGGGCGAAGTGGTTCTGCCTATACGGCTGAGATAGGGGCAATGAAAATTACTGAAGAGATAGCTGCCATGCGTACCATGGGTTTTGACCCCTATACGTTTTTAGTCCTTCCCCGTGTGTTTGCGTTAATGATAGCACTGCCACTGTTGATATTCTTCGCTGATATTATAGGTATATTGGGTGGCATGGTCGCATCCAATATGCAGCTGGGTATCTCTATGACACAATTTATAGACAGAGTGTATGAAGTTCTGGAGGTTAAACACTATTTACTGGGTATGATGAAAGGACCGGTCTTTGCATTTTTCATCGCAGCTGTAGGGTGTTTTAGAGGGTTGCAAGTCTCTAATAACACAGAGAGTATTGGACTGCATACCACCAAATCAGTGGTAAACGGCATCTTTTTAGTTATTGCTTTTGATGCACTCTTTTCAGTTATTTTTACGGAGCTTGGATTATGAAAACCGTTATTCAAGTTGAAGATGTTGTCACAAAGTTTGGTGAAAGAACCATTCATGATGGGATAAATCTTCATATCGATGAAAATGAGATCTATGGTATTTTGGGTGAAAGCGGTTCTGGAAAATCAGTACTTATGAAAGAGATGATCATGCTTCTTGAACCTAGTGCTGGTGAGGTGACCGTTCTGGGTAAATCATTAAGTGATATAAGTTTTAAAGAGGCACAGGCATTACGCAGTGATTGGGGAGTCCTTTTCCAGTTTGGTGCACTTTACTCTTCCTTGACCATCGCAGAAAATATAGAAGTACAACTCAAAGAATTTACAAATATCTCTAAGACCATGAGATGTAAATTGGTGCAATCCAAGTTAGCGCTCGTAGGGCTGGAACCGCATGTAGGTGCACTTTACCCCTCTGAACTCAGTGGCGGAATGGTGAAGCGTGCTGCGCTTGCAAGGGCATTGGCGATGGAGCCAAAATTACTCTTTTTGGATGAACCTACATCAGGATTGGATCCTATAGGTGCACGAAATTTTGATGCACTTATCGTGGAGTTACGGGATCTGTTAGGTATCACCGTTGTGATGATCACACATGATCTGGAGAGTATTTTCAGTATTGTGGACAGATTGGCTGTTTTGGCAGATAAACATGTGGTGGCACAAGGGTCACTTGAAAATGTGTTACAATCACAACATCCTTTTGTGGAAAAATTCTTTAAGAATGAGTACACAAAAGAGAGGTTCAAGGATAAGGTAAAAGATGTATAGCAGAGTCAATTATACTATTGTAGGGATCTTCGTATTACTGTTTGGTGCAGGTATGGTATGGTTTGCTTTTTGGCTTGCCAAGTATGGTCTGCAAAAAGAGTTTGATACCTATAGACTTGAGATGAAAGAGTCTATTTCCGGGCTCTCTGGGGACGCCAAGGTAAAACTGAATGGTGTAAATATCGGTAGGGTCAGCAAAATCAAAATTAATCCTCAAGATATAGAAACGGTTGAAATACTTGTGGAGATAGAGAAGGGTATACCTATCAAAGAAGACATGATAGCGCATACACAAATGTTCGGTGTGACAGGACTTTTATCTATAGAGATAGAAGGTGGTACGAACGCAGCTAAAACCTTAGTTCCTACAAAAGAGTACATTCCCCTTATAAAGACAAAACTCTCACTACTGTCAAAATTAACATACAACATTGGCGGAGTGACGGATAGAATAGAAGCTCTTTTACTCCAGAGTCAAAAACTGCTCTCAGACCATAACATTGAAACAATGGGAAATATCCTTGATAATACAGAAAAAGCAACAGCAAGAGCTGAAGAACTGGAAGATAAGGTCATTGTTTCTCTTGAAGAGATAAATATGACCCTAAAAGAGTTTAGGGTTTCTATGGCGAAAGTTACTACCGATTTTTCAGATATGAAAGAAGTTACAGTTCCTACGATCGATAAATTAAAGGAAACCAGTAAAAACTTTAACCGTGTGGCACTTAAAATAGAGAAGAGCATAGACAACGGGGATTATAATTTCAAAAAGATCTTTGAACCGATACTGATAGATATCGATATACTCTTAGGTCAGCTTAATGATATGTCACGAAGTTTGGAACATAATCCGAGTGACCTACTGTTCAAATCCAGAGAATCAAGAAGAGGACCAGGCGAATGAGAAAAAGTAAGCAACTAGCATTTATCATCATACTCATAGGGCTCTTAGGATGTACAAAAGAACCTGCACTTAAAGTCTATAGTTTAGACACGCCTATTGTCAGTGCTGTGCATGGAAATACATATAAAAACAAAAGTATTAAAGTCACATACCCTCAGAGTCTAAAAGACAAGGTATCACAAAAGATGAACTTCTCTTACAGTAGTATAGATAGCGGTAACTACCAAAACTCTGAATGGTCCAACAATATGAGAAAAATTTTGCAAGGTATATTCATAGAAATTTTAGATGAAAGTAAACTCTTCAAAGTGGTCTTGTCTAATACGTCATCGGTTAAGGAAGAGTATAGGTTGGAGAGTACGATATTTGCTTTTCATCATAGAGTTCGAGGAGAAGAGTCACATGCTGTCGTTTCCATACAGTTCAACCTCATAAATACCGAAACGGGACGTTTAGTAAAAAGTAAAAGGTTCAGTTACAAAGAAGCGACACCAACTACAGATGCAAAAGGGTATGTGACTGCTACGAATGTAGCAGTGTCGAAGTTAAGTAAGGATTTGGTGGCATGGCTACGCTAAAGGGGATTTTTTAAAATTCCCCAACTGCAACCGTAGACTCTTCTTTACTCTCCAAGTCTTTCACCCAAACTGTTCCATTTTTCAGTTCATCTTCACCTATAAGAACACAATAGCGTGCATTGACTTTGTCTGCACCTTTCATGTGACTTTTGAAACCTTTTGAAGCGTACTCCAGGGTTACTTTTGTCTCTTTACGTTTCGCTGTAGCGATAGGAAAGAGAGCTTCTATGGCTTCTTCTTTCATGGCTCCGAGGTAGATGCCTTCTTTGTGTATTTCTGGCATCTGTACAAGTTCCATGATGCGTTCTATACCTATGGCAAAACCTACAGCGGGTGTAGGTTTACCATCTAAGAACT
>Ga0209013_10002721_pt1 | contig 15927 bp, 13 predicted proteins | sample Cruoilmetagenom2_FD_187291 | JGI IMG/M metagenome (GOLD analysis project Ga0209013, IMG submission 187291) | Oil polluted marine microbial communities from Coal Oil Point, Santa Barbara, California, USA - Sample 2 (SPAdes) (version 2) | ecosystem: Environmental > Aquatic > Marine > Oil seeps ... | reverse complement strand
ATACTTTTCAGCGACCAGATAAAAATACCGGAATTCCACAAAAAGTCGCCGCTTGCCAGGAAAGAACGGGCAATCTCCACCGTCGGCTTCTCGGTAAATGTTTTTACCTTTTTTATGTCGGGCACGTTGCCGGAAATGCTCTCTTCCATGTACTGGATGTAGCCGTAGCCTGTATCGGGGCGGCTGGGTCTGATACCCAGGGTGATCAGGCTATCGTGTTGTGCGGCGGTGTTCAGGGCCGTATTGATATCGTCCACAAACACATCTTCCTTTAAAATAATATGATCGGAGGGAGCCACCACCACCAGCGCATCGGGATTGATCTCGTTGATCCTGTAATTGGCATACGCCACACAGGGCGCCGTGTTGCGCATGGAGGGTTCGCACAGCACCTGGTTTCCGGTTAGCTCGGGCAGTTGTTCCAGCACCAGATCCTTGTAGATTGCGTTGGTGACTACAAACACGTTTTCAGGCGGACATATCTTCCGGAATCGTTCAAATGTCAGTTGAATAAGGGTTTTGCCAACGCCCAGGATATCGATGAACTGTTTGGGCTTTTCGGTGCGGCTTACAGGCCAGAAACGAGAGCCAATGCCGCCTGCCATGATCACGCAGTAATTGTTTTTTAAGTCGTTCATAAGGGGTATGATTATAAAAGGAATGCAAAGGTACAAAACTCAACAGATCAAAATGTTGATGAGGGAGGTTTTTTAATTATGGAGCAAGAAGAGTATGTTTTTTAGGGACTAATGAAAAGGTCTTTTTTTCTATATTTGTCTTAACTCTGATTAATATTTGTTTTTACAGATAGTGAATGACATCAGTTAAACTACCCTATTACCGGCTCATTATTCTATGGTTCTGTGATTCTGTTCGGACTGGTCATTGTTTTCGCCGGGTACAAACTGCTGCATCAGCTGTTGCGGATAAAATTCCTTAATAAGATCATAACCTACACCTCACTCACCCATTTTAAATTCTGGAGAAGGTACAAGGTCCCCTAATTAACGTTTGAATAAACAAAAAAAAGCACAGAGAGCATGCTCCCTGCGCTTTTGCATAGAATTTGAAAACAAAAACCCTAGTTCTTCTTTTCCAGCATCACGATTTCGTTGGCAACGATTTCGGTGATGTACCTTTTGTTGCCTTCCTTGTCTTCGTACGAGCGGTTGGTGAGTTTTCCTGAAAGAGCGATCTCTTTGCCTTTAGCCAGATAGTCGGCAGCAATTTTAGCAATACCGCCCCAGGCAACCACGTTGTGCCACTGGGTTTCTTCCACGCGTTTTCCTTCTTTGTCATTGTAAAAATCTGAGGTAGCCATTGAAAAGGTCGTTTTCATTTTTCCGCCGTCAAATTCAAATGATTTTGGGTCTATGCCCAGGCGTCCGATCAGTTGTACTGAATTTCTTAAAGTTGTCATAGTAGTAAAATTTAAAGTTTGTAATTTGATTTGTTACTTATTATTTGATATTAGATCCAATTTAGTCCTGTGATACAAAGACAAAACCCTAGTTTTTCTTCTCCAGCATCACGATTTCGTTGGCAACGATTTCGGTGATGTACCTTTTGTTGCCTTCCTTGTCTTCGTAGTTGCGGTTGGTGAGTTTTCCCGAAAGAGCGATCTCTTTGCCTTTGGCCAGGTAGTCAGCAGCTATTTTAGCTGTTTTTCCCCAGGCCACAATGTTGTGCCACTGGGTTTCTTCAACGCGCTCGCCTTCTTTATTTTTATAGTAATCAGAAGTGGCTAGTGAAAAAGTGGTTTTCATTTTTCCGCCGTCAAATTCAAATGATTTTGGGTCTACACCCAGGCGTCCGATCAGTTGTACTGAATTTCTTAAAGTTGTCATAGTAGTAAAAATTTAGTTTATAAAAAATGTTTATTAAAAATTCAAAATTTTGCGTTCCTGTTATTTTACCTTTTTATATCAAAACTGTGTAAGAACGAAATCTGAGGCAAATGTATGGTGGGTGTTTTGCATGATTCGGTTAATAAGCGTTTACTTCCGTTTAACATTCGTTTGTAAACGATTAAAAACGATTAAATAATTGAGATACAAGGAGTAAAAAATTTATTAAATCGAGAATAATTAGCAGGTCAGGGAATTAAATTTCCACTAAAGTAACCGGTGTCAGCGGATGGAACAGGTACAGCTGACCGTTATCAAGGCTTCGACATTTGTATCGGATGCGTTGCTTTTCTCCTTTTTGGAATTGTTTGCCTGTTTGTGTTTCAAAAACAGTATCATCGGGTAGGTCTTCCACACGCAATTGTTGGGTTTCTCCTGCGTCGTACTGATGCAACACCCGGCTTAAATCCAGATCGGAAACATTTGAAGCTTTGCTGTTGCGGATGCTTTTTTCCAGCACCTGCGCCAGATCCTCCGGAAAAATACCGACATCCAGCACCTCCCTCATTAGGGTTTTATAAGTGTTTTTCCATTCCCTGCCATGAGGTAATACTCTTTTTTTATGTTGCTCGAACACAAGAAGGTGCGCATATTCATGTACAAAAGTGATCAGAAACGCATAAGGGTTCAGGTTGTAGTTGACCGATATCCGGTGGTTTGTGTGATGAATAGGCGGACGGTAATCGCCAAATTTTGTTTTCCTGTTCCTGGCTATTTTCAGGTGGATCTTTTTATTTTTGATCCAGTCAGATACAATATCCACAGCTTTTTCAGGTAGATAGGCAGCAAGTATTTGTTTATCTTTTCCGTGCATGTGTTTAAAAACCGGGTTTAAGAAGCAGATTTTGTGCTGTTTGTATCGGCGGTTTTGTGCCATGACCAACTGGAACAATTACAATCTTTTTTCCGGTAACGTTTCGGTTGGTATTGCTTTTTCTGTGTTGCACACGATACGCTTAAAAAAGTCGTTATTAAAAAAACAGATATGATTTTAAGTAAATTAGTCATGAATAAAACAAACGTGTTTAAATGCTTTTTCAAAGGAACGATTTTTTTAAAACTCTGTTGTCTGAGGTAATAAAATTCTTTTCTTTAATTTAGCCTGATCAATGAAAACTTTTAATGAAATAGGTGCATATGTGTTGCTGATGTTTCAGGCTTTTAAAAGGCCTGACAAGGGAAGAGTATTCCGCAGGCAATTGATGATGGATTTTGAAGCCTTAGGCACCAATTCATTGGGCCTCATTATTATTCTTTCGTTATTTTTTGGAGCTATCATTGCCATTCAAATGGCGTATAACATTGATAACCCTATGATTCCGTTAAAAACCATCGGCTTCAGCACGCGCCAGATGATGATCGTGGAATTCGCCCCTACCATTATGAGTTTGATCCTTGCCGGAAAAGTAGGCTCAAGCATCGCATCCGAGATTGGGAGTATGCGTGTTACCGAACAAATTGACGCCCTGGAGGTAATGGGAATCAATCCGGCAAATTACCTGATACTTCCCAAAATAACCGCTTCGATGATCTATAACCCGATATTGATGGTCTTTTCCATCGTAGTGGGTATTTTTGGCGGCTGGCTGGCCATGATCGTTACCGGTCTGTCATCATCGGTTGCTTTTATCGAAGGTGTACGCTCCTGGTACGACCCGTTTACAGTTACCTATGCTATCATAAAAACGCTGGTGTTTGCTTTTATCATAGCCTCGGTTTCCGGATACAAAGGCTATACGGTAAAAGGAGGCTCGGTAGAAGTAGGCAAAGCCAGTACTCAGGCAGTGGTTTACAGCAGTATTCTGATTATTGTTTTCGACCTGATATTAACGCAAATGCTGCTGACATGATAGAGTTGCTCAATATATCCAAATCATTTGCCGGGCAAAAAGTACTGAACGATATTTCGACGGTCTTTGATAAGGGAAAAACAAACCTGATCATCGGACAAAGCGGATCGGGAAAGACTGTATTGATGAAATGCTGTATCGGACTTTTAGATATTGATGAGGGAATCATCAATTTTGATGAGCTCTGCTTTTCGGACTTGAGTATAAAGAAAAAAAGAACGACACGGAAGAAAATGGGTGTGCTGTTTCAGGGTGGTGCTTTGTTCGACTCGTTTACGGTGGAAGAAAACGTGATGTTCCCGCTGAATATGTTTACCACTATGTCGCTTGAAGAAAAACTGGATCGGGTAAATTACGTGCTGAAAAAAGTAAACCTGGTGAATGCCAATCACAAATATCCTTCTGAAATAAGCGGCGGCATGACCAAGCGTGTGGCCATTGCCCGTGCCATTGCCCTCAACCCGCAGTATTTGTTTTGTGACGAACCCAATTCGGGCCTTGACCCAAAGACAGCCGAAGTGATCGATGCATTGATCTCAGACCTGACCCATGAATTTCAAATGACAACAGTGGTCAATACGCACGATATGAATTCGGTATTGCAGATTGGACAGAAAATAGCTTTTCTCTATCAGGGTGATTTATGGTGGGAAGGTGATAAAGATGAAATACTGAAAACAGACAATAAAGAATTGAACGATTTTGTTTTTTCCACCGAATTAACCCGAAGAATCAAATAACATGACCATTAATCTGTTGGATATTATCATTCTGATTCCGCTGCTGCTGTTTGCCTGGCAGGGATATCGCAAAGGATTTATTATTGAAGTGGCTACGCTGGCGGCCCTGTTGCTGGGCATTTATTTCGCCCTCTATTTTTCCGATTATGCCGCTACACTGCTCACCGAATATTTTACCATAGATGAAAAATATCTGGCCATCCTGTCTTTTATTGTAACCTTTGTGGTGGTAGTTGTTGCCGTTGTTCTTGTGGGTAAAATAGTACAGAAATTCATCAACCTGCTGCTGCTGGGTTTTCTTAATAAGGCAGCAGGCGCTGTCTTCGGCTTACTAAAAGGGGCTCTGCTGGTCAGCATTCTGCTGGCACTGATCCATTACTTCGACGCAAATGAAAACCTGATCAAAAAAGAACAGAAAGAACAATCCGTTTTATATCATCCGGTAGCCTCTGTTGTTCCGTGGCTGTACTCATGGCTGGACCTCGAAAATTTCGACATTAAAATCCCCAAAAAAGAAGATTTAATAAAGAATATTTAAACCGCTGCGCTGAGTTGTAGCTGCACTAGCTGGGGGCGCTTACTAATAATAATCATCATAAAAAACAGGTAGCCGCAATATGGCACAGGCAGTTATTATCTCCTTATGAGCACCGCTTTTTGACGGGCTGTTTCTCCACTCTGGTTTTTAACAGTAAAAATATAGGTACCTGAAGGCAAGATGTTTCCCGACTCATTTCTTCCGTTCCAGCCAAGAACAGCCCTCCCTTTATTTGCGATAAACAGGTTTTTGTAACTGATCAGGTTACCGTAAATATCATGTACGGTAAAGCGATAATTACCAGGGTGAGCAACATCCAGTTTCATATGTACTTCATTTGAGAATGGATTGGGATAAGGTGCATGCAATACAAAAGAACGTTGCGGCTTTTCCGCTTGTTCGGCAACCCCCACACCCGTACCCGAAATCTCAAGTTGAACAGGATCCCCTGTCCATAAAAAATGAACCATCAGCACATGTGTTTCCTGATCAAAATAAGCAGCCCGATCGGTATTGTAATAATCAAAAATATTATCAGTAATTGTTATCTCTTCATTATTTAACAACACCACATCCGGTGCATTGTTCACCCGTTTTATTTCAAAGAGCAGTTCCCTGTCGTAGGGTTCACCCGGAAACCCGTTTCCTTCTTTATCTATATCCACAAGCAATTGATCGGTACTGACCTGACCCGCAAAATGAATCAGCTCATACGCTTCCTGTTGCAATGCGTCAGCCGAACGCCCATCATCCAGATAAACGGTAAAAGACGAATTAGAAACCGACAGATCGGGGTAGTACCAGACCAATAGGGTGTCGGAAGTGTAGTAATCTGTTGAGATTTTTGGTACAGCCAGAGGAATAAAGCTACCGGCTTTTACAAGAATTGGGATCTGATCAAGCGGAGCACTCACATCGATGATTTGTTCGCCGGAATAGGTTTTGTTATCGGTAAAATCAATCCATTTACCTACCGGAATTATCACAGAACGATTGGTTTGTCCTTCTTCCAGAACTGGCGCCACCAATAGGTTTTCTCCCCAGAGATACTGATCGTTGATATTGTGTAAGAAGGTATTTTCGGGCTCGAAATAATCCATGGGCAGGGCAAGCGGCCTCCCGGTGGTTGTGTTCTTCCATGCCAGCGTATAGACGTAGGGAAGCATCTGGTAGCGCAGGTTGATAAACTTTTTTACCATGCTCCGGTAGGGTTCAGAAAAATAAACGGGTTCGGTGATCTCATTAACTCCGTGAGCCCGCATTATTGGAGAAAAAGTTCCGAATTGCATCCAGCGGGTATACAATTCTTCATTCAAGTCGCCCACAAACCCGCCGATATCTGACCCCATATAACCCACACCACTCATACCCATACCCAGCATAATGGGAATTTGCGCCTGCAAGCCTTCCCATGTCTTTTGCACATCACCCGACCAGGGAAATGTGGCGTATCGCTGCATTCCGGCATAGCCCGACCGGATCAGGTTAAAAGCACGTTCGCCGGGATAATCTGTCTGATAATGATCATACAGTGACTGCGCCCATAACAGCGACAAAAGGTTATGCACCTGCCTTGCCGATCCTCCCTGGTGAATCATATCATCAGGATGCAATTCGGGTTCTCCCAGGTCGCTCCACCAACCGGCTACTCCTTCTTCTTTCCTGGCTTTGTAGTAATTCCACATCCAGTTGAGTGTTTCCGGTTTGGTAAAATCCATGAGTGCGGCAGGACCTGCCCAGAAATTGTCAAGTACATAAGTTTCCCCCGAAGATCTGTTCCCGAACCAGTGGTTTTGGCTGACAAAGTGGTAATGTGTTGAGTTGAGTGTGAAATAGGGCTCGGTAATCAAAATGGTTTTGATGCCTGCTGCTTTAAAATCACCGATCATGTCCTCCGGGTCGGGCCACCTGCTGTAATCCCATTCCAGATTACCCATGGTGGAAGGATCACCGAACCAATACAAGTCCAGCACAATGACGTCCATGGGGAATCCACTTGCCCGCATGTCATTAACCATAGTCCGGGCATGAGTTTCATTTTCATAACCGAAACGTGATTGGAAATAACCAAAACTCCACAACGGAGGCAGAGGCTGCCGTCCGGTGAGCAGGGTGTAATTTTTCAGTTGGTCGTCATAACTGTTGCCCGCAATAAAATAGTAAATCATCTGACCCGATTCGCTTGAAAAATCAATGACACCGGGGGTTGTATATCCCAAATCGAAAGTGCCGGCAGCAGGATTGTCAAAAAACAAAGCATAGCCGTTTGAGGAGGTAATCAGGGGGATGGAGATGTTCAGGTTTTGTTCGCCGTAACCGTACCCATAATGTGCTTGTCCGTAATTTTGAAAGCGGTAGCCATGCCGGTTTACCGGAACAGCCCTCGAGCCGGTACCACCCAGTTGCTCCCCTTCACCGCTCTGTATCCTGACTCCTTTTCTTCCTTCCTGGTTATAAAACCCGGTTTCTTCGGACGTGATCAGGTAATCCTGCTTGTAAAAGTCAGTACTCACGGGAAATTTATGAATCACCAGTTTCATGGAATCGGTTTCCAGTTGTATAAAATCAGAGTGATCTTCAACATAAAAAGCCGGATTTTGAGATGGTAAAACAACAGTGTAAGAGGTATCGGCAGGTGCGTCATTCTGGTATAAAAAAGAGAGTTGGATGATAGAAGGTGTATAAGGGAGAACAACCATAGTTCCGTTGGTCGTCTCTATGATGAGGCTGTCATCAGAAATGTTATGGGAGAGATAATCGCCGGCACCGGAAATATTAATCGGATAAAAAATATCACTACCATTCCTACTGCGTCCGACCAGCGACCCATCCTCATCTCGAAAAATAAAAGCAAGATCCAATACCTGCTCCTGGTAGGGGTCAACACCATAAAAATCCATTATGTTGTAACTGATCTGGTACAAGTCTTCACCAACCCTGGTCATCAAAACCCTGTTATCGGGAGTACCCCAATTGCCTACAACATACTTCCAGTCATTTCCGTTCTGGCTTTCGGCGGTTAACAGTCCTGTGTGTGCATACACGTCTCCTGTGTAACCTTCCAGTTCGCCGTTGCCTTGTGTAGCATCATAAATGATAATGACATCGCTGGTTGTTACAGGTTGTGCTGGAATTACCTCCAGGATTTGCCCCGAAACAGTTAAAGTAATACTGATACAAATGAAGAAAATAAAGCCTGTTTTCAACCTTACCGAATTTATTCAAAAGTAACGATTATTTTATGATACAGGAGACCGGAAATGCCGAGCTGATCCCACAGAAAGAAGATCTTACCAAAAACACCTGATATTTCCGGAAAACCAGCAATCTGTATCCTGTCTATTCTTCCAGTATTGCTGCCACGCCCGGTAACGTTTTCCCTTCAATATATTCAAGCATGGCGCCGCCACCCGTAGACACGTAACTCACTTTATCGGCCAGTTTATATTTGTTGATAGCCGCAACCGAGTCGCCACCGCCGATCAGCGAGAATGCACCCTTGGCCGTTGCTTCGGCTATGGCATTGGCTACTTCGCAGGTGCCCGAAGCAAAGTTTCCCATTTCGAAAACACCCATGGGGCCGTTCCATAAAATTGTCGCCGAGTTTTCAATAATATCTTTGAACGCCTGCCCTGACTCGGGGCCAATATCAAGACCCATCCAGCCATCGGGAATTTCGTGTGCATTACAGAATTTACGGTTGGCTTCGTTATCGAATTTATCGGCAATGACCACATCTGTCGGAAGATACAGGTCAACCCCGGTTTCTTCGGCTTTTGCCATGGTTTCTCTGGCTGTATTTATCAGGTCGTCTTCTACCAGCGAATCGCCCACCTGTCCGCCCAGCGCTTTAATAAACGTAAACATCATACCACCGCCGATAATGATATTGTCCACTTTGTCGAGCAGGTTGTTGATGATCTCAATTTTTCCCGAAACTTTGGCACCTCCCAAAACAGCAGTTATCGGGTTTTCGCCTTCTTTAATGACTTTGTCGATGTTCTTCAGTTCGTTTTCCATGATGTACCCGAACATTTTTGCTTTTGGAAAAAACCGGGCGATGACAGCTGTGGAAGCATGGGCCCTGTGGGCGGTTCCGAAGGCATCGTTCACATAAACATCAGCCAGACCAGCCAACTTTTTGGCAAAGGCTTCATCGCCCTTGGTCTCTTCTTTGTAAAAGCGCAGGTTTTCCAAAAGCAATACTTCGCCGGGTTTAAGCGTTGCCGCTTTCTCGTGGGCCTGTTCTCCAATGCAGTTATCGGCGAACTGAACCTCAACGCCTAATTTTTTACTCAGGCTGGGAATAAGATGTTTGAGTGAAAACTTTTCCTCGGGACCGTTTTTCGGCCGGCCGAGGTGCGACATCAGAATGACCGCCCCGCCTTTTTCCCTGACCTTTTGGATGGTGGGAATAGCTGCCCTGATCCGGGTGTCGTCGGTTATTTCGTAATGCTCGTCCAAAGGTACGTTGAAGTCAACGCGGATAAGGACTTTTCTCCCTGTAAAATCGTATGTGTCCAAATTATTCTTCATGATATATTCGGGTAAAATGTTATCTGTATATTTGATACAAAACTATAAAATAGTCGGTTTGAGTTCTCCGTTTGACGAGGTGTTTTGCAAATTAATTTTATTTAACACCTGATATGGGATTGGCCGTTTTCAAAAACCCTATTTTTGTTGCATAAAATAACCCGTATGGATTTATTTGAAGGAAATATTTATTCCAAACTGCCGCAAACCGGAACGTCTATTTTTGCCGTAATGACTGGTCTTGCCAAAAAATATGATGCCGTAAACCTGTCGCAGGGATTTCCCGATTTCCCAATTTCAGAAGAGTTGATAGAAAGGGTTAGCTATTACATGAAAGCAGGATTCAATCAATATGCACCCATGACCGGAGTGCCTGAATTACGCCATGCCATTTCGCAAATGTTCCGCCATAACCACCAGGTGTCTTATGATCCGGACAAAGAAATAAACATCACGGCCGGCGGTACACAGGCACTGTATGCAGCTATTGCAGCCTTCGTCCGTAAAGACGATGAAGTGATTATTTTCGAGCCTGCTTACGACAGCTATGCTCCGGCGGTACAACTGAACGGAGGAATTGTCAAATACGCCCGGTTGGAGTTCCCTGATTTCAGGATCAACTGGGATGAACTGCCCAGGTTAATCAGTAGCCGCACAAAAATGATTATCATCAATTCGCCGCATAACCCTACCGGAAGTGTGTTGCACGAAGAAGATCTGAAACAACTGGAGCGGTTACTGGAAGGCAGAGATATTATTGTTCTGAGCGATGAAGTGTACGAACATCTGATATTTGAAAACATACAGCACCAGAGTGTTTGCCGTTTTCCGAAACTGGCACGCCGGAGTTTACTGGTGGGCTCGTTTGGCAAAACTTTTCATGCTACAGGTTGGAAGACAGGCTTTGTACTGGCTCCTGAAAACCTGATGAAAGAATTTCGCAAAGCACATCAGTTTGTCGTTTTCGCGTCCAACACACCAATTCAATATGCCCTGTCCGATTACATCCTCAACCCGGAGAATTACCTGTATCTGGGCGGGTTTTACCAGCAGAAAAGAGATATGTTTGCTCAAAGTGTGGCTGCCTCGCGGTTTAAGGTGTTGTCGTGCTACGGCACCTACTTCCAGCTACTGGACTACAGCGCCATTTCAAATGATAATGAAATGGATTTTGCCGTGCAGCTGGTGAAAGAATACGGAATTGCCGCTGTGCCCGTATCGCCTTTTTATCACAACCGGAGCGATAATAAGGTGCTGCGGTTTTGTTTTGCCAAACAGGAAGAAACCATTCAAAAAGCAGGAGAGATATTATGCAGGATCTGAAAATACTTTGTTTGCAGGCGGATATAATTGCCAACGATCCGGAACAAAACAGAGAACAGCTGGAAATAAAAATACGGAACCACGCCGAACAGCATGACCTGATTATTTTGCCCGAGGCATATACAACAGGCTTCTATGTGGATCCCGAAGGATATTCCGAGCATCTGGACGGAGAAACGATGGCTTGGATGAAACAAACAGCATCGGAAACAGGTGCTGTGCTTATCGGTAGTATTTTTATCGAAAATAAGGGAAGGTATACCAACACGCTGATATGGATGCGCCCCGACGGGAGTTTTGAAACCTATGATAAAAGACATGTTTTTTCGATGGGAGGCGAAGACAAACAGGTAAGTAAAGGAACTTCGCAATTGATCGTTGAACTGAACGGTTGGAAAATAAAACCGATGATTTGCTACGACCTGCGTTTTCCGGTCTGGGCGAAAAACACGATAAAAGAAGGCGAATACACCTACGACCTGGCGCTGTTTGTTGCTAACTGGCCGGAGATCAGACTGTATCCCTGGAAACAACTATTGATTGCCCGTGCTATTGAGAATTTGGCGTATACTGTGGGTGTAAACCGCGTGGGACGCGATGTGAACGGTATGCTGTACGGAGGCCACTCGATGATTGTTGATCCCAAAGGGAAAATAATGGAAGAAGCAGGAGAAGACCGTGAGCGGGCTCTGTCAACGGTACTGGATTATAATGAACTAAAAACGTTCAGGGAAAAATTCAATGCAGGCATGGACTGGGATGAATTTGAGGTAAAGATATAGACGGGCGTTTGAAGTTTGTAGTTGAGAGTTACTGATCATAGTAAAACTAACTAATATGAAACTATTCATTGTGCTTACCGGTTTGTTTTTTACGCTGGTCTCTGCAGCGCCGGGCCAGACAGTTACTTTCGTTTCGCCGGACGGGTTGACTGTAACGGCTGACTTATACATGACCGGTAATAAAAAAGCTCCGTTTATTATCCTGTATCACCAGGCGCGGTACAGCCGGGGCGAATACCTGGAAATTGCACCAAAGCTGAACACCCTGGGCTTTAACTGCCTGGCTGTCGACCAGCGATCAGGTGATAAGGTGAATCATGTGCCAAACGAAACCCACGCACGGGCGGTACAAAAAAGTTTGGGAACAGAATATGTGGATGCATTTCCTGACATGGAGGCGGCCCTGCTTTATACAAAAAATAAATTGGATGCCGATAAAATAATCGTGTGGGGAAGCTCCTATTCCTCGGCGCTGGTTTTTGTTCTCGCATCAAAATACCCCGACACAGCGGACGGCATTCTTTCTTTTTCGCCCGGAAATTATTTTGAACTGGAAGGAAAGTCCGTTTCCGATTATGCCGAAGCAGTAGACTGCCCCGTGTTTATTACTTCTACCCGGTCCGAGGAAGAATCGTGGCGACCCGTTTACGATCACCTTAAAACAAAGAACAAAACATATTACCTGCCGGAGGACGAAGGATTTCATGGTTCCAAAGCTTTATGGGAAAAAAACGAAGGGCAAGAGGGTTACTGGAAGGCTGTGGAGGAGTTTTTGGGGGAGTTTAAATAGCATTCTGATTCATGATCATTTTTAAAAAGAAATTCTTAATTCCGTTAATAGTATTCTTAGTTTTTCTCTTCATATACAGTTTATGGGGTCGCATGCCCGATGTTGACGATGCATGGATTGGTGAATATGCCTACTGGTTTGCCAAAGACGGCCATGTTCATTCCGAATTAATGAGAGGCATCAACCACCAGGAGGAACTTTTGGTAGTTCATCACAAATTGTTTAATCTGAACGGAGTTCTCTTTATTAAAGCATTTGGTTTTTCCTTGTATTCGCTGAAAGCGGTAAGTCTTTTTTATTTCGTCATCTTTTTAGTACTTTTTTATTTTTACACGCGCAAATGGCATAAGATATTTGACAAAAACGATTTTTTATTTGCGCTAATCATTCTGTTTTCCTTTCCGTGGATCTTTAAATATAGCTATCTGTACCGTCCCGAAGTTATGATGATGACCCTGGGTTTTGCCGGGTTTATTCTACTTGAAAATTATATTGAAAGCGAAAAAAAAACGATTTGGAAAGTCCTGTTATCAGGGATGTTTTTCGGCTGGGCTATGGCAGCCCATTTAAACGGGCTGATAATAGCAGCGGTAGGGTTTTTCCTGTTATTATGGAATAGAAAATACATGGCAGTGCTGGCATACGGAGTCGGAGTACTGGCGGCATTTTCAGTCTATTTTTACGATCTGACCGACATGCAGGCTATGGATTTATGGAGAGACCAGTTTTTTAACTCTCCATCGCTCGACAGTCTCAACGCAAATATTGAATGGCTAAAACCGGTCGTTAACCTGCTGAACGAACACATGCGCTATTTCCATAATCCTGAGATTATCGTATTCAGTATTTTTATGTTTAGTGCACTGATCATCGGGTTCCGGTTCCTGTACCGTCATCATACGAACCTGACCCGTTTTGCCGTGTTGGTGGCTCTCATTACAGGAGTATTGGCTGCGCATAAATCAAGGCAGTATTTGCTCTTAAATTTTCCTTACCTGTTAATTTTAATCACTCTGACAATAAAAGGTATAAAAGAAAAGAAAATCGTACATTTTGCCTATGGAAACCTGGTATTGGTAAGAAATCTTATCGTATTTCTATTCCTGCTGTTTGTTACGGTATCGTCCTATTACAATACGATGCTTGCGTTACAAAAGTTTTCTCCGGAACAAAACAGAAAGCTGGCGGAAAAATACGCAGGAGGCAGTGAAAAGGAGATGAACATCATTGCTCCTATGACGTTCATTTTTAATGAGGTGGAATATTTCCGTCAGATCCAGGGCGAAATATGTTATGTGGAGTTGCAAAAAAATGATTCAACGATCTTTGGAAAAGGTTTTCTGGAGAAAGCCTACGCATTCGACAGAGACCTGATTATGGTGACGCCATATTACCAGCAGAAGTTAGGTATTGAATCATATAAAAAAGGGGATGAATTTGAACATTACCAGGTAGTTGACAAGAACGAAGAAATGATTGTTTTAAAAAGAAAAACACCTGCAAAAGCACAGACAGACAGAAATGACCCTTAACTTTGTGTAAAAGTTCTATTTTTACTTTTTTAATTTAGCCATCATGAATATAATTATTGCAGGTGACGGAGAAGCTGGATTTTACCTGGCAGAAGCACTGGTTGATTCAAATCACGACATAACAGTCGTAGATCCACATGATGAATTACTTAAAATGATCGAAGCCCACACCGACCTGATGACCATTGTAGGCGATTCAAATTCGGTGTCTGTGCTCAAGAGGGCGAATGTTAACAAAGCCGACCTGGTGATTTCGGTATTGCACGATGAGGCCATTAATATTCTTACAGCAATTCTTGCCAAAAAATTAGGCGCCAAAAGAGCTATAGCGCGCGTGGCAACATTGGAAAATGTAAGTGTTGAGAACCGGAAAATTTATGAGGAACTGGGTATCGATTACCTGATATCTCCCGAGGATATTGCCGGGCATGAAGTGGTCAAGCTTCTTGACCAGCCCGAAGCAACGGAAATATTCGATTTTTCAGATGGAAAATTATCTGTTTTTCTCTTTAAAATTGAACAACAGGCGCCCGTGATCGGTAAGTCTCTGAAAGTAATCGCCAAAGAATACGGATTCCTTAAATTCAGGGCGGTAGCCATTCACAGGGGTAATGACACATTTCTTCCGCAAGCCGATACCGTATTTGAAGCAGGCGATCTGGTTTACGTGATCACAAAACGTGAAGCCAAGGAACAGCTTTTAAAACTAGCTGGAAAGAAAAAAATAGAAGTTAACAACATTATGATCGTTGGTGGCGGACGTGTGGGAAAAGTAATTGCCCGGCGTGTTGAAAACGACCTGAATGTAAAACTTATAGAAATTGACCGGGAGCGATCCATGCAGTTGACCGACCTGCTGGATAATACACTTATCATTAATGGCGACTCAAGAGACATCACCCTGTTGGAAGATGAGGGGATTGATAAAGTTGACGCTTTCATTGCTGTAACCAACAATTCGGAAACAAATATTTTAACCTGTCTGCATGCCAAAAAATTCGGCATAAAGAAATCGATTGCCCTTGTCGAGAACCTTGATTATATCGAAATATCCCAAAATATTGGTATTGACACGGTGATCAATAAAAAACTGATCGTGGCCAGCCATATTATTAAACATTCGATGGGTGATGAGGTAACTTCGCTTAAATGTTTGAGCGGGATCAATTCTGATATTATCGAGTTGATAGCTATGGAAGGCTCCCCGGTCACTAAAAAACCGTTGCGTGACCTGAAGATGCCTTCCGGCGCACTGATAGGCGGCATTATTCGTAACGAGGAATCATTTATTGCCGTAGGAGATCTTCAGATAGAACCGGGAGATGAGGTAGTGGTATTTTCTTTGCCCGGAGTGAAGCATAAAATTGAAAAAATGTTTCTTAAAAGCAGTCTGGCTTTTTAATGGAAATGCAGAAATTATTTGTTAACCGACTTTAACCAATGTCTTATAAACGATTAATAAATTTCACCATCATCATCAGGATTCTGAGTTATCTTCTGGTGGTTATTTCTCTTTTCATGCTGAGCGGGGTTGTTGTGGCATTATTTTATCATGAGTCCGTATGGCCCTTAGTCTTTTCGGCTCTTGCAACGGGCGTTACCGGGGGTATTGTCCTTTTTATTCTGAGAAAAAATACCAATAAGAATATTGGGAAACGGGAAGGTTACTTAATTGTCACCTTAAGCTGGGTTATCGTATCGGTTTTTGGGACGCTGCCTTACCTTTTTAGTGGTGCCATACCCTCCTTTACCAATGCTTTTTTTGAAACTATGAGCGGTTTCACCACTACCGGAGCCACAATCTTAAATGATATTGAAATTCTTCCTAAAAATATTCTTTTCTGGCGGGCTATGACCCACTGGCTGGGAGGTATGGGAATTATCGTGCTTACCGTGGCCATCCTGCCTTTTCTGGGTATTGGTGGTATG
>Ga0209013_10002720_pt1 | contig 15933 bp, 13 predicted proteins | sample Cruoilmetagenom2_FD_187291 | JGI IMG/M metagenome (GOLD analysis project Ga0209013, IMG submission 187291) | Oil polluted marine microbial communities from Coal Oil Point, Santa Barbara, California, USA - Sample 2 (SPAdes) (version 2) | ecosystem: Environmental > Aquatic > Marine > Oil seeps ... | reverse complement strand
GCGGACGGCACCTATCTCTACACGCTGCCGAGCGTTGTCGATGACATCGACCTCGGTGTGACCCACGTCATTCGCGGCGAAGATCACGTGGCCAACACGGCGCCGCAAATCCAGCTCTTCGAGGCGCTTGGGGCGACGTCTCCCGCTTTCGGCCATCACAATCTTCTGGTGGGCGCAGACGGGCAGGCGCTGTCGAAGCGCGATCGTTCGCTCGCCATTGAAGGAATGCGGGCCGACGGGATCGAGCCGCTCGCGGTCACCAGCTACGCGGCCACCGTCGGGACGTCCGACCCGGTTGCGCCCCATGCCAGTCTCGATGAGTTGGCGGCGGCTTTCGACTTCGCCAAGCTGTCGCGGGCGCCCGCGCGGTTCGATTTGCGGGACTTACGGCTTCTGAATGCGAAGCTGCTGCATATGCTTCCCTTTGGGATCGTGGCGGAGCGCCTTGAGGCGATGGGCATCTCAGGCGGAGAGCCGTTCTGGGAGGCAGTAGGCGGCAATCTCGAAGTACTTTCGGACGCCAAGACATGGTGGGCCGTCGTGGCCGGGCCGCTCGACCCTGTGGTCGAAGACGCGGACTTCTGCGCAGCCGCCGCGGAGCTGCTGCCGCCCGAGCCCTGGGACGAGGCGACTTGGGGTGCTTGGACGGCCGCTGTGAAGGCGAAGACGGGCGCCAAGGGCAAGGCGCTGTTCCAGCCCTTGCGCCTGGCCCTCACAGGCAAGAGTCACGGGCCCGAACTCAAGGTTCTGTTGCCGCTGATCGGCGAGGGCCGCGCGCGTGCGCGGCTCGAAGGCAAGGTTGCCTAGGAGACAGCTGTTAGGGCGCCCGCTTGATGACGGTGGATTGGCCGTCGGCGGCAGGCGCTGGCGCGGCCGGCGCCTGTTGTTGGGCCACCGGCGGCGGCGCTGGCGGTGCGGCCGGCGCTGCAGGCTGTCCGGGTGTTGCCGGACCGCCGACGTCGAGATTGAGCTTCGGCATTTCGTCCGGCGAAAGGGCAGGCTGGGCGGGCGCCGCAGCAGCGTTGGCCTGGGTCGCCGGAGCTGGGGCTTGGGCCTTCCTGTTGGCAGCCTCGATCTCGGTCGGGTTGTATTCAGCCTGCTTGCAGGAACAGCCTTTGACGAATTCCTTGCGGTATCTCAGCGCCACCGGCAAATCCATATAGGCCGACCCGCTCAAGGAGATGGCCTGCTCGATCTCCTGTCCGGGGTTCCGGTAGACGTAGAGTTCGGCCGGGGCCGCGCAGCTCGCTTGGCACTTTTTGGCATCCTGGGAGACCCGGCTGCCATAGGTCGAGTAGCTGACCGGGTAGTAGAAGCCGTCGCATAGGCGCACGCAGACCGATCGGTAGCGGCCGTTCGGATTGATGCTGCGGTAGATCGGCGTCTGGTATTCCTGACGCGGGCCGCCAAAGAAATCGAAAAGACCGCCGCCACCAGTGTCTGGGGCGCCGCTACAGCCATTGCGCCTTAGGGCCTGTTGGAGCTCGGCCTGGCGCCGCCGGTTGCCGCCGCCCCGCTGTAAGGAATTGCGCTGCTGCTGGAGCCGGGCGAGCTGCCGCCGGGCATCTTCAACGCGGTTGTTCATCCTGAGGCATTTTGGGGTGCGCTTCAGGGCGCGGCCGAAAATGAACATCCGTTCGTAGCAGCCCGCGCTATCCATGGTGGCTTTGGTGCTTTGGTAGATGCGGTCCTGCTCGGCGATTTGCTGCTCGAGCATGCCGAGCTCGGGGGCGTTCGCCCCGCCGCCGCGGGCTGCGGATAGCTCCTGTTGGAGCTGCATGCAGCGGATGTCCTGTTCGGTCTGCGCCAGGCCAGCGCCAGGGGCGCCCACAAAACCCAAAGCGAGCGCGAGAGCGGCTGGACGAACAAGCGTCCGCGCAGACGTCACGACGACGCGCCGAAATTGGCGATGATCGCTCACGATGGTTTTTTCCGTTCCCCGGGGGTGCCTCTAAGCCATTATGCTCGCTTAAAATCCTGGGTCAATGAGGCATCAATAAGATGGTTTGCTTGACGATTTGGCGGTTTCCCGCCATAAGCGGCCCATGAAGACGCACCCGCAACCGAACCTTATCATTTCCGGCTGCATTATTCTGCGCTAGCAAAACAAGCTCGCTCGGGTCGTTCTTCCTTTAACTATCACAGTCACTTCAACGAACATCCGGCGGGCCCAAGCCGAAGGGGCTTGTCAGTGTCGCTTACGCTTTACAATACGCTCTCCCGCGAGAAGGAGCCTTTCGAGCCCCTCGATCGGGCCAAGGTGCGCATCTATGTGTGCGGGCCCACGGTCTATGATTACGCCCATATCGGCAACGCGCGGCCCGTCATCGTCTTCGATGTCCTGTTCCGCTTGCTGCGGCACCTCTACGGGCCCGAGCATGTCACCTATGTACGCAACATCACGGACGTGGACGACAAGATCAATGCGCGGGCGGCGCAGGAATATCCCGACCTGCCACTGAACGAGGGCATTCGCAAGGTCACGGAGAAGACCGAGGCGCAGTTTCACGCGGACATGCATGCGCTCGGGTCTCTCGACCCGACCGTGCAGCCGCGGGCCACGGAGCATATCGAAGAGATGCGGGCGATGATCGACCGCCTCATTGCGAACGGCAGCGCTTACGTAGCCGAGGATCACGTGTTGTTCCACGTGGCCTCGATGTCCGACTACGGCAAACTGTCAGGGCGCTCGCTCGATGAGATGCTGGCCGGCGCGCGGGTTGAAGTGGCGCCGTTCAAGAAGGATCCGATGGACTTCGTGTTGTGGAAACCGTCGAAGCCGGGCGATCCGGCCTGGCCATCGCCGGGCGGGATCGAGACGCCCGGGCGGCCGGGCTGGCATATCGAGTGTTCCGCCATGTCCGCGGCGCATCTGGGCAAAGTGTTCGATATCCATGGCGGTGGGATCGATCTCGTGTTTCCGCATCATGAGAACGAGATTGCGCAGTCGCGCTGCGCCCATGGGACCGAGGCCATGGCGCGGCTATGGATGCATAACGGATTTCTCCAGGTGGAAGGCGAGAAGATGTCGAAGTCCCTCGGCAACTTCGTCACCGTGCATGATCTCTTGGAGACAAATGAGTTTGGCGGAAGCAGATGGCCCGGAGAAGCAATCCGGTTTGCGATGCTCAAGACACATTACCGGCAGCCGCTCGACTGGACGTTCGCCGGTCTCGACGAGGCCCATAAGATATTGTGGGACTGGTATGGCGACACGGACGGTGCTGCGCCCGCGCCAAACGTGCCTGCGACAATCGTCGAGGCGCTCGCCGAAGACTTGAACACGCCGAAGGCCATCGCCGCGCTGCATAAGCTGCATCGCGCCGGCCATTTTGAGGAGTTGCGTGCAGCGCTTGAGTTCCTCGGTTTCTCCGGCGAGCGCGCCAAGATCGAGCGGGTCAAGCAAGACGGTGCGGGGCCGGGCGCCGATACGGGCGAGGTCGACGCGCTCATTGCCGCGCGACTTGCCGCGCGGCAAGCGAAGGATTTCAAGGAAGCCGACCGCATTCGCGATGAGCTTCAAGCGATGGGTATCGTTCTGAAAGATGCCAAAGACCCCGAGACGGGCGAGCTTAGGACGACGTGGGAGGTGGCGCGATGAGTGCTGCCGCCAACCCTGAGCTTGCGCTCCGGCCCATGTTGCCGGACGAGGCGCCGCTGCTTGCCGAGATTTTCCGCGCGAGCATTCTGGAGCTGACGGGTGACGACTACACCGAAGAGCAGCAAGAGGCCTGGGCGGCTGCGGCCGACAATGAGGCGCTGTTCGCCAAGCGGCTGGCCGACGAGGTGACGATCGTTGCGACCATGGGCGGTGCGCCGGTGGGTTTCGCCTCGCTGGAGGACAAAGACAAGATCGACTTCTTCTATGTGCACCCGGCTGCCGTCGAGCGCGGTGCCGGTGCCATGCTGGCCGATGCATTGGAAAAGCTGGCTGCGGCGCGCGGCGCTGAAGCCTTGAGTGTCGATGCGAGCGAGACGGCCTACGGCTTCTTCGCCAAGCGGGGCTATGCTGCCCAGCAGCGCAATAGCGTCCAGCGCGGTGACGAATGGCTGTCGAACACGACGATGAAAAAGACGCTTGGCGCCCAGGAGACCGCACAATGAAATCGTTTTTTGGTGATGCGCCCTTCAAGGGATCGCGACAGGTTTATTTCGCGATCAAACTTCTCGTGCTTGTGCTGGCCGTGGTGCTCGCCTTGCACTTTCTCTTTGGCGTAGTGTGAGCAATGGCCCGCGAAACTCTTTCTCTTTACGATACGACCTTAAGGGACGGCGCCCAGACCCACGGTGTCGACTTCTCGCTTGAGGATAAGCTGCTGATTGCCGAGCAGCTCGACGGGCTTGGCATCGACTATGTCGAGGCCGGCTATCCCGGCGCGAACCCGACCGACACGAAGCTGTTCTCGGAGACGCGCGGGCTTGGCACCAAGGTCACCGCGTTCGGCATGACCAAGCGGCCCGGCCGGTCGCTTGCCAACGATCCGGGCTTTCAGGCGCTGCTTGGGGCGCACGCTGATGCGATCTGCCTCGTGGGCAAGACCTGGGACTTTCACGTGGACGTCGCACTTGGCATCACGCTTGAGGAAAATTTGGCGGCAATCAAGGAGTCTGTGGCCGCGGTCGTCGACAGTGGGCGCGAGGCGTTGTTCGACTGCGAGCACTTTTTCGACGGTTACAAGGCCAATCCGGACTATGCGCTTAGCTGCGCGCGGACCGCATACGAGGCCGGCGCACGCTGGGTCGTGCTGTGCGACACCAATGGCGGCACCTTACCGGAAGAGGTCGAGGAGATTGTCACTGAAGTTGTGCAGCAAATCCCCGGCGATCATGTCGGCATTCACGTGCACAACGACACAGACAACGGCGTTGCGAACTCGCTTGCCGCGGTGCGGGCCGGCGCGCGGCAGATCCAAGGCACGCTGAACGGTCTTGGTGAGCGGTGCGGCAACGCCAACCTGACGTCGATCATCCCGACACTTCTGCTCAAGTCCGGCTACGCCGAGCGATACGAGACGAAGGTCACGCCCGAAAGTCTAAGAACGCTCACCCATGCCTCGCGTGTTCTCGATGAGATGCTGAATCGCGCGCCTGACCGGCATTCGCCCTATGTTGGCGCGGCGGCTTTCGCACATAAGGGCGGCATCCATGTTTCTGCCGTGCAGAAGGATCCGCGCACCTACGAGCATGTGACGCCGGATACCGTTGGCAATGTACGCAAGCTCCTGGTTTCGGACCAAGGCGGCCGTTCCAACATCCTCGCGCAGCTCGATCGTATTGGCATCGACGTGAAGAAGGACGACCCCCGCATTGGGCGCCTCCTCGAAGAGGTGAAGGCGCGGGAGGCAGTGGGCTACGCCTACGAGTCGGCCGAGGCTTCGTTCGAGCTTCTCGCCCGGCGCATGCTCGGCAACGTCCCGCAATTCTTCGACGTGGACGCCTTCCGCGTCATGGTGGAGCGCCGCCACAACGCCTTGGGCGAGTTGGTCACGATCTCCGAAGCGACGGTGAAGGCGCGTGTCGACGGCGAGACAGTGATGTCGGTGGGCGAGGGCAACGGCCCGGTGAATGCGCTCGACAATGCACTGCGGAAGGATTTGGGTCCCTATCAGCGCTATATCGATGATCTGGAGCTTATCGACTACAAGGTCCGTATTCTTACGGGCGGAACTGACGCTGTGACGCGCGTCCTCATCGAAAGCCGCGACGGGGAAGGGCGGCGCTGGTTCACCGTGGGCGTTTCGCCCAATATCGTGGATGCGTCCTTCGAGGCGCTGCTCGATTCCATCAGCTACAAGCTGATCCGTGACGGCGCGCCGGCGCCATAGCCGGCCTTAAGTCAGAACTTCGCGATGGTTTCTTTGTCTGCGCGGGGCGCGGCTAGCGAGTCCTCCAGCGCGCGCCGAATGACGGGCAGAACGTCTTCGGCGCTATCGGCCACGGTCATTTTGAGCTCGAAGCCGGTGCGGATGAAATCGTGCCCCAGCATCTTGTCGAACAATTCGAGCAGCGGATCCCAGAAGCCGTGGACATTCACGAGCACGATGGGCTTTTGGTGCCGGCCGAGCTGAGTCCAGGTGAGCTGCTCGACGAACTCTTCCAGTGTGCCAAGGCCGCCCGGGAGCGCGACGAAGGCGTCCGACTTATCGAACATGAGATGTTTGCGCTGGTGCATATCGTCCACGACGACCAGCTCATGCACGTCGGTCAGCAGGTGTTCGCGGTCACGCAGGAAGTGGGGCATGATGCCGGTGACGTGACCGCCATGGTCGAGAACTGAGCGGGCCACGATTCCCATCAGGCCGAGATCGCCGCCGCCATAGACGAGGCCCACGTCCGCCGCGGCGAGACTTTTGCCAAGCGCGTGCGCGGCCTCGGCGAAAGCGGGGTTTTGCCCCGCGCCCGACCCGCAGTACACGCAAACCGTTCGGAGCGTTGGCTTGGCATTGTTCATGGCTTCATCTGCCATTGGCCTTCCGCAGTCGTCAAGCAACTGTGATCGACCGAACCTGTTGGCAGGATAGGGAGCGATCCGATAGGGTCCGGCCAATGCCAGCGCTTTGCTGGCACTGGAGAAGCAAGCTTGAGGAAATGACCGAGATGATTGGTAGCAAGTTCATCGCGTGGACGCTTGGGGCCTGCCTAACCTTTGCCCTGACCTTTGGCCTAGCTCTTGGCTTGCCGCATGCCGGCGTCGCTGAAGAGCCCAAGGCGGACGTCGTCGGCGAAGCGTCGTCGCCTTCGCCGAAATCGCCGATACGGGTGAAGATCGTCGACTATGCGAAGGCCGAAGAGGGGCCGGGCACTTTGAAGCTTTCCGGCACCGCAATCGCCGGCAGCAAGGTTTTTATCTACGTGGATGACAAGCCCTTCGCCGACGTGGTGGCGGGCGACGGCGACGGCGCGTGGAGTGTCGAGGACAAGGTTCCGCTCGATGATGGCGTGCATGGCGTTCGTGTCGAGCAGTTCGACAAGAAGACCAACCAGCTGGCCGGGCGGGCGATGTTTAGCATGACGCTGAGGCCGCCAACGCCCCAAGAGCTGACCGCGCCGCCTGTCGGCAGGCAATAGTCCGGGGAGCGCGCCTCGACGAACCGGCTTGGCGCGGGCGTCTCGGGGCGATATCTTAGCGCGTGGAGGGGCGGCGAGGTTAACGCTGCCCTTTTTGCTGCGCGTCTAGCGCGCTGATAGAAAAGACCTTTCATGCAAGACCGCCTGCCGCAATCGACAAGCGATGTCGTGCTTTCCGCGCGCGCCGGTCAGCTCGCCGTGCTGCGCGAGCTGCTCCCGTATGTCTGGCCCAAGGGCCGGCGGGACCTGCACCTGCGCGTGATCCTTGCTTTCGTGGCGCTGGTCCTCGCCAAGGTCGTCACCTTGGCGGTGCCGATCGCCTACAAGAACGCGGTCGATTATCTCACCGGGGAGTCGTCGACTGGCGCGACGGAAGGCGCGAGCGTCCTTGGGCTCGCCATCGTTCCGGCCATGCTGATTATCGCCTATGGCGTGGGCCGCATCCTCATGGTGCTGTTCGCGCAGGCCCGCGACATGATCTTCACGGTGGTCTCGCAGAACGCAGTGCGCCGGCTCGCCAACCGGACCTTCCGTCACCTGCACGCCCTGTCTTTGCGCTTTCACCTTGAGCGGCGCACCGGCGGGCTAAACCGTGTCATCGAACGCGGGGTGACGGGCGTCGAGACAGTGATGCGCATTGCCGTGCTGAACTCGATCCCCACCGCCGTCGAGCTGGTCATGATCGCCGGTCTTGTGGCCTGGTATTTCGGCTGGCTCTATGTCGCGGTCATGTTCGCCACCGTTGCGGTCTATGTGTGGTTCACCTTTCTCGCTACGGAGAAGCGTATCGCCATTCGCCGCGACATGAACGAAAGCGACACCGAGGCGCACTCCAAGGCCGTGGACAGCCTGCTCAACTTCGAGACCGTCAAATATTTCGGTAACGAGGAGCTGGAGGCGCGCCGCTTCGATGCGTCCATGGCGCGCTACGAGAACGCCGCCGTGCGCACCTACACGACGCTCGGTGTGTTGAACTCGGGCCAAGCCGTCATCTTCACCATTGGCATGGTGGCATGCATGCTTCTCGCGGCGCGCGACGTCATGCAAGGGGCGTTGACCGTAGGCGACTTCGTCATGATCAACGCCATTCTCATTCAGCTCTTCATGCCGCTGAATTTCATGGGCATGGTCTACCGCGAGATCAAGCAAGGGTTGATCGACATGGAGACCATGTTTGCTCTCTTGCACGAACCGGCGGAGATCGTGGACCCTCCGGACGCGAAGCCGCTTAAGGTGACAAACGGTGTCGTGATGTTCGACAACGTCTCCTTTGCCTACGAAGCGGGCCGTCCGATCCTCAAAGACGTGAACTTCGAAGTGCCCGCGGGCAAGATGGTTGCCATTGTGGGAGCGTCCGGTGCGGGCAAGTCCACCGTCTCGCGGCTTCTGTTCCGCTTCTATGAGCCCACCACGGGCAAGATCATGATCGACGGCCAGAACATTGCGGACGTGACCCAAGCCTCGCTGCGCGCGGCGATCGGCATGGTTCCCCAGGACACGGTGCTGTTCAACGATACGATCGAGTACAACATCCGCTACGGCAAGCCGGACGCGACGCCCGCAGAGGTGCGTGAGGCGGCGCGTCTCGCGCAGATCTACGATTTCATCATGACGTTGCCGCAAGGCTGCGATGCGCTGGTCGGCGAGAGGGGCTTGAAGCTCTCCGGCGGCGAGAAGCAACGCGTGGCCATCGCCCGCACGATTTTGAAGTCGCCGCCGATCCTGATGCTGGACGAGGCGACCTCGGCGCTTGACAGTCACACTGAAAAGGAAATCCAAAATGCGCTGGAGAGCGTGGCGCGAGACCGCACGAGTTTGGTGATTGCGCACCGGCTGTCCACCGTGGTCCATGCCGACAACATCATCGTGCTTGAGCGTGGCGCGATCGTGGAGCAGGGCACGCATCTTGAGCTTCTCGCCGCAGGTGGGCTCTATGCTAGCCTGTGGGCACGCCAGCGCGAGGCCGACGAAGCACGTGAACGGTTGGCGCATGTCCTTGAAGATGAGGAGGACGTCCACGAACCGCGCGTGACAGATCCATTGGAAGACGAGGCGTTAGCCTCCTCGACGTGATTCTACGATCAATCTAGGGACATCATGAACGACCAGCACAATCTGCTTGATACGATCACGAACGCGTTCGTGCCCATCCACCGCGACGGCTACAAATTCGTCGCCGGGGCCGCCATCGCCACGCTGCTTCTCTTCTTGGTGGCGCCGCCGCTTGGTTGGATTGCCGCGTTGCTTACGGCGGCATGCGCCTATTTCTTCCGCGATCCGGACCGGGTAACGCCCGACCGGCCGGGGCTGATTGTCAGCGCTGCCGACGGCAAGGTCTCGGCCGTCGTCGAGGACGTTCCGGCGCCGCGCGAGTTGGCCTTGGGCACCGAGCGGTTGATGCGCATCTCCGTGTTTCTTTCCGTGTTCGACGTGCACGTCATCCGCGCGCCCGTGGGCGGCAAGGTAATTCACAGCGCTTATGTGCCTGGCGCGTTCCTCAACGCGGAGCTCGACAAGGCGAGCGAGGAGAATGAGCGGCAGGCGCTTGTCATCGAGACCAAGTCGGGCGCCAAGATCGGCGTGGTGCTGATCGCGGGGCTGGTAGCCCGGCGCATCGTGACATTCGTGAGCGAGGAGACTAGCCTGGAGGCAGGCGAGCGCATCGGGCTAATCCGCTTCGGTAGCCGGGTTGACCTCTATCTGCCGCCCGATGTCGAGCTTCTCAGCGAGGTCGGCCAGACGGCAATCTGTGGCGAGACGGTGCTCGCAGCACTCGTTGGCGAATTGCGGGAAAAGGCTTAGCCGAGCATGTTTCCTCCTTTCGATCCGGAACGGGACGACCGCAAACGGCGGCAGCGTGTCTTTGCCCGCGGTCAGGTGCCCGTCCGTGTGCTCATTCCCAACATCTTTACATTGGTGGGACTGTGCGCCGGGCTCACGGCAATCCGCATGGGCATCGAACATCGCTGGGACCTTGCGGTGGCGGCGCTCGTGTTCGCAGCGTTTCTTGATGGGATCGACGGCCACGTTGCACGGCTCTTAAAGGCGTCGTCGCGCTTTGGTGCGGAACTGGACAGTCTCGCCGACTTTGTGAATTTCGGCGTGGCCCCCGCCATCATCATGTTCAGTTGGGCGCTGGAGGATTTGCGCAGCCTGGGCTGGGTTGCGGTACTCGTCTTTGCGGTGTGCTCGGCGCTGCGGCTCGCCCGCTTCAATGTGTCGCTGGATCGGACCGATTTGCCCGCCTGGAAGAACGCGTTCTTTGTCGGGGTGCCGGCTCCGGCGGGTGCGATCATTCTGCTTCTGCCGATTTATGCCCAGAATCTCGGGTTGCACTGGCCCAGTCTCACACCGCTCGTCCTGGTCTATACACTGGCAATCGCGCTTCTGATGGTCAGCAATGTGCCGACTTTTTCGATCAAGATGATCGGCCAGAAAATCCCCAGGGAGTACGTCCCGCCGGTTTTCGTGCTTGCCGCGCTTTTCATTGCGCTGCTTTTGACTTATCCCTCCCTCACTCTTGCCGTTGGGTCCGTGGCCTATCTTGCCCTGATCCCGGTCAGCGCCTACCGGTATCTCGCCGCGAAGCGTAAGGCCGAGGAACATACCAAGGCCCAGAACGGGAAATCACAGAGCGGGAAGGGCGCCGCAACGACGAAGTCGCTCGGCGAGGAATCGCGACCGTCAAATTAGAGTACAGCGTGATGAAGCAGCGACTTTCGACATACCTCCGGCAGCTTGAAGCGGAGAGCATCTACATCTTGCGCGAGACCGTCGCCGAGTTTCAGAACCCGGTGATGATGTATTCCATCGGCAAGGACTCTTCGGTCTTGCTGCATCTCGCCATGAAGGCGTTCTATCCGGCCAAGCCGCCGTTTCCGCTGCTGCACGTGGACACCACGTGGAAGTTCCGCGAGATGATCGAATTCCGCGATCGTGAGGCGAAGCGGCTCGGTATCGATCTGACGGTGCACATCAATCAAGACGGCGTGCGCGACGGGATCTCACCCATCACCCATGGTAGCGCGTTGCACACGGACGTCATGAAGACCGAGGCGCTGAAGCAGGCGTTCAATAAGTATGGTTTCGATGCAGCTTTCGGCGGCGCGCGCCGCGATGAAGAGAAGTCGCGAGCCAAGGAGCGCGTCTACTCCTTCCGCAACGCCGCGCATAACTGGGACCCGAAACGCCAGCGGCCGGAGCTTTGGCGTTTGGCCAACACACAAGTCAAACCCGGCGAGAGCGTGCGGGTGTTTCCGCTGTCCAATTGGACCGAACTCGACGTGTGGACCTACATCTATCTCGAAGACATTCCCGTCGTGCCGCTCTACTTTGCCAAGGAGCGGCCGGTGGTCGAGCGAGATGGCGCGCTGATCATGGTCGACGACGAGCGGCTGCCGATTGATGCGGATGAGACGCCCGAAATGAAGAAGGTGCGTTTCCGCACATTGGGCTGTTATCCGCTCACCGGCGCAATCGAGTCCGATGCGACGACGCTGCCGGAAGTCATCGAAGAGCTGATCGTCGCGCGTCACTCCGAACGACAGGGGCGTGTGATCGACCACGATCAGGCCGGATCGATGGAGAAGAAGAAGCAGGAGGGCTACTTCTGATGGCGCGTTTGAGTGTTGTCGGCGGCGCGGACGAAAGCGCCACAGATCGGCTCGCTGCGAGGATTGTCGCCGATGAGAATCGTGGGCTGTTGCGTTTTCTGACCTGCGGCAGCGTGGACGACGGCAAGAGCACGCTGATTGGCCGACTGCTCTACGATTCCGCGCTCGTGTTTGAGGATCAGCTGCAAAGCGTGGAGCGTGACTCCAAGCGCCCCAATGCCGCCCATGGCGGCGAGATCGACCTATCGCTCCTGGTCGACGGGCTTCAGGCCGAGCGCGAACAGGGCATCACGATCGACGTGGCGTATCGCTATTTCTCTACGCCTCGCCGGAAGTTCATCGTGGCGGACACGCCGGGTCATGTGCAGTACACGCGGAACATGGCCACGGGCGCATCGAATTGCGATTTCGGCGTGCTGCTGGTCGATGCGCGTCAGGGTGTGCTCACGCAAACGCGGCGCCATGCCTGTATCTTGTCGCTGCTCGGCATCAAGAAGGTTGCCGTCGCGGTCAACAAGATGGATCTGATCGACTTCGACCAGGAGCGATTTGATGCCATTGCCGACGACTTCGCCACGTTCGCGGAGCCTTTGGGATTTGACCTCATAACCCCGATCCCGGTGTCGGCGCTGAAGGGCGACAATGTCGCGAGCCCTAGCGAACATATGCATTGGTATCACGGGCCGACTCTCCTCGGGCATCTTGAGACCGTGGATGTCAGCCACAAGGAAACCAGCGGGCCGTTCCGGTTCCCCGTGCAGTGGGTGAACCGGCCGCATCTCGACTTTCGCGGCTATGCGGGGACGGTGGCCAGCGGCAGCGTGAAGCCAGGCGACGAGGTTGTCGTTCACCCGTCGGGCATTCGCGCGCATATCGGCCGCATCGTGACGGCCGATGGTGATCTTGAGGAAGCGCAGGAGGGGGATGCGGTCACGCTGACATTCGCCGAGGAGGTCGATGTCAGCCGCGGGGAGGTGCTTTCAGCGCCCGAGGCCCCCCCGGCAGTCGCCGATCAAATCGCAGCAAGGGTGATCTGGTTCGACGAGGAGGCCATGCTTCCAGGCCGGACGTACATGATCCGCTGCGGCGGTCAGACCGCCACTGCGACGGTTTCGGCGCTGAAATACAAGCTGAACGTCGACAATCTCGACCATGTCGCCGGAAAGACGTTGGAGATGAACGAGGTTGGCTTGTGCAATCTCAGCATGACGAAGCCGTTGGTATTCGATCCTTATGCGGATAACGCGGAGACCGGGAGCTTCATCCTGATCGACCGTTTCACAAATGCCACCGTCGCGGCAGGCATGATCGAGTTCGGCCTTGACCGCGCGACCAACGTGCAGTGGCAGGAACTCTTCGTCGACAAGGGTGCACGCTCCGCGCTGAAAGGTCAGAAGCCCTGCGTGCTGTGGTTCACCGGCTTTTCAGGCTCGGGCAAGTCGACAATTGCCAATACGCTGGAGAAGCGCCTTCATGCGTTGGGTCGCCACACCTATATGCTGGATGGCGACAACGTACGTCACGGGCTCAACAAGGATCTCGGCTTCACCGACGCCGATCGTGTCGAGAACATTCGTCGCGTGGCTGAAGCGGCGCGGTTGTTTGTCGATGCCGGGTTGATCGTCATGGTCTCGTTCATCTCTCCGTTCCGCTCGGAACGGTGCATGGCGCGGGAACTCTTCGACGACGGCGAGTTCGTCGAGGTCTTCGTCGATACGCCGCTCGCGGTGTGCGAGGAGCGCGACCCCAAGGGCCTCTACAGCAAGGCGCGGGCCGGCTTGATCCGAAATTTCACGGGCATCGATTCCAGCTACGAGGCGCCCCAGCAGCCGGAACTGGCGCTTGAGACGACGGACACGACGCCTGAGGGACTCGCCGAGCTGGTGTTGACCGAACTCAAGCGCCGGCACGTTGTCTAGAGACGGTGCGCAGGCGCTGCGCGGCGCCGGCATGACCTTCCTGCGCGGCGTGTGCGTACCAAGCCTGCGCAGTGTCCATGTCACCGTCGATATTGCCCAGGCCGGCTTTGTCGAGGACTTCCTGGTCATAGGTGAGGGCCAGTTCGTAGGCCGCATCGACGTCTCCCCGTTCAGCGAGATCCGTGAGTAGTCGCCGTGCGGGCAGGACTTTGCCTCGGCCGACGAGGACCCGCGCCCGCGCGTGCAAGCCTTCTAGTTCGCGAGGCTCTTGAGTCCGGCTCTCTTGGGAAGGTGCGACGGGCCAATCACGGCCGTTATCTGCGGTGAAAGTTTGGGCGCGCGGATCGACGCGCAAGATGAGGCGCCGCCGGGCCTGCGGTCCGTTCTCGGTGCCAAGGAGATAGGCCTCCGTCGGAAAGTCTCCGCTCGCGGTTTTGCCGAGTGTTAGCGTCAGTCCCGCCACGTCTTCTCCCTTCACCATCCACGTACCGGGTCCGGTGCGGCGCCCGGCGGACAGGGCCGCATCGTTCGGGAGGCCGCGCAGGAGCAGATAGCGCGCCGAGCCGATGGGCAGGAGGGAGCCGAGCGCCAAGGCACGTTCAGGGAGAGCAAGGACTACGCGCGCATCGGGGTCGGTGATGCCAATGGACGGGTTGCGTGTTTGCGACTTGGTGCGGATCACAAGCGGCGCGCTCTTCGCGGCCAAGTTGGCATGCTCTTGCGATGCAATGTCCTCGCGGGGATCCGCAGCCGAGTCGGTCATGCTGGACAAGAGGATGAGTCCCCCCAAAGTCAGAATGAGTGCGGCAATGACAGAGCAGGCAACCACAAGGCTCGCTTGGCGTTGCCGTTGGTGAAACGCTTGGACCACTTTCTGAAGTTGCTGCTGCACTGCGTAGTCGAGCATGTCTTCCCCTTCCGATTCGTCCTCGCGGGACGTTTGCGGGGGGCTACAATCGGGGCTGTGTATGACAATGCTCTGACACTCGGACGGCGATGCGTCGCCCGAGGTGAAGGTTTTTAACGCGGCCAAGGAGTCGGGCGAGGCGATGCCGATCGGCTCGGGCTCCAGGCGAAACATGCTGTCGTCCCACACCTCGGCGGGGTCGGGCGCGGGTTGATCTGCGCCGAGCAAGGCCTGGCGCAGCATGGCGTTGGCACGGTGAACAGGATGGCAAGACAAAGGCTCCGCCAAGGGCGTTGTGGAACGCATCATTTTCTAGTGGCTCCCTCACTTGGCCGCGCGGGTTCCCCTGCCGCACGGCACGACGCCCCCGTCCCCAGCATCGTGCGGTTCAAATGCGTGAACGCGCCTTTGGTTCCGTAAGTGGCTCTAAAGATCGGGAAAAGTTTTGCGTACCCGGCTTGTTCGGCCCGCATATCTGCTAGCGTCACCTGACAGCTAGATGCGGCGGGTGGAGCGAATTTATGGCTGGGCTACCGACGGGCAGGGCCATTTGGGGCGTCCTGTTTCCGGCGTTCGCCGCCGGAGTTCTACAGACGTGCTCCGCCGCGCTCGCCCAGGGCGCGACCGACTACCCGATTCCTTCGACAGCCAGGGAGGCCTACAGCCCGATCGGCGAGGGGTTCGATAGCCCCCTCGACCCCCGGGACGATTTGCGGGGGGCAAGGCGCTACGTCGATCCGCGCGAGGAGCGGTTGAAGGCGCGGCGCGCACAACGCTCGCCGAACGCGCCGGTGTTCTTCCGTGACACAGACTTGCGCGCCAACAGCCGAACCTATTGGTTCGAAGAGGACCGTTTCGGCCTCGCTGAGCCGAAGGCCTTTACCACCGGCGGCTCGGTTACTTACGCGTCCGGTTATCTCGCCGACTCCTTTCAGCTGCGCGGCGCGCTCTACACGACGCAGCCGCTCTATGCCAATGCGACTGCGGGCGCGGCGGAAACTCTGACGCTCGACGGCGATCAGATCACCGTGCTTGGTCAGCTCAACGGACGAGTGAAGTTTGCCGGGCAGGAGGTGACTGCGGGCCGGTTCCTCGTTCGGACGCCGTTTATCAATCCCTTCGACGTCAGGATGATTCCGCTGACATTCGAAGGCGTTGCGCTGATGCCCGAGAGCGCCGACCCAAAGGTCCACTACATGGTGTCCTATCTCTCGCGCTATAAGCGGCGCGACGAGAGCGAGTTTATCTCCTTCAGCAATGGGCTTGGCGTTGCGCAAGACGAAGGCGTGCTCATCACCGGCGCGAGCTATCACGCAAACGGCTGGAACGTCGGTGGTTCCAACTATTGGATCAAAGACACGCTGAACACGGCCTATGGCGAAATCGACTATCTGTTCCCATTTGGTGGCAACGACGGCTTAAGTCT
>Ga0209013_10002719_pt1 | contig 15936 bp, 15 predicted proteins | sample Cruoilmetagenom2_FD_187291 | JGI IMG/M metagenome (GOLD analysis project Ga0209013, IMG submission 187291) | Oil polluted marine microbial communities from Coal Oil Point, Santa Barbara, California, USA - Sample 2 (SPAdes) (version 2) | ecosystem: Environmental > Aquatic > Marine > Oil seeps ... | reverse complement strand
AAGGATTGTTGAAAAATCCGTTAGCTGATCCTTATACGTTAGGAGTGTCGTCCGGTGCCTCAGTTGGCGCCGTGATGACACTCTTTTTCGGAATATCAGTACCTTTTCTTGGCTTGTTCACACTGCCTGTACTTAGTATGCTAGGTGCTTTTACAACAATGCTCATCGTCATGGGATTTGCCAAACTCATTGACCGTGCGATGAAAATGGAAACCATCATTCTCACCGGAATCATTTTCAGTTCATTTTTAGGGTCAGTGATATCACTGATGATTGCTTTAACAGGGGAAGAACTGCGACAAATCATAGGCTGGCTACTCGGGAGTGTTTCGATGCGAGGCTGGCCATACGTCACGATGGCATTGCCATTCATGATCATTGGTGCGTTATTATTATGGCTGAATCGGAGAGAGCTAAATGCCATGCTGTTTGGAGAGGAACGTGCCAAGCATTTAGGTGTAGATGTGAAACGACGTAAAATGATGGTCTTAACAGGTGGCTCGATATTAACGGGTGCTGCGGTATCGGTTTCTGGCACGATTGGCTTTGTAGGTTTAGTCGTTCCACATATGACACGTATGTTATGGGGGTCTGATCACCGCCATGTATTGCCTTTGTCATTTATCAATGGTGCTACGTTATTAATCATTTGTGACTTGGTATCACGCACCATTATTTCGCCCTCTGAGCTGCCGATTGGTGTTATCACAGCCTTCATTGGAGCTCCGGTATTTGCGTTTATTTTTTGGAAACAACGAAGAAAGGTGAGTGGCTGATCATGCTGAAAGTTCAAGGGTTAACAGGTGGTTACCACGAAGTGCCTGTTGTTAAAGACGTATCGTTTCATGTGAACAAAGGTGAAATGCTAGGAATCTTAGGTCCGAATGGCAGCGGCAAGTCCACTTTGCTGAAAGTTATAAGTGGCGTCCTACCTTCTAAAGCCGGCAAAGTTGAATTGGATGGCAAACCAATCAAAACGTATGCATCAAAAGAGTTGGCTAAACACATGGCAGTCCTTCCTCAATTACATGCACATGCTTTTTCCCATACGGTTCGGGACACGGTGTCCCTTGGGAGATATCCACATCAAAGCGGTTTCTTTTCATCTTGGTCCGAGAAAGATGAAGAAGCGATTCAAGAGGCGATGAAATTAACCGATGTGAAAATGTATGAAAATGCAAATCTCGATGAACTTTCCGGGGGAGAGCAACAACGGGTTTTTGTTGCACAAGCACTTGCTCAACAAGCGAAACTGCTATTGCTTGATGAACCGACAAACCATTTAGACATTGCCCACCAAAAGCAATTATTGGACACCATTAAAAAGCAAGCCACTGAAAATGGATTAACGATCATCTCAGTATTTCATGATATCAACTTGGCTTCTTTATACTGTGATCGATTATTACTACTAGAAAACGGAGTCATTAAAAGTATGGGTGAACCTCATGCGGTTGTGAAACAGCAACAAATCGAAAGTGTCTACAAAGCTAGAGTAAGCAACTATCCACACCCAGAACAACCGAAACCACAAATTACCTTATTGCCGGACTTAGGTGAAGTGCACACAGACATGACGATAACCAAAGAACATTTTACAGTTTCAGATAATTACGTTGTTCTACAGTCTGAAACGCCATTAAAAACTCTCTCATCAGCGGTCGTGAATGCGGGTTCGGGGTGGTTCAGAACTTTTGTGAACCGCAATGTGAAGGCTGATTACGCATGTGATGATAGCACGAAAGAAATGCTTGATTATTTAGTGGCACATGGTTTCTCAACAACGGATACCGTAGGGATGATGACGGCTGTTCAAACAAACCATGCAGTCATTGAAGAATACACTGGAGCATTTGGATCCATCGTAATTGCCGTTACAGCGGGTGTTGGAAATGCAGTCGATGTATCAAAAGCATTCGAACGTGAGCATGAACCTTATGTGGGCACCATCAACACTTGGATTATCGTCAATGGTCAATTATCGGACGAAGCATTCATTCAAGCGATGATTACGGCAACAGAAGCGAAAACAAAAGCACTGCAACACGAGGATGTGAGAGACCCCATTACACATACACTTGCTACTGGAACATCCACAGATAGCTTGCTCGTGGCGGCTACTCAAAAAGGCAAGCACCTGCCTTATGCTGGCCCAATTACAGAGCTCGGGAAATGTATTGGACGAGGCGTTTTCGAATGCACGACCCTTGCCATCAAACGCTATAAAGCAGCGAAAGGAATGTAAGTATGTCTGCTCACATTATCGCGCTGACGATTGGATTAGTGCTTGACAGAATCATCGGCGATCCACCCAATTGGCCCCATCCGGTTCGCTGGATTGGAAACTTCATTTCTAAATTGACAATGTTGCTGAATAAAGGAAAGTATCGCAAATCCAAAGGTTTTATATTATTACTGATAGTGGTTGTTGTCACATTCATCCCGGTTTTTGCAATTGTGTACACCGCATATAGCGTTCATCCTATTCTTGGAATCGTAATCGAAAGTATTTTGTGTGCGGTTGGGTTTGCACAAAAAAGTCTGAAAGACTCGGCAACTGCAGTATATAAACCGCTACTAAGCGGTGATTTAAAAGAAGCACGCACGAAATTGTCTTGGATCGTAGGTCGGGATACCGCGAAGTTATCCGAATCGGAAGTTACACGAGGTGTAGTGGAAACAGTCTCTGAAAACACGAGTGATGGCATTACAGCACCCATGTTCTTTGCTTTTCTTTTTGGAGCACCTGGACTTTGGGCATATAAGGCAGTGAACACACTCGATTCGATGGTCGGTCACAAAAACGAGAAGTTCAAAGACTTCGGTACTGCTTCTGCCAAAATGGATGACGCCTTGAACTATATTCCAAGCCGAATTACAGGGTATATCATGATTACGTGGACAAAGAATTTCAGCAAGCAATCTTTTCGCACACGATTGAGCGGTTGGTGGAAAGATGCGAAAAAACATCCGAGCCCAAATAGTGGCTACTTGGAAGCGGCAACTGCCTACCAACTGGGTGTTCAACTCGGGGGACGAAATACATATAAAGGAATTCCTTCTGAACGTGCTCGCATGGGAATACCAGAAAATCCACTCAGAGCCATTCACATTTTACATACGATTCGTCAAATGCACATCGCCGTTTTCCTGTTTTGGCTGTGGATGATCGTTATCGGGGGTGTTTTACGTGTCATTGCCTAACCATGGTGCCAATCCGCATCACGTATATAAAAAACTGGGGCTCACACCGCCTGCTCGGGTCATCGATTTTAGTGAGAACGTCAATCCGTTAGGTCCACCTGACTCGGTACAATTGGCTTGGAACGATTTTCAAAAATTAATGAGACTTTATCCGGATCCAGTAGGCGAACCTTTTAGAACCAATGTCGCAAAATATCACAACGTATCGCCTGAGACCATTTTTGTAGCAAACGGAGCGGCTGAAATATTCTCTTTACTAGCCGAGAGGTATAAAGGGAAGCGTGCGATTTTAGTTCATCCAACTTTCTCGGAATATGAAGCGACCTTAAAAGTACGACAAGTGGAAATTGTGAACGTATTCATGAAAAATATCATCACATGCGAACTACCGATTGAAGACATGAAAAAGCAAATGCAACGAGCAGATGTACTCTATTTGTGTACACCCAACAATCCTACTGGCTCTTTACCAAAACGAAGTGTCATCATGGATTTAATCGAATACGCTAGGATTTCAAATTGTGAAATGGTCTTGGATGAAGCATTCATTGATTTTATTTCAGAAGAGGCGTCGTTTATTTCCAATCAACTTGCTCCACATGTCATAGTGGTTCGCTCGATGACCAAAATGTATGCGATGCCTGGGCTACGGCTAGGGTATATGGTAGCTACTCCATCTATTATTCATGAAGTTCAACAGCTTGCACCCCATTGGAATGTAAATGGAATCGCAGCAGAAGTTGGATCGCTCGTATTAAAAGATGAAGCATACCGACAAAAAACGATTCAACACAGTGTGGATATGCGACTCGACATGAGTGCGTTTTTAATAAATCACGGATGTGAAGTGACGCAATCACAAGTCAATTTTCTATTGTTTAAATTGCCGCACCCGAACAAAGAATTTTTTCGGCATTTTTTACGAAAAGGCATTGTCTTGAGACACACCGAGAATTTTCATGGACTTGATGGTCAGTGGTACCGAATCGGTATGAAATCCGAAGAGGAAATGGAAATCCTGAAAAAGGAGTTGAAAGCATGGTTCGAGGGTCTTTAACATTTGTTTCTGGTGGCGTGAGAAGCGGGAAGACGGCGTTTGCCGAAAACTGGTTAATGAATCGGCAATGTTCACGACTGATATATATCGCAACCGGCGTGGCATCCGATGAGGAAATGCAACAACGCATCAAACGTCATCAACAAGACCGAATGGATTATAAGGAAAACTGGATGACGATCGAGCAACCTCGCCAGCTAGAGGAAGTCATACCGTACATCCAGCCTTACGACGGAATCCTGATCGACTGCGTCACGACTTGGTTGGCAAATGAATTGTACGAAGGCTGGGCGAGTGGCGAGCCATGTTTTCAAAGAGAAAACTGCATGGAAGTGAAAGAAAGACGTTTTCATGAAACCATATTAACGTTACTTGATAATGGAGCCACCGTAGTCGTGATCTCAAATGAAGTATTGGACGAACCACTATCAAGCATCCCGGATGTCCTGCTCTATCAGAAGTGGCTAGGGAGACTTCATCAGTGGATGGTCAAAGAGAGCGAGCACGCATTTGAACTGACGTATGGACTTGCAAAGAAATGGAAATGAGGGAATACATATGAACGGGATTATGGTTCAAGGAACAGCATCAAACGTTGGGAAAAGCATGATTTGTACCGCGCTTTGCCGTTTATTTGCAAATGAAGGAGTCCGTGTAGCACCATTCAAATCCCAAAATATGTCGAGCTTTTCAAGCAAACTGGCAAATGGTCTGGAAATGAGTACGGCCCAATTTGCACAAGCAGAAGCAGCAAAAGTCACGCCTACTCCAGAAATGAACCCAATCCTATTGAAGCCAACTGGACATATGTCTTCAGAAGTATGGATGTTAGGCAGAAAAATGGAAGAAATGTCTGGGAAGTCTTACCGAGAATCCTATTATGATGAAGGGTTGACCGTCATTAAGCAATCGCTCGCTTACATGGAACAAAACTTTGAAGTGGTTGTGTTGGAAGGAGCAGGAAGCCCGGTGGAAGTTAACCTGACCGATCGGGAACTGGTCAATATGAGCATTGCTGATTTGGCGGATGTACCTGTCATTCTAGTTGCTGATATTGAACGTGGGGGAGTGTTTGCATCAATCGTTGGAACACTTCAATTACTTCCTGAAAAACATCGTAATCGAGTGAAAGGCATAATTATTAATAAATTCCGTGGGGATAAGGAATTGTTTAATGAAGGTGTGTCGTTTATTGAGTCCTACACGGAAATTCCTGTGCTCGGGGTACTTCCATTTATGGACAACCATGAAATTGAAGAGGAAGACTCATTCATTACACATCATGAAATAGTTTCGAAGAAGTCACTCGTAGATAAATACGATGAATGGGCAAATCACGTTTCAACCCATCTCGATTGGCAAGCAATCAAGAATATGGTGGAGCGTCCTTGATGCGCGGAATATGGCTTGCGCTACAATTTTTCACCATCTTCCCGGTTAATCGGGAGCTACATATGGATCGAAAGTCAGTAACCGCGATGTTTAGTACACTTCCATGGATTGGAGCAGGGATTGGGATTTTCACCTCCAGTGTTTGGTTGTACTTAGATGCGAGCCCTTTATTTTTAGCATTTACGATCGTTTTTATCGGCATTGCAGTTTCAGGCGGACTGCATCTCGATGGGTTCGTAGATACGAGTGATGCCTTTTTTTCTTATCGTAATATAGAGAAGCGACACGAAATATTAGCTGATCCACGTATCGGTGCTTTTGGGGCGATGGCATTACTTTTTTTCATTATGGGGAAGATAATTTTGCTTGCAGAAATCATTACGCTCAATGGGTTGAAATGGGAATGGTTAATCGTCCTCCCGTTTTTAGCAAGAGCCGGAATGGTGTACTACTTCATCATTACACCAGCAGCGAGAGATAAGGGACTGGCCGCTTTCTTTAAAAAACGGTTTGATCACCGGAAGCTACTCGTAACTACACTTATCTTAATTGTGGTGGGGAGTGGATTTATCGCAGTTATTAGTGAAAGTGTGTTGATAGCCGTAATCAGTTTCGTATTACTATTTAGTTGTGCACATTTGTATAAACATTGGACGAAGAAACAATTTGGAGGCGTCACAGGTGATTTGTCTGGTGCGTTTGTTGAAGGGATGGAAGTGGTGTTATGGCTTGTGATTTTCAGCTTACTTTAATCCGGCATTTACCGACCCTTGCGAATGTGGAACGTCGATACATCGGTTGGAGCGATCAACCGATTCTTCCGTCTTCACAGATTGCCAGTCAAGCCACTTTGCTTCCGGAAATAATTAACGGAAGCGACCTTCTGCGTTGCCAAGAGACCGCCGCTCTTTTTTACCCGCAAATGCCCTACCAAGGTTCACCGGATTTTCGGGAGATGTCTTTTGGGGACTGGGAGCTGAAGACGTATGAGGATTTGAAAAATGATGCGGTTTACCGAAAGTGGCTGTCTGATCCAAACTTAGTGTCACCACCTAATGGAGAGTTTTTACACGAGATGAGCAAGCGGGTAATGGCTGGACTCAAGAATCTTCGAACGGATCATCCGGTTGTGGTGACGCATGGTGGTCCGATTCGTTGTGTACTCATGGAGCTTGCTCAGGAAAAACATGATTTCTGGTCTTGGGATGTCAAACATGGTGACCGTTGGAATTTGAGATGGGCAAGTCGGCAGTGTTTTGAGGAGGGGAAAAAATGCGCGTCTTTGTCGGTGGTGCGTTTAATGGAAAACGAGCGCATGTAAGGCGGCTCCTAGGTGATCGAGACGTACAATGGATTGAATGTGGGGAAGTGGAAGAGTTACCCGAGCCAAGCTCCAAAACGATTGTCCTTGCAGGATTGGAATCACTAGTAGAACGCCATTTGGGGAGACCTGAAGAACTTGTGGTTGATGAAATAATGAGGAAAATACGTACGTATCTCAAGCAAAGCGACGTCATTGTGATTGTGACGGAAAATGGACGTGGCATTGTGCCAATCGTACCTGAAACGCGTGAGCTTAGAGATCGATGTGGCAGATTATCGCAACAAGTTTTCAAGGAAGCAACGAATGTTACACGTATTTGGTACGGCTTAGCCGAAACTTTGAAATAACAGATTTGAAAGTCGAACAACCAATTAAAGGGGGAAATGCAAGATGAGAATATATACACGTACTGGGGATAAAGGTCAAACAAGTTTAATCGGTGCTCGAACAGATAAAGATGCACCACGAGTTGAGACGTATGGCACAATTGATGAAGTCAATTCATTTATCGGCAAAGCAATGACAGAGCTGGATCCAGCAATTTTCGCTGATTTACTTACAGATTTAGAAGCCATACAAAATGAGTTGTTCGATTGTGGAGGAGATTTAGCCAACGTCAAGCCAAGTCGCACATATAAAATGTCTGAAGAGCCAGTAGAAGTGCTAGAGAAACGCATTGATGAATTAATGGAAGAACCTCCATTGCTTGAACGATTTATTTTGCCAGGGGGATCGCCAGCTGCAGCAACACTTCACATTGCGCGAACAATTACACGCCGGGCGGAGAGACAAATGGTGACCTTGATGAAGGTAGAAGAAGATATTCCAGGAGTTGTCCAACGCTATTTAAACCGTTTATCGGATTATTTATTTGCTGCTTCGCGAGTGGCTAATTCGCGTGTGAACGTGCCAGACAACGAATATGTACGTTCTGCCAAAGTGTTTCGAAATGGTGGAAGAGCGAAAAAAGTGGAGGAATAAACGATGAAAGTCCGTTTATTGACGCTGACGGCAATGGTTGCGACATTAAGTGCGCTTGGTGCGCTCGTCAAGTTGCCTGTCGGGATTGGTTCGGCCGCCTTGGATGCAGTGCCGGTGCTTGTTTCTGTCGCCTTCGTGCCACCTCTGTTTGCAGGAATCGCCGCTTCGATTGGCCACATGGTTTCCGCACTTACAATCGGGATGCCATTTGGTCCTTTTCATGTGTTGATCGCAGGGGAAATGTTTGTGATTTTATGGGTCTTTGGCTTGCTCCATCGTGCAGGCAATAAGCGATGGAAATGGGTATTTTTCGTATTGGCCAACGGAGTATTGGCGCCGATGCCATTTTACTTTATAATTGCACCGGCATTCTTTTACACGGCTGTGCCATCGTTATTGATTGCGTCCTGTTTGAATGCTGGAATTGCGATTGTGTTGGCACCTATGGTGGAGCGCGTGTACAAAAGGGTGGTCGTTAAATGAGAAATGCGCTGAAGTTGACGAATGGTTTGGTGGTGACGACCGATAACTCCGGTGGGATAGGTGAAAAAGAGGCGGATATCGTATACGCTCCGAATGAGGTGGTAAGTTACTTCGCCGCCCGCGTCGCATTGCTTGAACAGTGGACAGCATATGCGGAAGTGGAATCAGTCATCATCCATAACTTCTCGGGCGAAGCCGCCTGGCAAGCTTACTTGAATGGAGTGGAAAAGCTGCTTGAAGAAGTTGGGTTGGCATCGATTCAAGTAAGTGGAAGCAGTGAAACAAATATGGACCTGATGCAATCGGCCATGTCGGTCACGATGATCGGTCGAAGTACGGAAGCTGTCGACTGTGACGTCGCCTGGTTTATGTATGGCCAACCGAATGTAGGTAGTGAAGTGCTTGAACATGTCGAGACAATTGCTGATTTGAACATGCTGAAAGACGCAATGATGCGAGGCTTCGTGAAACGTATTTGGCCAGTCGGATCAAAAGGAATCCAGGCAGAAGCGAGGGCAATGTTCGGGGATGACTCACTTCAAGTGGTTTCGGAATTGGATGTCATGAAGTCAGCCGGTCCAGGCACAGTCGTGTTTGTGGGAGTCCTACATGAATTTATTGAGCAGGCAACAAGCCATTTTCAAAATGAATGGCGTGAATTAATAATAAAGTAGAGTCCTTCAGTTAATTGCTGAAGGATTTTTTTAGGAGTACCGAAAGAGAATTAATTTATTACTGTTCAAATCGGTTTCTTCCCGTTCGGAAGGTGTTTATTCCTGTTCGCAATCGAGTTATTCCCGTTGAACCCCCATTTATTCCTTTTCAACGAGTGGTTATTCCCGTTCACCCAATTTCTCCCACAAAAACACCCGTAACACGGAGTGTGAAGGCGCAAATTAGATTGAAAAGATTTTCGCTTCGCTGCTGTGATAGTGTAGGCAACATATAGAGGTGGCAGATCAATGATGTGCTGTTTACGTCTTTGGCGATTTTACAGAAAGTTGCCTATATTTGCTATTGACTGAATGCTCATTCAGTTTTAAACTAGAAATTAACATCGACAACAAACTTTGTTTCTACTAAACTATTGTTATTAGTTTGATCATTTTAAAGTTTCAGACACAGAAAGGGGAGAGGGAAATGGGAGCATTATTAATTGCAAACTGGATTTTATTCTTAGTTGTAACCGCTTACGCAATCGGACTTTTCACTTATTTATTGAAAACCCGTTTTGAATATATCAAGCTCGGGAAAAAAGTAGAGTTTGAAGATAACTTCAACGAGCGCGTGCGTAAAGTGATGGTCAATGTATTTGGACAAAAGAAATTATTGAAAGACAAGAAGAGTGGAATTATTCACGTCATGTTCTTCTATGGTTTCCTTCTTGTACAATTTGGGGCAATTGATTTCATATGGAAAGGCTTGAAGCCAGGATCACATTTACCTTTAGGTCCATTGTATCCAGCTTTCACATTCTTCCAGGAAATCATCACATTGATGATTCTAGTTGCGGTTGTGTGGGCTTTCTACCGCCGTTACATTGAAAAACTAGTACGCTTGAAACGTGGATGGAAATCAGGTCTTGTCCTTATTTTTATCGGGGGATTAATGGTTTCAGTATTAGTCGGAAACGGAATGGGCATGATTTGGCACGGCCACAAAGCAACATGGTCAGAACCGATCGCATCTGCAGTTTCAACAATTTTCGCATTCTTGCCTGAAGCGGCTGCTGTCGCGATTTTCTATGTTATGTGGTGGATTCACTTAGTATTCCTACTGACATTCTTAGTGTACGTTCCACAATCGAAACATTTCCACTTGATTGCTGGTCCTGCAAACACCTATTTCAACCGCACGGATAATGTCGGAAAGCTTCGTCCAATCAATTTCGAAGAAGCAGAAGACGAAGAAGCGGGTGAAGAAGAGACGACATTCGGTGTCGGTAAAATTCAAGACTTCACTCAAAAACAAATGATCGACTTTTATGCATGTGTGGAATGTGGACGTTGTACAAACATGTGTCCAGCAACGGGAACAGGGAAAATGCTGTCACCGATGGACCTGATCGTCAAACTTCGTAACCATTTGACCAATACAGGTGCAGTCGTCACGCAAAAAAATCCGTGGGTACCTGCCATGGCATTCGCCAATACGCAAGGGAACCAATTGGCAGTGGCAGCTCGCGTTGACGGGGCAGTTATTGAAGACATCTACAACCCATCATTAATTGGTGATGTAATCACGGAAGAAGAAATTTGGGCATGTACAACTTGCCGTAACTGTGAAGATCAATGTCCAGTTATGAACGAACATGTGGACAAAATCATCGACCTTCGCCGTTACTTAGTGATGACGGAAGGACGTATGGACTCAGATGCACAACGCGCGATGACAAACATCGAACGCCAAGGAAATCCATGGGGCCTTAACCGTAAAGAAAAAGAAAAATGGCGTGACGCACGTGAAGACGTGCACATCCCGACGGTCAAAGAAGTTTCTAAAGCAGGCGAGGAATTTGAATACTTGTTCTGGGTGGGCTCAATGGGTTCATTCGACAACCGTTCACAAAAAATTGCATTGGCATTTGCACGTTTGATGAATGAAGCGGGCGTTAAGTTCGCCATTCTTGGAAATAAAGAAAAGAACTCTGGCGACACACCACGTCGTTTAGGAAATGAATTCCTGTTCCAGGAACTTGCTACATCCAACATTTCGGAATTTGAAAAAGCGGGCGTCACAAAAATCGTAACCATTGATCCGCATGCATACAATATCTTCAAGAATGAATATCCAGACTTCGGATGGAGTGGAGAAGTCCTTCACCATACTGAAATGCTGTTTGATCTAGTACAAAAAGGGATCTTGAAACCGCAACATGCAATCAATGAAACAATTACGTTCCATGATTCGTGTTACTTAGGTCGATACAATGATGTATACGATCCACCACGTGAAATCTTACGTGCCATCCCGGGCGTCAAGCTTGTGGAAATGGAACGTAACCGTGAAACAGGTATGTGCTGTGGAGCGGGTGGCGGGATGATGTGGATGGAAGAACATGTTGGAAACCGTGTCAACGTTGCACGTACTGAGCAAGCAATTGCTGTTAACCCAACGATGATATCATCCGGATGTCCATATTGCTTAACGATGCTTTCAGATGGAACGAAAGCGAAAGAAGTAGAAGAAAAAATAGGTACTTATGATATCGCAGAACTACTGGAACGTTCAGTACTTGGCGACTACGTGGTGCCAGTTGAAGAAACGGAAGAAGAATCCGTCCTTCAATAATTTTAAAGTAGTTTGATAAATTCATAAATTTCAGATACAATAGTGTCAAATGGAAAAGGGAGTCGGTGTACTCCCTTTTTGTTTGATGTTCTGTCGAGCGAGCGTTCGGTCAACAAATGAAAACGTAGTTAAATTATCACGTTTACAACAACCTTATTTTTTCCTAAGTCACACAAAAAACACAATGAAGTCCATATTGAATTATCGCAATACTTTAAAAACAAAGAACTGTAAGCGGATACAAACACGAGGGGGATATAAACATGACAAAAACAGTCATTTTAGAAGGAGCACGTACAGCATTCGGGAAAATGGGGGGAGCTTTAGCTTCACTTTCAGCAAGCGACCTTGGTGGTGTAGCCATCAAAGAAGCACTGAACCGCGCGGGCGTTTCACCGGAAACCGTAGATGAAGTAATCATGGGGACGGTACTTCAAGCGGGTCAAGGCCAAATCCCTTCACGACAAGCAGCAACTAAAGCAGGACTGCCTTGGAGCGTGAAAACGGAAACAATCAACAAAGTGTGTGCATCGGGAATGCGTGCGGTCACGTTAGCGGACCAACTGATTAGACTTGGTGAGGAAGACATCATCGTGGCAGGCGGAATGGAATCGATGTCAAGCGCGCCTTACTACTTACCAAAAGGTCGATTCGGCTTGCGTATGGGCGATGCTCAAATGATCGACGGAATGATCTATGACGGACTTTCTTGTTCATTCAATCCAGACCGAGTGCATATGGGAACATACGGAAACTCAACGGCAGAGAAGCTGGAGTTATCCCGTGAAGCGCAAGATGCATGGGCTTTCCGAAGCCATGACTTAGCATTAAAAGCAATCGACAACGGAACACTTGCACAAGAAATCGCGACAGTGGAAGTGCCACAACGTAATGGCGATGCACTGAAAATTGACCAAGATGAAGCACCACGTCGTAATACATCTTCTGAATCACTGGCAAAATTGAGACCGGCATTCGGCAAAGACGGATCGATTACAGCTGGAAACGCACCAGGCGTAAACGACGGAGCAGCGGCACTTGTATTGATGAGCGAGACACGCGCAAAAGCAGAAGGCAAAACACCTCTTGCATACGTGATCGGGCACGCAGAAATCGCAATCGAGCCGGAAAACTTCCCGCAAACACCAGGTCTTGTCATCAACACAATCTTAGAAAAAACAGGCAAAAAGCTGGAAGAAATCGATTTGTTCGAAATCAACGAAGCATTCGCAGCAGTTGCACTGGCATCATCGAAAATTGCTGAACTGGACGAAACGAAAGTAAATGTCAACGGTGGCGCGGTGGCACTTGGACACCCAATCGGTGCAAGCGGCGCGCGTATCATCCTGACATTGGCATATGAATTGAAACGCCGTGGCGGTGGAATTGGAATCGCAGCAATTTGTTCAGGCGGCGGCCAAGGCGATGCTATCATGATCGAAGTTCCAAAAGCTTAAAAATGAGAGTCCAAAAGGGACATCATATTCAAAGGGGGATTTTTAAATGACAATTCAAAAAGTACTCGTTATCGGAGCAGGACAAATGGGCGCTGGGATTGCACAAGTGTGTGCACAAGCTGGCTTCGATGTGAAACTAAATGACATGAAAGAAGAGTTTTTCCAACGTGGATTGAACACGATCACGAAAAACCTGTCACGCAACGTTGAAAAAGGACGCATGACAGAAGACGAAAAATCTCAAGTACTAGCACGCATTACGAAATCATTGGACTTAAATGACGCGTCAGATGTTGACTTGGTGATTGAAGCGGCAGTTGAAAATATGGAAATCAAGCAATCGATCTTCAAGCAACTGGATGAAATTACACCAAAGCATACGATTTTAGCAAGCAACACCTCTTCACTTCCGATTACGGAAATTGCTGCTGCGACAAGCCGTCCACAACAAGTCATCGGGATGCACTTCATGAACCCGGTACCGGTAATGAAGCTGGTTGAAATCATTCGTGGACTTGCAACGACAGACGAAGTGTATGCAGCGATCGAAGAAATGACGAAGAAACTTGATAAAGTGCCTGTAGAAGTAAACGACTTCCCAGGATTTGTTGCAAATCGTATTTTGATGCCGATGATCAACGAAGCAATCTATACATTATACGAAGGGGTTGCAACGAAAGAAGCAATCGACGACGTTATGAAACTTGGTATGAACCATCCAATGGGACCTCTACAATTAGCGGATTTCATCGGTTTGGATACATGTCTGTACATTATGGAAATCTTGCATGATGGATTCGGCGACAGCAAATACCGACCATGTCCATTGTTGCGTAAGTATGTAAAAGCTGGATGGTTAGGCAAGAAAACGGGTCGTGGCTTCTACGTCTACGAATAGGAGGCACATAAAATGGATTTGAAATTTACGGAAGAACAATTAATGATGCGAGATATGGTACGTGACTTCGCAAAGAATGAAATTGAGCCAAACATCGAAAAGATGGAAAAAGGCGAATTCCCGCGCGAAGTATTAACAAAAATGGCTGAGCTTGGATTGATGGGCATCACCGTTCCGGAAAAGTATGGCGGTTCGGAAATGGACTTCCTGAGTTACATCATCGCTATTCACGAACTGTCAAAAGTGAGTGCGGTAATCGGCGTGATTCTTTCAGTACATACTTCTGTCGGTACTAGTCCGATCCTGTATTTCGGCAATGAAGAACAGAAACAAAAGTATGTAACTAAAATGGCTTCAGGCGAATACCTAGGCGCGTTCGCATTAACAGAACCATCTGCTGGTTCTGATGTAGGTTCCATGAAGTCAAAAGCTGTCAAAGACGGCGACCATTATAAAATCAATGGCTCGAAAGTTTTCATCACGAATGGTGGGGAAGCGGATGTCTATATCGTCTTCGCTTCAACAGATCCGACACAAGGTTCTCGAGGAATCTCGGCGTTCATCGTGGAAAAAGACACACCAGGACTCATTATCGGGAAAGACGAACACAAAATGGGCTTACGCGGATCTCGTACCGTGCAGTTGACGTTCGAAGATATGAAAGTTCCTGTTGAAAACTTGCTTGGTCAAGAAGGCGATGGCTTCAAAATCGCGCTGGCTAACTTGGATGTCGGTCGTATCGGTATTGCAGCGCAGGCACTTGGAATCGCGGAAGCTGCGTATGAAGCGGCAGTTGGCTATGCGAAAGAACGAGTGCAATTCGGCAAACCAATCGCAGCGCAACAAGGTGTTGGCTTTAAGATTGCTGACATGGCAACAGCTGTGGAAGCGTCAAAACTATTGGTCTATCGCGCAGCAGATTTACGCTCGCGTGGTGTAGCTTGTGGCAAAGAAGCATCGATGGCGAAGTTATTCGCTTCAAAAACAGCTGTTGAAACGTCGATTGAAGCAGTGCAAGTATTCGGTGGCTATGGCTATACAGAAGACTATCCAGTAGAACGCTATTTCCGCGATGCGAAAGTAACAGAAATCTACGAAGGCACATCAGAAATTCAAAGACTGGTAATTGGTAAACATTTAATGAAGTAGTCATATTAATTCCTACTATAGATATTCCGCAAAACAGCTACGCTTTCCGCGGGCGAGCGCCGAGCCTCCTCAGGCCAACACGAAGTTGGTCACGAAGGCGTTGTCGCAGGATGTGACGTTCTTAGCCTGCGTTCCTTTCAGAGCTCCTGCGGGGTCTCGACTGCCTCGCTATCCCGCAGGAGTCTTCGCTGTTTTGCTGCATATCAAAAAATAAGTAGAAATCAACATCATAGTTAATGAAAGAAATTAAATAAATTTAAAATGCATTGGCGTTAGCCGCAGGTTTTGCATGAGCCAACAAGTTTGAAAATCAAAACAAAATAACTATAACTTGGTCAATTTCCTAAATACCTCTTGATGAATGATACGTGATCATTTGAAACTGTACTCTAATGATTGAATTTTGATAATTTGATTGGAGTGAAGGGCGGCGACTCCTGCGGGATTAGCGTGTCCAGGTGTGACCCCGCAGAGAGCGTAGCGAACGAGGAGGCACACGGACCGCCCGCGGAAAGCGTCCGCCCGTAACGCAAATCAACAGAATCTCTCTGACGATTTCTGTTTTTCGAATGTTCGTGAATTATGAAATTGACTTAACTACAAAACTAAAAAGGGTGGAATATAGTATGAACTTTAAATTATCAGAAGAACATGAAATGATTCGTAAAATGGTGCGTGATTTCGCGATGAACGAAGTGGC
>Ga0209013_10002718_pt1 | contig 15938 bp, 12 predicted proteins | sample Cruoilmetagenom2_FD_187291 | JGI IMG/M metagenome (GOLD analysis project Ga0209013, IMG submission 187291) | Oil polluted marine microbial communities from Coal Oil Point, Santa Barbara, California, USA - Sample 2 (SPAdes) (version 2) | ecosystem: Environmental > Aquatic > Marine > Oil seeps ... | reverse complement strand
AGTCCCGGGCTGTTGGTAAGGCGTTCCTCTTTACCTCCCTGAATTGATATTCTATAGATATCATAGTTATTATTGCGACTTGCGGTATATACAACAGCATCACTCCCGGGGGACCACCCGTGCCAGTATGATGGATATTCTAATGTCACCAGTTGAGGTGTACCTCCTTCAAGAGGTAATGTATAGATTCTGGAAGTACCGGACTGTACTCCTTCTATTGGATCATTATTACTTATGGCCAGCATTCTGCCATCCGGAGAAATTCCGTGGTCATTATTGCATTTAACAGCAGTTCCCGTATCTATCTGCTCCTTAGAACTTCCATCTGTTTTTATTCTGTATAAAAGGCCATTTTGATTCAGAATTAAATAGTTCCCATCCGGACTCCAGTTGGGAGCTTCAAAGTGAGCCTTTTCTTCGTATATGACTTTTCGTTCTCCGGTTTCCAGTGAATAAATTTCCAGCATAGATTTAAGCTGGGATGATTGTCCAAAATTTTGTCCCGAACCCATAATAAAGAGAAATAGTAGCGTTTTTTTAAAAACCGTATTCATAACATTTAGAGATTAGTTCAGACAATAATTTTCAATTCTAGATACTCAATTATGAATGCACAACTGTTATTTTACCCGACAAAGTTTATTTTCTTATGTGCTCCGTCACAGTAGGGTTTGTTATCTGATGCACCACATCTGCATAATGCAGTTACCCCGCTCTTACCTTCAGTCTTACCACTGGCATCCTTTACTTCTAAAGCCCCATGCACCAAAAGCGGGCCATTGGCCATTACCTCTACCCGGGTATTAATATTCCCTTCTTCAGAATTTTTTGTTTCTCCTTTCATAGTATAAGTTAGTGCCCCGGAAGGACATTTTTCAATTTGTGATTTTAGTTCATCAATAGATGCATTTTCTGGTTCAATCCAGGGTTTTTTATTCGGATCATAAACTTTAGGTAGGGTAGCTACGCAAATAGCTGAATGTATACATTTTCTTGGTTTCCAAACTACATTGAAGTCACCCTTTGAATACTCTTTTATTATTTCTCTTTCTGACATAGGATATATTTTTTATTTATTGTCGCCAACCGGCGGTGGCCCAGGGGGAATATTGGCCTCATAGATTTCTTCACCCTTCCGTTCTTTAAACTCATTCTTCACTTTTTCGATCAATTTTTGATCTTCGAAAAGATCTGTGGCAGTCATTCCGAGTGCTTTAGCCGCATAGGTCATTCCTTTATGGCCTATACTCATTCCACCGCATGCGACGACGGCCCAGGAATGCCAAGGGGTATCTTTTGGTGCTACGGTTACACTTAAATTGATGTTAGGAACATTCCAACTTACATCACCAACATCTGTTGATCCACCGCCGGGATGTTCTTCGGTATCTTTCAGCGGATTTATTTTGCTGTCCATCCCTACCTGAGGTTTTTTAGTAATCTCCTGAATCTTTTTACCAAAGGCTTGTTCTTCATCAGTATATGTAATATCACCTAAATATTCTAAATTCTTTTGCATGATCTCTTCACCCGATCTGTTCACCAATACCTCATAAATTCCTGAAATCAAAGAGATCTTATAATCTACATTCGCCATTACTGCTGCACCTTCGGCCATCTTCTGAACCCTTTCATATACAGGCATAACTCCACTGCGTTTTGAGTCTCTAACGCGAACCCAAAGTTTGGAATAATCTGGCACTACATTAACCACTTGGCCACCATCTTGTATATGGTAATGAATCCGTACCGTTGGTCTAATATGTTCTCTGTAGTAATTAATTCCTGTGGTATATAATTCCAAGGCATCGGAAGCACTTCTTCCATTCCAGGGATCAGAAGAGGCATGTGCAGCCTGACCAAAAAATTCAACTTTAAAGTCAACAAGAGCCAGTGTACTTTGAGCATCAGCTTCAGTATTGTCCGCAGGATGCCAGCTTAGATTTACATCTACATCATCCCATAAACCATCGCGGACCATCCAGATTTTCCCAAAAAACTTTTCCTCAGCCGGGGTGCCAAAAAACTTAATGGTCCCTTTAATTTTACCCTGCTCTATGAGCTCTTTTACGGCTATCGCAGCTCCGAGACTAGCAGTCCCAAAAAGATTATGACCACAACCATGTCCGGCAGCTCCATCATTTAAAGCTTCCTTTGTAGGTTGTGCCTTTTGAGAAATACCTGGCAAGGCGTCATATTCACCTAAAATGCCTATTACCGGTTTACCGGATCCGTAAGTTGCTATAAAAGCAGTGGGCATACCAGAAACGCCTCGTTCAACGGAAAAACCATTCTTTTCTGCATAGTCAGCTAAAATCACAGAAGATTGATTTTCATTAAAGGCCGTTTCGGCAAGGGCCCATACAGAATCACTAATAGCTATTAATTCTGCGTTGTGCTTTTCTATAGATTGGATAATTGCTGTTTTGTTTTTGCTTATTTTTTGAGCAGAGGCTGCCAAGGTAAAGATCAGTAATAAACCTGGTATTAAATTTCTCATTTTTTTGCGATTGTCTTTGGATTAGTCATCAATGCAATAAAAATACTGTTTTTAAATGTTTAATGTCTTGTCTAATACTAAAAAGTCACTCACCTGCGGGTCAATGACTATCTAGATATGTGCACTGTGATAATTCCCTGTTTATATAGTGTAAAAAAATTGTTCATTCACAATTTTACCATTATTTACTTCATAGACACAGACTTCTTCCATTTGCTGACGTCCGCGATCTTTAAATGTAACGTCGAAAGACATTTATAAGAATTCAAACGAGGGCTTCTTTATAGACTTTGAGGCAACGTTCCCGGGCCATTTTATGATCTACCATCATTAGGGGATAAGTCAATTCCTTTAGTTCAGGAACCCATTTATTGATATATTCTTTTTGCTGATCAAATTTATCTACTTGTGTAAGGGGATTAAAGATCCTGAAATACGGAGCTGCATCTACCCCGCTCCCTGCAGCCCATTGCCAGTTTCCAATGTTGCTACTGAGCTCGAAGTCTAAAAGTTTTGAGGCAAAGTAAGCCTCTCCCCAACGCCAGTCTATTAACAAGTGCTTACAAAGAAAACTTGCCACCAGCATTCGGACCCGGTTATGCATAAACCCGGTAGCATTGAGTTCCCTCATTCCAGCATCAACGAGGGGGTATCCTGTTTCTCCTTTTTTCCACTTTTCAAATTCCATTTCATTATTTCGCCATGGAATCCTATCGTATTTTGGTTTAAAGGCTTTATGGACCGTATGCGGAAAATGCCATAGAATTTGCATAAAGAATTCGCGCCAAATCAATTCATTTAAGAATGTTTCTTTCTGAGCATTCAGGGCTTTTAAAATTACCTGTCGTATAGAAACGGTACCAAATCGCAAATGGGCCCCTAGTTTAGACGTGCCTTTTTCTATGGCCGGAAAGTTTCTGGTTTTTTCATAAGAATTGATAAATGATGAAGAAATTTCATAAGCCGGAACCTTAATATTGGATCTTTTAAATCCTAGCTCCTCAAGGGACGGATCAGGCAATTTTTTATGCTTAATCATCCCGTTTAATAATGACCCGGAGTCATAAACCAGGACCGGCTCATTTGTTTTCAATTTTTGTTTCCACTTGCGCATATAAGGCGTATAAACCACATAGGGTTCTCCATTGTCCTTAACAACCTGGTTTTTCTCAAAGATTACCTGATCTTTAGAGGTTTTGAATTCGATATTGGATAATTTTAGTGCCTGTGCAATCTCACTATCTCTTTTTTGAGCATAAGGTTCATAGTTCCTGTTGGTGTATACATTTTGTACGTCATATTGATTGAGAAGGGTTTTAAAAATATCCAACGGATTCCCTAAATAGACACCAATAGAGCTTTGGTAATGCTCTTTCAGTTTCGTTCTCATTTCCTGTAAGGAATCGTAAATGAAAGTCACACGGGCATCATTTTCCGGAAGCGAATGAAGTATTTCAGTGTCAAAAATAAATATGGGTAATACAGGATGACTTCCTTTAAGGGCATTGTAAAGCCCTGTATTATCATCCAGCCTTAAGTCTCTGCGAAACCAAAAAATATTAACTTTTTCGCGCATTTAGCTAATATTGAGGGTAGACAAACCAGTCCCATACGATCCTCCTATTAATAATTTATTCTTCTTCATTATTAAATAGATTTTATACTTAGCACATTAGAAGAGCCATTCATATGCCCGAAAATTTCCTCAAGTTTCATTTCCCGGTATGCGAAAATTCTTTCGAGTTGTTTTTTTACCAGTATGGGATGTGCTATTTGGCCCAAAATTCCAAAAGGAAGCTTGTAGTCAATAATATCCTCCATTTCTACCCCACCTGAAATAGGTTTTATAAAATGCTTATGATGCCATAGTGCATATGGACCAAACCTCTGTTCATCTACAAAGTATTCACCTTCCTTTACATGAGTAATTTCGGTGACCCATTTTGTTGTTATTCCTGCAAACGGGGAAACTGTATATTGAATAAGCTGTCCTGGAAACATCTCCCTGTCGGCCCCATTTAAAATATGAAAACCCATATGATCTGGTGTGATAACTTTAAGATTTGCGGGATTTGATAAAAAGACCCAAGCCTCATCCTGTGTAATGGGTAAGTATTGTCTGGAATGTAGCTGATATAACTTCATTAGAAACTTTTTAACAAAATTAAGTTCAATATTGTTTAATAAAAAATTAAATATGTTAAACAAATAGTAAATATTGGGCTGTTTTATCTTCGAATATGAAGGTGGAATAATCCCATATAATGGAGCAATACGTCTTATGATCGGGAAATTTATGGTTCAAAGTGTGATTTTTGTATATTTCTGGAAGTAAGTGTCATGATTTCCAAATTATATTTTTTAAGTTTTTTCCTCCCTGTCGTTTTCTTAAATGCCCAGGTGAGCACCACGCTTGTTGGGACTTTACCGGAAGATGTTCTGGAATCCTCCGGGCTTATTTATTACAAGAACAAACTCATAACTCATAATGATTCGGGAAATTCTCCCCGATTGTATGAAGTAGATACCTTAAGCTCGCAAATCATTCGGACAATCAACATAAACAATGCTGCCAATATAGATTGGGAAGATATAACACAGGACGAATCCTATATTTACATTGGGGACTTCGGAAATAATACCGGCAACAGGCAGGATCTTACCATTTATAGAGTAGCTAAATCTGATTTTGATGTTTCCAATACAATAAGTGCTGAAAGAATAAACTTTTCCTATGAAGATCAAACGGATTTTTCAGACGTACAGAATTCTGACTGGGATGCCGAAGCTTTAGTTGATTTTAATGATCAGCTACTCATATTTACCAAACAATGGCAGACAAATGGCACAGTTGCATATTCCATCCCTAAAATACCGGGATCTTATTCAGCAAAGAATTTGGGATTTTATAATGCCTCTGGTCTGGTTACCGGTGGAGCATACAACAAATTCTCTAATGTCTTGATGTTATTGGGATATTCACCTCAATTACAGCCTTTTATTGTTCGGATGGATGAGCTTACTACAAATTTTTCATTTAACGGGACTGAGGTAAAGACGGGTTTGGAAATTGGGTTTTCACAGGTAGAAGGAATCACCTATTCAGATTCAAATACTTACTATATTTCTTCGGAACGTTACCAAAATAACCTGCCTCCTATAATTCTTGCTTCTCAACTCTATACTTTTGATACCGACGATACCCCTCAGGAACCTGAAGAACCGCCTATAGAAATTCCGATAGATTCAGCAAAAGTAGAAAATGAATTGATTATTTACAGAACCTTTGGATCAAATGAACTTCAATATGATCTTATTTCAAATGCCCCATTGTTTGGACGAGCTATCTTTGATATTACAGGGAAAAGAGTAAGACATACACATGGAAGTTTAATTGAAAATAACAGAATTGATCTAAGCGGATTAGGCAGTGCCGTATATTACTTAACGTTCTATCTGCAAGGCGTAACAATATCTAAACCATTTATCCTGAACTAATCTTAGTATTTGGTATTATTTAAGGATTTGTTAACAAGGGAAATACACCATTATATTTAGATTTGTCACAACTATAAAATCTAGTAAATAATGAAAAAACTAACACTATTAGTCTGTGTCGTTATGGGATCTATTTCTATGAACGGACAGATAACAACACCAGCACCCAGTCCATCAGCAAAGATTATGCAAACAGTTGGATTGACTGATGTAACCGTAGAGTATTCCAGACCTGCAATGCGGGGGAGGACCATTTTTGGAGATCTTGTTCCGTACAATGAATTATGGAGAACAGGAGCTAATAAAAATTCCATGGTTACTTTTAGTGATGCCGTAACCATTGCCGGTCAAAAAGTAGAAGCAGGTACTTATGCTGTTTTTACTAAACCGGGACAAACTTCCTGGGAAGTTATTTTCTATTCTGACCCTAATAATTGGGGAACTCCTCAAGATTGGGACGATTCAAAAGTAGCGGCAAAGACCACAGCAGAGGTAATGGCCTTACCATTTGATGTAGAATCCTTTACCATGAGTATTGATGCGATACACAATAACGGAGCTACACTGGGAATACTTTGGGAAAAAGCCTATGTAGGAGTTGCCTTTGAAGTACCTACCTCAGAAAAGGCGGTTAAGAGTATTGAAAGCGTCATGAATGGACCATCAGCTAATGATTATTTTGCAGCAGCTTCTTATTACTATGAAGAAGGTAAAGATCTGTCGAAAGCTAAAGAATGGATTGATAAAGCGGTATCAATGAATGACAAAGCTTTTTGGATGATGAGGAGACAATCCCTTATTTATGCAAAAATGGGTGATACAAAAGGAGCTATTGAAGCAGCCAAGAAATCTATGGCAGCAGCAGAAGCGGCCAACAACGCAGATTATGTAAAAATGAACAAGGACTCTCTTAAGGAATGGGGGGCATTGTAAATTATTCTAAATTCTAAGAATTTAAAACCCCTGCCTTTTTGGTTGGGGTTTTTTTATATCATGTAAGAAATAGTATCATTAATTAAATGCACTATCTCCGGATGTCAGAATTTATTAGGTTTTAATGGGAGGGTTCTTATGAAGCCTGTCAAATGATTCGAATAACATGGCCAATACAATAACAAATAGACAGCCAAAAGCATTTAACCACAAATACCCCATCCAATCTAAATACCATACAAGTACCACAACCACCTGGGTGATAATGCCTGCTATGAAAACAGCATTTCCTTTTACAAAACGGAAAAAGAAGGCTAGTAAAAACATGCCCAATATGTTTCCATAAAAAATAGACCCAATGATATTGACTAATTGAATAAGATTGTCAAAGAGGTTTGCCACACAGGCTATTAGAATTGCAACTATACCCCAAAGCAAAGTAAATAACTTGGAAACCTTCACATAATGTTCCGGTGAGTATTCATCTTTTTTATTCCTTTTATACAAATCGAGAGCGGTAATTGTTCCCAAGGCATTAAGTTCTGAAGCCGTTGAAGACATAGCGGCGGATAGGATTACTGCCAATAAAAGCCCTACTAATCCTTTTGGTAAATAGTTTAATATAAAGTGAATAAACACATAATCCTTATCATTGGTTTCAACAGCTTCATCTGCCTTTCTTATCATAGCCTTTGCAGCCTCCCTGTTGTTTTTCTCCATTTCAATAATCAGGAGCATTTCATTTTTAGCTTCGGCGGTAGCATCCGGGTCGTTTAAATCCAAGGCTACAGAAAATTGTTCCTGAGCTATCTTTTTTTCAACTTCTAAATTTTTATGACTTTCCTCTAATGATTTGTAATCATCTGCATAAGAAGTTTGCATTATTGCATTTGTTGCAGCAGGGTTAAAGTTTAAGGGGGATGGATTGTATTGATAGAATACAAAAACCATAACACCAACGAGAAGGATAAAAAACTGCATGGGAACCTTAAAAATTCCGTTGAAGATAAGCCCCAGTTGGCTTTCACGAATGGACTTTCCGGAAAGATAGCGTTGAACCTGACTCTGATCCGTCCCAAAGTAGGCCAGGGCAAGAAACATACCTCCGGTTATCCCACTCCAGAATGTATATCTGCTGCGCGGATCAATGCTGAAATCCAAAATATTTAATTTATCGCTCGCACCTGCAATTTTGAGGGCTTTGGTAAATGTTATATCTGCAGGTAAAAAACCCAGAATAAAAAAGAAAGCAATAAACATCCCGGTCATAATCACAAACATCTGTTGTTTTTGGGTAACACTTACTGCATTTGTGCCACCCGAAACGGTATATATTATTACTAAAGACCCAATAATAATATTGAGGGTTTTTAAATCCCATCCTAAGACCGCAGAGAGAATAATAGAGGGCGCAAAGATGGTGATACCCGCTGCCAGGCCACGCTGTATCAAGAACAGAATAGCAGCCAGAGTCCGGGTTTTAAGGTCAAATCTTCTCTCCAGAAATTCGTAGGCAGTATATACTTTTAATTTGTGATATAAAGGAATGAAAACAATGCATATTATTATCATGGCCAATGGCAGTCCAAAGTAGAATTGAACAAAACCCATTCCGTCGTGAAAAGCCTGTCCGGGCGTAGAGAGAAAAGTAATAGCACTGGCCTGTGTAGCCATAACAGAAAGGCCAATCGTCCACCACTTGGCCTGATTTCCCCCAAGGACGTAATCATTTACATTTTTATTGCCTCTGGTTTTCCAGACCCCGTAAACAACTATAAATAATAGGGTACCACCAAGTATAACCCAGTCCAGTTTCCCCATATCAACTGTATATGGTCATTATATAATAAAAAATAAGAATGTAGATAGCATTGAGTACCAATACAAGAGTATATTCTTTTTTCCAGGTAAGTTTTTCCAGCATCATTTACCTTTAATATCTGTAGTGCTATCTATTTGCTCTTTCCCTAATGATAAAATATTAGCGAATATCTTATAAGCTCCGGAAACCCCGGCAGGAAGTTCTCTAAAAAAACTTATTCCGGTATAAATATAATTTCCCTTACCATATGGCGCTACAAGGAGCGCTCCATCAGTTGGGGATTCTCCTTTGTCATTCATTTGGAGAATAGGTGTGAATTTGGGATCCCATTCATCAGGAAAGTAAAGTCCTCTCTCCTGGACCCAACCCTCAAAGTCCGAATTAGTTATGGCATTTGGAAAAATGATGACTGAATGGTCAGTTGCAATAATCTTAACTTCAGAATCTTCATTGGTAATGCGGTCTCTGGATAGTTTAAGAGGGTAGGGGGCCAAATCTTTAAAAGCGGTGTCCCTACGCCCGGCAGTGTTGTACTGTATTACCAGGTTTCCTCCCTGCTCTACATATTCCAGTAAAAAACGTTGTTTAAATTTAAGCTCTTCAATTACATTATACGCCCTGATTCCGGTAACAACGGCGTCATATTTGTCCAGACTACCCGATTCTATTTCTGTTGGATCAATAAGATGAACAGTATAACCTATCTGCTCCAGGCTCTCCGGTACTTCATCTCCGGCCCCCATTATATAACCAATATTCTCGCCAACTTTTTCAATGTTCAGTCTTACAACTTTTGCTTCGGAAGGGAGTAAAACTGTTTGTTTAGGAATATGGTCATATGCAATCTCTATTAACTCTCTATCTAATTCCTTACCATCAATTCGAATAAGGGGAGTAATATAACTTGCATTTTCCCCGGAAGGAGGAGTAAGGGTAAATTCAACTGTTTTTTCATCGCCCTTATTAGCGATTTCAAACTCCTTGATTTCCTGATCAACCATCCAACCTTCACCATGGCATAGTTCAACATTTCCTTTAAGTCCATTTTTATGGGCTGTAATTGTTACCGGAATTTTTTTTGGAGTTCCATCAGCAAAAATTAATACCCTGTCACCAAATCTGGCTGTAGCTTCCGGGATAATCTCAAAAGGCTGGTAAAGTTCACCTTTATCAGGTTTGGAAGATCTATGAATAATTGGTTTTTCTATGGTTAGCGAATACCCATTAAAATCTAATTCAAATTGGGCAAAAAATGGAGGTTCCGTTTCAGGGCTCCCAATTAGTTCCGGTTGATTTACTTTGTACATCCCAAGACTTCCCGTTTCTGTGAGCCAATAAGGGCTGGTATAAGGTTGTCGGTTTGGAATTTTTAAATCCAGTACGAGATTCTTTTTTTGATTATTAGCCAGCAGGGTTTTATTCTGTGAGTATCTTTCCGCGGCGAGGGAAACTAAATTCAGGGTAACCGAATTATTACTTCTGTTTAGCGCCTCAATATTAATTTTCACTGTATTACCGGGAAAGGAGTTAGGTACTTCAGCCGAAGCCTCAAGATAAAGCCCACAAACTGCAATAATTATATTCTGCAGTTCTTCTAATTTGATTTGTTTCCAATGGTCATCCTCGATGTCAATCAATAACTTATGCGCTTGTAATAATTCCGGGAGGTGTTTAGATGGATTAACAAAGTCAAAATTCTCTTCTATGCCATATAATAATTTCCCAATAGCCTCACCTCCTTTGATCCTGGACCAGCTCGTATCTATCCCTTCAAATATATTGGATTCGTCTTTGGGAAGATCCCCCGCCAGAAGTTCTATATATTCATCCTGACTACCTCTGCTGGACAATCTGCCAAAACCCTGACTCAAATGCTGACTACTTGCAATAGATGCAATTTCGTTGTTGGAAAGCCCCTTCATAGGGTAATAAACCCCAACATCAAAATGCATCATTTTGGATTTGTCTGCTTTTTCAAAGTTCTCAGGACTCCCGTAGAACCACCATGATGTATTAAAGAATATTCTTTTGGGTTGCCAAAGACTTACTTTATCCAATTGTTCAGGATATGCGTTTTGATCATTAACCAGATCAAAGGCTTCAACACTTAGAATTGCCGAAGAGGTATGATGTCCATGGGTTGAACCTGGTGTTCTGTGATCAAAACGATTTACAATAACATCTGGCTTGAAATTTCTAAGTATCCATACTACATCTCCCAATACTGCCTCTTTATCCCAAATCTCCAAAGTTTCCTTGGGATGTTTGGAATACCCAAAATCATTTGCCCTGGTGAAAAACTGCTCCCCGCCGTCAACTCTCCTGGCAGCCAGTAATTCTTCTGTCCTTAACACCCCCAGAAGTTCTCTAAGTTCCGAACCTATAAGGTTTTGTCCTCCATCACCTCTAGTAATAGATAAATACCCGGTCCGGGCTTTAACTTCGTTTGAGAGGTAGGAAATCAGTCTTGTATTTTCATCATCAGGATGTGCAGCAATATATAAAGCGGATCCTAAAAAGTTCAATTTTTGTAAGGAATGATAAATATCGGAAGAAGTGCTTTTTTTTGGTGCCTGGGTTAAAGCAGTATGTATTCCAAAAAATAACCCAATACAGATTACCAGAAAATATCGCATGTTTTTTTTATAAGATGGTGCTCAAATATAGATATATTAGTAGCACTGCGACAATATTTAAAACTTCTTTAACAACTTCTAGGTTTGTGCTTGTAGTTTGTTCCTCATTCGCCTTCATTTAGACGGTTAAAATTACGCCACCTAAAGGGAAATAATTAAGAAGCAGTGCCATATCTATACACGTTTGGAATGTATTATACGGATTTTGAATTTTAATTCTGACTGGGATAATATGATCTTCCCTGACCAGGGCAACCATACCACAGATAACAACAATAAAAAGTATGCTATTTTTTAGTCTCACACTTATGTAAACAATGCCAGAATGTAGTAATAAAGGATATCTCTACGAATTGACAAGGCTGTGGCATAATCTATAGGGAACATTTCTAGTCGGTTAAGATTCATTGTACTAAATTAGTCCAAGACAGATTGTATCACAGTATTCAATTGAAGTTTTGGCAAAAAAGTAACTCAATTTAATTAACATATTTTATTTACTCCGGGTCATTTAATGGAATTGGTGATGGTGTGGTTTTAATAAATCAAATACCAGATCTACTGTACTTATATATCCCTGCTCACCATAGGATATGGCGATATAGTTCCCATTTCAGATCTATCTATAAGTGCTTCAGTACTTCTTGGCTTATTGGGTCAATTTTATTTGGTCATTATTACAGCCATCGTGGTGGGTAAGTTCCTTGGTCAAAGACCATATCAGAAATAGGGATACCTATTGGTGATCTTCCCAAATTAAGGCTGCTGCACCGCAAATAGCTGCAGTCTTCCCTTTCATGCCGGAATACATAAGCTTTACTTTGCCTTTGTATACTTCCAGAAGATAGTCCTCAAAATATTTTTTGAGCGGCTCGGTGATCCATTTCCCACTGCCGATCAAACCACCGAGCAGGAAAAAAGCCTCGGGTTGGGAAAATGCCGTGAAATTAGCCAGCGCTTTCGCCAATATATCTGCCGTATAGTCAAAGGCCTTTAAGGCAATAGGATCGCCTTCTTCAGCAGCCCGGGTAATATCTTCCCCGTGCAGGTCACTGTAGGCAATTGAACGAAACCTGCTCTCATCCATATACATGCTCATCATATAAAGGATGGTCCTCTTAAGTCCTGTGGCTGAAACATAAGCTTCTAAGCCACCTTTAACACCCAATCCGGTTAGCCTGCCATCTCCAAGGGTCATATCCACATGGCCCAATTCCCCGGCAAATCCATCATATCCGTCAATAAGCTGGCCATTGGCAACAATCCCGGCTCCAAAGCCCGTGCCCAGGGTAACTACGATGAAATCTTTCATGCCTTTGGCATTGCCAAATAACATTTCGCCGAGTGCGGCCACACTGGCATCGTTCATCAATTTCATAGGAACTTCGAACCGCTTTCTCATTTTTTTAAGGATGGGAACACTGCCTTTCCATTTCAGATTGGAGGCGTTTTCAATAGTACCATTCCTGCTGGAAGCATTGGGGGCACCAATCCCTACACCAAGAACATTGAGATCCTCAGGGTATTCATTGACTAGGATTTTAATAGCTTCAACGAGTTTGTCAAGATATTGGTCAAAGTCCGGGTATTCCCGTGTTCTGAACCAAGTATCTTTTAAGCAGTCACCCTCTTTAGTTACAAGACCGACCTTCGTTTTTGTTCCGCCAATGTCAACGCCTACTACTATATTCATATGGATTGTTTTTTGTTAAAAAGCATGAAATTTCAAGATATCACTTTTTCAAGTCCTATAAAAATCAGAGAACAGGAATAAAATATTGATAAAGCGTATTAATCGTTAAATTCCCACCCAAAGCCTGTTTTAAGAATATAGTCATATTGGGTACCCTCTATTGCCGGTTGGTTATCATAATTAACAGTAATCCCCAATTTGACATAAAAATCCCATGGAATATCATACTTGGTACACATAAAGAAGCTATGGACAGGTTGGAAGGAGGGAACGAAGGAAACGTTAGATGAATAGTTGTAGTGACACAGGTCAGGATTCTTTTTTTAGTCTTAGGGGATTATTCTTATTATAGTATGAATACTCATTTTTAAGAGGCTGAATTATATGTTTAGTCATTCAGAATTCAATAATGAAATCATAGTTTGAATCCTGTGCAGGTTACACTTGCTTTTTTACAAATAGTTTGGGAGGCAATAAATTCATCTATAATTATCATATGCCTAAACTATCTCTTAGGATTATGTCTTTATTTCCATTTTGCTGCCAATAAGGGGTTTTTATACGCCTTATTTTTGTAGCCCTGGAGATGAGCATTTTCGCATTTGCACCATACCCGCTTTTAAATTCATCTGTCCAACTTTCTATGGTATGAGGAAAAGCCGTACTGAAGTTAATGGTAAGCGTGCGATCTAATTCGGGATAGGTTATGGAGTAAGAGCTAATTCCATCTTTCTCTGTAAGAGAAGCACTGGCTTTATATGCTTTAATCTTTTTATGGGCCACCCTGGTATATTCAAATGAAGGAATAACCTCTAGTTCGCCCTGGGGAAGACCATTAGGGTTTATTCGTAATTTGTTCCACAACTCGTTTTCCAAAATGTTTTTTTCCATTATAAATTCCTGATCTGCCTCGCCTTCAAAATAAGAGTGCGCTTCATACTCAAATTCTTCTTTGTTATTCAACTGAGCATAAACATGTCCGCACCATTCCTGAACAGATGAGGATATTTTTATTGCATGTTGATTGTCTTTAACTGGATAAAAAGAACTGCTCATAACAGAATAAGGGTAAATACCTGTAAAGTATTTTTTAGTACTGTTTAATTTTAGTACCGGAATATTACCAGGATTACTTCTATCGGCCTTAACTTGTTTATCTGCCAAAAATGGTTCAGTAACAAATATTAAAACTGCATGACCATCTCTTAGTTCCCCATATCTGGCCTGTTCTAGTTTATAGGATGTGATTTCTGCTTCACCAGAATACCAATAATCCTTAAATGCCGGGGTGAGAAGGTTAGGACTTGGGGTATCTGAATTATTTTTCAGGCTTTCAACGTTGACAATTTTAATCTCTTCAGTACTTGCTTTTATTTCACAGGATATAAAAACAGTTGGTAAAGAAAGCACCAATAAGCCTAAAATTAGTTTACTGATTAACAGTTTCATGGGTATTAAATTTTGTCCAAAACTACTTAAAAACTATTGGTTCGCCATGTCCATTAACGTTTTGTAAACTAAATGTGTAGGAAGCCCTACGACGTTGGCATACGATCCTTTTATTTTCTCGATCCCTACTAACCCTATCCAATCCTGGATGCCGTAACCACCAGCTTTATCTAAAGGTTTATAATTATGTATATAGTACCAAATCTCCTTGTCGGTCAAATCTTTAAATTTAACCCTTGTGCTACTGTTTACTAATCTTTGCTCATTAATACGCGTGAAACAAACCGATGTAATTACCTCATGCCAGTTACCAGACATTGTTTTCAACATTAAATAAGCCTCTTCCTCATCTTTTGGTTTACCTAAAAACTTATCCTTATACCAAACAACGGTATCTGAAGTAATTAACAGATCATTTGCCTTAAGCTCTCCCAGAAAGGGAGCTGCTTTAAGTTTGGACAGGAAATCAGCAATTTCGGCTCCCTTTAAATGCTCCGGATAAATTTCTTCAACAGGTTTCAGGCGAACCTCATATTTGAGACCAAGTTTTTTTAAAAATTCTTGTCTCCGAGGAGAAGAGGAAGCAAGAATAATATGAAAATTCTTTACCTTTTCACTAAGCATAGTACTAATCGTTGGCTGCGCTGAAATTAGTATACCAATCGCCTCGCACTTTCAGGACCTGTTCAATAACATCTCTTACACATTCATCCCCACTATACCTGTGCGATATGTAATCAGATACCTCTTTGACTTCCTGCACTGCATCCTGCGGGCATGCTGCGATAGCAGCTAATTTCATAGCCGGAATATCCGGAAGATCATCACCCATATAAAGTACATTTTTAGGATCTATCTTGTATTTAGACAAATACTTTTTTAAGGGTGCTTCCTTCATGGATGCCCCAAGGTAAACATCAGTTACACCGAGTCCTTTTAACCTTAAACTAACGCCTTCATTAGTCCCTCCTGAGATTATACAGACATTATAGCCTTTTTGAATGACTGTTTTAAGGGCATATCCATCTTTTACACTCATTTTACGGAGTAGTTCACCCTCCGAGGTAATTAGGACATTTCCGTCTGTAAATACCCCATCTACATCAAAGACGAAAGTGGTAATATCTTTTAGAATTTCTTTATAGCTTTTTCCCATGAGTTTTTTGGATTGAATTACTTAATATAGAATAGATATCCTTATGATTTTTATTTTGAAGGCTTTTCATATGTTTTTCTATTGTGCCGTTGTCATTTCGTATAGCAGGGCCAGTTTGAGCTTCCTGTGGGCTGAGGGTTTTAATTTTAAGAGCTGTTTCCAGGATTAGAGGCCCTAGGACAGAAAAAGAAATTTGAGATTTTTCGCAGATTTCTTGTCCTATTTGGTACAGATGATTTGTAAAATTATTT
>Ga0209013_10002717_pt1 | contig 15939 bp, 11 predicted proteins | sample Cruoilmetagenom2_FD_187291 | JGI IMG/M metagenome (GOLD analysis project Ga0209013, IMG submission 187291) | Oil polluted marine microbial communities from Coal Oil Point, Santa Barbara, California, USA - Sample 2 (SPAdes) (version 2) | ecosystem: Environmental > Aquatic > Marine > Oil seeps ... | reverse complement strand
CAGTGCATCTTCCGAATTTTTAATGAGATTCATAGCGACCTGTAGCAGTTCATTATTATAAGAAAACAGGCTGCATTTACAATCGTACTCTGTTAGTATCGTGATATTGTTATTTTCCAATCCCACACGAACAAGGTCCAGTGTATTTTTCATGATTTTACAAAGGCTTGTCTCCTGTTTCGTCTTGTCAGGTTTGAAAAATTCTCTGAAATCTTCAATAGTGGAGGAGAGATGCTGCACATAGTTAGATATCCTCTCAAGTCTACTTTGAAAAAATGTTTTATCGTATTTATCGTCTTCGATTTTAAGTCCTAATGCGGAAGTTGTCAAAGTAATAGCATTCAGCGGTTGTCTCCACTGATGAGCGATCATGCTTATCATCTCTCCCATTTGAGCCATACGGGATTGTCTAAACAGAATCTCATCTTTACGTCGGAGATTCTCTACAGCCATATGTTCGACAGTAATATCTTGAATGGTACCCACAGATATCAATGGCTCTCCGTTAGTATCAAAGGAGGTTTCACAATGCTCCTTGACATATTTGATACGTCCATCATGCATAAGGAGTCTATGTATCACTTCATAAGGCTCTTGTGTTTTAAGACTGTTTTGATAGGCTGTTTCAACCTTTTCAACATCATCAGGATGAATAGCATTAATGAAATGTTTATAGGTAATTAGCTCCATTGTTCTAGGTACTTCAAAGATGTTATAAGTCTCATCACTCCATGTCAATATGTCATGAATGAGGTCTAGCTTCCATGAACCAAGTTTTGCCTGAGCTTGCGATTTTTTCAAATCAGAAATAGCGATTTCTATCGTTGTTTCTAATTTATGATTAAGTTCACTGAGCTTATTGGATAAATTTATTTCATTTGTCAAGTCCGTATGGGTACCGATCATACGGATCGCATTGCCAATGTCATCAAATTGTGTTTTCCCTCGGTCAAGGATCCATACCCAGTGGCCATCTTTGTGGAGAAGACGATGCTTATGTTCATAATCATCTGTTTTACCGCCAAGATTGCGTTGAATCTCTTCATTTGCTTCTTCTATATCATCAGGATGTATTAGTGATTGCCACGTGACCAAGTTGTTTTTGAGCTCATCATCTTTATAACCCAGCATCTCTTTCCAGCGCGGAGAGAAATAATACGTGTTATTTTTAATATCCCAGTCCCAAAGACCATCACGGCTTGCGCTAAATGCTAATTCCATCTGTTCTCTAAGACAATTATTATCGTACTCAAGTTGTTTCCGTTTTGAAATATCTCTCCAAACGACATGAAGAAGATTTTTATCGTTTTTAACAATTGGTGTAAGTGTGATCTCTGCCCAAAAGTCTTCACCAGTTGCTCTAGTATGTATCCATTCAAAACGGTGAACCCCATTTTTAAAGGCCAGGTCCATCATCTCTTCTGCTTTTTCAGATGAGAGTCTGCCGTCAGGCTGATATTTTGGAGAAAGGTCAACAGGGGAAAGCTTTAATATATCCTCTTTTTTAGCGTAATGCAACATCTTTAATATGGGTTGGTTACAGTCTATGAATTTTCCATTTTCTAACATAAGTACACCATCTGTGATACTGTTAAAAATAAGCTCATAAAGAGTCTTTTGCTCTTTTAATTTTTCCTTCTGTTTATGTATTTTATCATACGCACATTGCAACTTATCGTGCTCTTTTCTTAATAGATTCTGACGATAGTAAAGTAGTAAAAGAAGTAAAAGAGATCCAACAACTATTTGCCAAACCAGGCTGTAATCAACCTTTTGTTCCATTTTAATACTGATCCAATTATTAAGGATCTCTCTCTTTATTTTTGGATCAAGTGCATCGATCGTTTTATTTAAAATATCAAGCAAGATCGGTTCGCTTTGATGTACACCGATACTCCCGGTAATGTCTAGTTCCATAAATCGTCCATTGATCTTTAACTCTTTAGGATAATACCGGCTGATCTCAAATGTAATAGGCAGCAGGGTGCCTAGATAGGCATCGACTCTACCTAGTGCAACGCTTTGTAACCCCTCTTGAAGATCACTTACAAATACTAGTTCCAGATTTGGGTATTTGGATTTAACATAGTGTAGATAACTGTCGTTACCTTTGCAGATAGAGACCTTTATGTTGCCTACTTCAGCAATATCAGAGATAAACGGTTTCTCTATTTTTGAGACCAAAACCAGATGATCTTTGGCAATTGCTTTTGTAGCTATCAAGTCTCGGTGACGATTTGGGGTTGTCAAGATAGGTACAGCAATGTCTATCTCTTTTGCTTGTGTTAGGGCTATGCAGTCTGCCCAGTTCTCTGTACGGACAAATGTAAGAGGAATACCTATGATCTTTTCGTATTCTTTGGCAACGTCTACCATTATCCCTTCAGGTACATCACCCGTAAAATCTATATATGGTTTCCAGAGGTTTTGTCCACAAACGAGTATCTCTTTTTTGTCTTGAAGATAGATTCTCTCTTTCATTGTAAACAGTTTATTGATATTTTCATCATATTTCAATATAAAAGTATCTAGATTAATATCCTTCTTTATCAACCCAATCTTTCTATACGAGTCATAGACTTTCTGCATTTGTTTTCTGCTGATATGCCCTATTTTATCAGTTTTATAGTAGGCTAATGATTTAAGTGTTTGTCCTTCATAGATAAGCGCTTCTCTTGTTTTCCCTTGGGTATTGTATTTGTCGAGGATTAGATCTACAGTTTCATCAATGTGGGAAAAAGCATATTCCCACCCTTTTAGAGAAGCTTTTTTAAAGTTAGAAGCTCTTTTTGGGTGCTTATTAATTTCATCTTCACTACTAAAAAGAAAATCACTATAAAAACTTAAACCATAATCCTTAGGGTGAAATAACTTGTATTTAAAATTACGTGTCTTTAGATCATAAATTTCATTTGTATTGTACACAACAACAGCATCTGAATGACCCTCTGTAAGGCTTTTTTTAATATCTGACACTAAATGGGTGTGTTCTGATGAATCTACGATGATATTCTTCTCATCTAATAAACCACGAAGGGACACTTCGTCTATACTAGTTCCTGAAACATCAATGTGTTTTCCTGAAAGATCTTTAATAGATTGGATATCCGGACGTTCTTTTGTCACGATAATCATAGGAGAGGCTTGAAGAATCGCCGCAAGTAGAACAACTTTTTTTCCCTCTGACTGATCGACAATCAACGATGTATCTCCTGTTGCATAGTCTGTTTTTTCTTGAATAATACTTTCTACAGTGTTTTGTGAAATAGTTCCCTCTTTGATCTCAACATCTATACCTACTTCTTCATAAAAGCCTTTTTCTTTGGCCATATAATAACCTGCAAATTGAAACTGATGATACCAATGAAGCTGCAGCGTCACTTTGTCAAGATCTTGTGCCGAAAAAAGGTGGCTAATCAGAAGGGCCATTACAATCAGGTATCTCATACTTGCTCCCTGAAGGTAGATATCATAAAACTTCGAATTACGCTTAACAGATTATCTGGTTCTACCGGTTTACTAATATAATCATCCATACCGGCTTGCAAGAAACGCTCACGGTCACCTTTGAGAGCATTAGCCGTCAATGAGATAATAGGTGTATGTTTTTGATCTCTTTCTCTCTCGATATCTCTAATAGCCTTGGTCGCACCTATACCACCAAGTTCTGGCATATTTTCATCCATCAGAATCAAGTCATATGTTCCATTTTTAAATTTTTCGATGGCTTCAATACCGTTATTTGCGGTCTCATATGTTATCCCTGCATTGTCAAGAATAATACCGACAAACATTCGGTTCGCCTCATAGTCTTCAACAAGTAGCACATGGCCACTAAGAGGTGTATGTTCTTCACGAAGTAACTCCAACTCTTCTTGAGGCTCATCCGGAATAGACATAACAATAGAGAGTTTGAATGTACTGCCTTTGCCTTCTTCACTTTGAAGCGTGAGATCACCCCCAAGTATTGTTGCCAACTGCCTGCTAATTGCCAAGCCTAGACCTGTTCCTCCGTACTTTCTTGTCGTACCTTCTACCTGATAAAAAGAGTTAAAGACAGACTCATGTCTCTCTTTAGGAATACCGATACCATAATCTTTGACACGTATATTTAACCTGCCTTTAGCATACCAGATAGCGCATTTTATACGTGAACCTCTAGGTGTGAACTTTATGGCATTGGAGAGAAGATTACCGAATATCTGTTTTATTCTGAGTACATTACAGTAAAGCGTTTTTGGCATACTGTTGAACTGAACACTAAAAACAATATCTTTTTCTGCGGCTTTAAGTTGAAAAAGCTCTGCCACTGCGCTCAGCTCTTCGTAAGGGTTGAAGTTTGCCGGTTCGATTTTCATCATACTATTTTCTATTTTACTGATATCTAAAATATCACTGATGATATGCAAAAGTGAATCGGATGAGTTTTTAACCACCTGAAGATACTTTAATTTTTCCGGGTCTGTCTCTTTCTCATTTAAAAGGGATATAAAGCCTGTAATCGCATTAAGTGGTGTGCGGATCTCATGCGACATATTAGCCAGAAATTGGCTTTTTTGTATCGAAGCATTTTCAGCGATTTCTTTGGCTTTACGTAAAGTAAGATTTATCTCTTTCATTTTTTCATGATAATGCGTTAATTGCTTTTGCTTGATAACAGTCTCAATAGTACGAGATATCATTGTTTGAAATAGAGTGATATCTACCGGCTTTAAGACAAAGTTAGAAATCCCAAGATTAATCAGTTGTAAGAGATAATCTGCTTCATTGTGAGCTGACATGACAATGATATTTGTTTCTGGATCCATCTCTAATATCAATTTTATCATCTCAATACCGTTCATTTTCGGCATATTGATATCGGTGATGACAATATCATAGAACGTATGATGTTCTTCGTAAAATTGTTTGTACTTTTGAAGACCATCTTCCCCATTGGTCGCTATATCAAACGCATCAAAATACTGATCCAATATATCGCAAGTACTTTCACGTACTATTTCACTGTCTTCCACATAAAGAACTCTTAAGTTTTTACCTCTTTCTAAAAATTCTGTATGCTTTTTACTCAACTTCTACTCTCTTTTATATTTTATTATATATTTGCATTATAGGACAATTTTGATTTAATATCTTTGCACATTTTTCTTGTTCTTTTCTTAATTCGCAAAGTGATTGATATAAAGTTTGTTATTTGTCTATCAGCTACACCAGTGAAGCGATTTTTTAAGATAAGTATCCACTTAAAATAGATTGACTATACCTATTTTTACATATTATATCTGTAGGGAAAATCCTACAGAGTGTAGGTATTTATATTCTAGTATAAATCAAAATTTTATTATAATATGTATATTAAAAAAGAGCGTATATGCATATAGACAAAGACAAAATAGCCTCACTACTTGGGTTTAAACGCAGCGATTTCGATATGTTGCTTGTCATGTTCAGTCAAAATGCAGCGGCCTCTTTAGAAGAAATGCAAAAGATGATAAACGAAAAAGATATGCAAGGCATTGCCGATGCATCCCATGCCATAGCAGGAAGTGCTGGAAACTTACAGCTAGATGATATTTATGAACTCTCTATGACCATAGAGTTGGCCGCAAAAAAGGGTGAAAATGCCGATTACCACCTATACTATCAGCAGTTAAAAACACTGCTTGACTCAATTGAATTTTAATACAAGCAACAATCGTACAATGAATTTAAAAGTAATTTCAGATAAAAAGTCACACCTTGTCTCTAAGGAGACACCATGAATGAGCTATTGACACACCAGCTAAAGAAAAGTTTTGGAGAAGAGTTTAATAAAGATGATCTTAGTGACGAATTTAAAGATTTTATTACTCAAGTAGAGGCTTCCTATACTGATTTTACGCAAGAGAATGTTCTACTCGATAATACACTAAACAGTCTCTATAAAGAAGTAAACGAGGCAAACAGAAATGTTATAGAAAGAAACAATGATCTCTATGACCTTCTTCAAAAACGTTCAAATGACTTAACGGTCCAGACAAAAGAGGCCGATAAAGCATTTAATCTTCTTAAACAATACCAAAAGGCGATAGACAGCTCTCTTATTGTGACAATAACGGATCCAGAAGGGGTTATTACCTACGTAAATCAAAACTTTTGTAAGATCAGTGGTTATTCATTAGATGAGACTATCAACCACTCCCATAATCTTATTCGTCATCCTAGTACAAATCCTGAGTACTATAAAAAGCTATGGCAAACAATTAAAAAGAAGGAAATATGGAAAAGTACAATACGTAACCAGAAAAAAGATGGCAGTAGTTACTACGTTAGTCTGAGTATCATCCCTTTTCTTGATATTGAGGGAAATATCATTCAATATGTCTCCATCCAAGAAGATGTCACAGCAAAGATTTTAAGTCAACAAAAACTTAAGGCTGAAAAAGAAAGAACATCAATTATTTTTAACCATCAAGAGAGTGCTGTTATTATATCCAACAAAAAATCTGGGATAATCGAAGCAAATCAATCATTTTACACCCTGTTTGGCTTTAAAGATTTTCAAGAATTTAAAAATAAGCATTCTTGTATATGTGAGTTATTCCAAGTTGAGGAAGGTTATCTTAAACAGAGTACACCTGAGCGATATTGGGCTGAAGATATCTTTGAAAATCCTAACCAGGTCCACAGAGCACGTATGTTTAACATGGTGGGTGAAATATGTACTTTTAGAGTGCATTCACGTTATATTGACCTTGATGGTGAGAAATCTATCTTATCTACTTTTACAGATATATCCAAGTCTGAAAAGCTCCGAATAAAAGCAGAAGAAGCGCAACAGGCAAAATCAGAATTTCTTGCGAATATGAGTCATGAGATCAGAACACCTCTCAACGGAATCTTTGGCTTCTTACAGCTTCTGGAGTCAACAAAGCTTGACCATATGCAAAAAGAATATGTTGATATCGCACAAGGTTCTATGGAAACACTGATTGATGTGATTAATAATATTCTTGATTTTTCTAAAATTGAAAGTGGTAAAATTGAAAAGAATATTACTGAGATCAATGTTCATCATCTATTTGAAACAATATATGGAACTTTTTTACCTGTGGCACAGAGTAAAAACATCAACTATGATTTACAGATCGCTCCGAATATTCATAAATCATTAAAACTCGATGACCAGCATATTCGGCAGATCCTTCAAAACTTTATTAATAATGCTCTAAAATTTACATCAGAAAATGGTTCGGTGACTATTTATGTGGATTTAATCTCTAGACAAAATGATACACAACGGATTAGAATCAGTGTACAAGATAACGGTATCGGTATTTTAGAGAGCAAATTAGAGACTATTATGCAGCCTTTCTCCCAAGCAGACTCAAGTACTACAAGAAAATTTGGAGGAACAGGACTTGGGCTGAGTATTAGTAAGTCTCTCATCGAACTCTTAGGGGGCAAGATGAAAATCATCAGCGCAGAAGGGGAAGGGAGTACATTTTCCTTTGAAATCGACACGCTCATATGTAATCTGTCTAAAGAAGATGAACACAAAGAAGAGATATTGAGTGATATTTCTCTCTCAACGACTACAGCGCATGCACCCGATCTAAAAAAGGATGAGACTTTACATATTTTAATCGCTGAAGACTATGAGGTTAACCGAATGTTTATGGGAATGCTACTCAACAATTACAATAAAATAACGTATGATTTTGCCAATAATGGTAAAGAGGTTATCCATATGCTAAATAATAATCCATATGACATCATTTTAATGGATATCAATATGCCGGTGATGAATGGCTATGACGCTACTGTTGTCATTAGAGAAGAGCTTAAACTTGATATTCCCATCATTGCTTTAACAGCAAATGCCCTTGAAGGGGATAGAGAGAAGTTTTTAAACATTGGAATGGATGATTATATGGCCAAACCGTTGGAGATAACAAATATAGATAGAATACTGAAAAAATATAGACCTCATTAAGTTCAACTAATAAGGGTAAGAATAAAGAGAAAAAGTACCAGGTGGTACTTTTTAAATTGTAGGAAACGTTTATTTTGTTTACAAATAGATCAGCTTAGCTCTAAAGCTGTTCTGATCTGTTTGGGCATATAGTATTTAAACTGTTTAGGGTAGATGAAAAAATCAATCTCACCTTGTGCCTCTTCAAGTTCATTCCATTCCTCAATATCAAAATTGATAGCCACAACACCTAAAGCAGGAATTTTCGAGACAGACCCCTCTGTCATCATTTTCGCAAATTCTGTCACTTGAGGATTGTGTCCCACAACTAAAATACTGTCAAAGTGGTTCTCTTGCATCATCAATGTCTCCATAAGCCTTTTAGGCTCAGTGAGATAGAGCTCTTTAAGATAATGTCTAGGCCCTTCAAATTCAAGCTTATCTGCAAGTTTATCTGCGGTTTCCTGTGTTCGGATCGAACAACTCGAAATAACTAGATCCGGTAAAATACCGCGTAATTGCAGATAAGAACCTATTGTATTGATATCTTTTCGGCCTTTATTGGTAAGACCCCTTTCGAAATCACTTGTTTCAGGGTCTTGCCAGTCTGATTTTGCATGTCTAATAAGGTAGATAGTTTTGATGTGAATACCTTTTAATTTTATTTAAATATCAGAACGAGACTACATACGTCCTAATTCTTGAGACATAGATTCTGATGCTTTGTCCATAATCATTTTCGCCAATGCAACATTTCCATCATCACGGAAGATAGAAAAAACGTTCAGTTTTGTAAAGTTGTCTTTAGAAGTAGCTCCTGCACTGTTGATAAGGAACACATGTCCATCAAGTGTTTTTGCTTCAATAGAAGACGCTTCGCTGAAACCGACATCCAGAGATGATTCTGAAACCATACGGTAAGCATCATTGAAGATACTCGCAGAGTAAGCGATGTCTGTACCAGTGTTATCATTATCAAGGAATAGTGTTTCTCCCGAGTAGTTTAATACAGCAGAGCCAAGGTAGCCATTTACTGCACGAAGCCTTTTCATAGATTTATCAAAGTCGATCATAGTATTTATCCTTTAGTTTTTTATATTTATTTATTAAGCTGCATTGAGTTGTACCATGAAATCGTTAAACGTTTCAGCACTTTGCCCATTTTCTGCCAAGAAATCCATTAAAGCTTTCTCTGATGCTTCAACACCGTCACTCTTCTCTATTTCCAGCAGTTTGGCATATAGACCACTAACAGCTTCTTTTGCACTATCTGATATTTGTCTACGTGTTGAAACATAGTTTCTAAATGAACCATCCGGGTTCTTTGCCACTCTTACCTGTGCGAGTACCCAGTAAAAGCTACCGTCTTTACAAAGATTTTTTACATAAGCAGTAACGTCTTTACCCTCTTTAAGGTTGTCCCATAGATATTTAAAAACAACTTTCGGCATATCTGGGTGACGAAGAAGTGAGTGCGGTTGATCAAGCAACTCTCCTTGTGTGTATCCTGAAATTTTCATGAAAATAGGGTTTGTATATGTAATGTTACCCGCCTCATCCGATTTAGATACGATCATGTCTACACTAGTTACTTCATGTTCAACATCTGTTGGTGTTGGTCTGTCCATTTTATCTCTCCTTTTATTTTTGATGAGAGCATAATAACAGATAAGCCATCTTGAAGTATGTAGGATTTCTCTTACACCTAAAAAATATTTATTTAATTATAATTAGATATCTAAAAATCATATCATAAGAGAAGAGAGCACAATGGGAAAAATAGACGCAGCTGAATTAAAAGATCTACTCAATGACACAACACGCAAAATGAAATCTGCCAACGATAATATTACGATCAATACTATCATTGAGAACCTTATCGTCACAGCAGTAGATTCTGAGTTTGCTTCTCTATGGGTTTTCAATGAATCAGAAGCATTACTTTTACGGGAACGAAGCGAGGATAGTGTTCGTGAAATCTCTATGCTTGATCAGCGCGGAGTTCTGGCTAAATGTTTTTTAACCTTGAATGGTGGTATTTATAACTATCTTGCCAGTGAAAAAGAGTACCGTCCCGCAACGGACAATCCTGATGAGATAAGAATGAAGTCAAAGATCATTATTCCTTTACTCGATGATGAACGACTTGTCGGAATGCTTACTGCCTATGCTTCTGTCCAAAAGATCAAAAACTTCGATGAAGATGATATGGAACTTCTTGAGGCAATGGTACCATTTATGATCAATGTAATCTACCGTATGCATCCTGAGATGAAAGAAGATGACTCGCAGAGAGTATATATAGGAGAACGTCTTCTTCAGGAGTCTCGCAGTATGGTGAAGAAGATCGAAGAGATTGAAGAGACACAAAAGACTACAGAAACTCCTGACACCACATTGACCTTTTTGTCCAATACGGTACACGATATACGAACACCTGCCAATACACTCTATGGTTTTTTAGAGCTGCTTGAAGATCAGCTAGATAATCCTCGTCTACTACAGTACATTCATAACGCTAAAGAAAGTGCCCAGTTCATAAACGACTTGACTACTTCTATTTTAGATAGAGTTTCCAGTCAAAGAGAACGTTCACAAGCAAAACCGGTACAGGTAAGTCCGACAAAATACTTCGCAGATATTGCTGAGATATTCTCTGCCAATATGTTTAATAAAAAGATTGATTTTAATGTCTATATCGATCCTTTGATTCCTAAAGAGATCGTTGTCGAGGAGATGATGCTTAAACGGGTCATAATGAACCTTATCAGTAATGCCTATAAGTTCACACCAAGTAAAAAAACGATTGTCTTTTCTGTACAATACGAAGCATCATCTAAACGTATTCTTATCTCTATTAAAGATACAGGGATTGGAATCGCCAAAGAGAAACAGAGTGAGATCTTTAAAGCATTTGCACAAGCTGAAGATGATACAGGTGTGAATTATGGGGGGACGGGTCTCGGTCTTTCTATCAGTTCACAGTATGTTAAAGATCTCGGTGGTGAGTTAAAGCTCAAGAGTGAACTCGATGTTGGAAGCACCTTCTACTTTAACATCCCGATAAAGGTAATAAATGGAACAGAAACATTTAAACTTGTCAAAAGTAAAAATATACATATTGGAATGTTAATGGATAACCACAATGTCTTCAGTGGAAAAAACCTGAAACAGTATCTTTTGAGTATGGGACTTGATGATGAGAATATCAGTCCAATTAAGAGTATCTCTAAAGCACCTAAAAAAATGACACACCTTATTTGTTTTCAAAATCAGCTCAATGATGATGTTATCACATTCACTAAGGATAAGAAAATAGCGCTTCTTGTCGTTGAAGAGTCATTTTTATCACTTATTCAAGAGGAAGATGAAAGTAGCTTTACTATTATTTCACAGTATGGTTATTATGCCAATACCTTGCATACATTCATTTCAAATAACGTGCAGATGAAAGTACTGATTGTTGATGATGACAGAATTAATGTCCAATTGATCAAGGCAATGCTCGATGAGGAGTTCTGCCAGATTGAAGCAGCAATGGATGGAGAAGCTGCACTCAACATGTTAAAAACAAGTGTGAAAGAGGGAGAGCCTTACTCTCTAGTTTATCTTGATAAGCATATGCCAATACTCTCTGGTACAGAAGTGATCAATGAATTTCGTACATTTGAAAAAAGAGAAAAGGCAAATCCTGTCTTTGCCGTTTCCATTTCAGGTGATGCGGTCGATGAAAAGCAAAAAGATAAACACTTTGACATGTATGTAGGTAAACCATTCAATAAAAAATCGATCAAAGAGACGCTAAAAAAAGCTTACAATAGAAAATAACACATACAACATCTGCGAGTAGAGAATACTCGCATCTTAAATGCCTAAAGTTTCTTTTTTATCATTTTAATGTATTCAACAAAGTATTAAATTTCATCGGTTTACTATACAGATACCCCTGCACCGTTATGCACCCAAATTTTTTAACAATATCATCTTCTAAAACAGTTTCAACACCTTCGACAATCACTTCAATATCTAAAGCATGTGACATGTCAACAATCGCTTGAAAGAGTGCTTGACGCTTTGTGTCTTTTTCAAGGTCCCTCACATAAGATTTGTCTACCTTAAGGGTAGTAATAGGTAAAAGTGCAAGATATTTTAATGAGGCGTAACCGGTTCCATAATCATCTAACTCAATACCTATGTCCATTTTCCTGATCTTCTCAAGTATTTGAACGAGATTGTCTATATTTTGAGTAAGTGTCTCTTCCATAATCTCGAAATTCAATTTTTTTCCGACTAGATTATAATTAGATCGCACAAATTGCACAGTGTCGATAAAATCGCTTGCCATAAGAACAACAGAGGAGATATTAACAGAAATAGAAAAGTCCTTAACCCCCGCAGCATCTAAATGGGCAAACATTTTTGATGACTCAATAAGTGCTTTAATGGTCAGTGGTCCAATCATACCGCTTTGTTCCGCTATTGGAATAAATATTTCTGGCGATATTTCACCATATTTAGGATGTTGCCATCGGGAAAGAAGTTCTGCACCGTCAAAACGTTGTTTATCATGAGAATATTGTCCTTGATATACAAAGTAGATCTCTCCATTTTCAAGGGCAGCTGGAAGATCCTCCATAAGACGTATACTTTTTTTTAATGAAGATGGATCTTTATGACGGGTAAATGCTATGTGGTTTTTACCATCTTTTTGTACTTTCCTCATGGTATTCTCAGCTGTTTTAAGCAGCCTATACCCATTATTTTCATTAGCAGAAGAGAGGCTGATACCGATAGATGCACTGATGTAAAACATATTGGGGTCAACAAAAAATGGCTCATAAAGAGCTGTTATAATACGTTTTGCAAATATTTCGGCACTCTCTTCAGAGTGTAAATTCTGTGAAACGATGGCAAATTGTTCATTTCCTACTCTGGCCAAAATATCATCTATTTCTAAAAGTGACGCAATCTTGTGACTGAGCTGTACGATCAACTTATCATCGATATCAAAACCAAAAGTTTCATTAAATCGGGCAAGGTCATCAAACTCAATGAAGAGCAATGTAGTAAGCTTTTTATTTTCTTTAGTAGACGAGAGTTTTTTTTCAAGTGACTCAATAACATAAGTCCGATTGGGAAGATTTGTAAGCGAATCGATTTGTGTTGTTTGCAAAGATATCTTCTCCATCGTATCTTTATCCTAAAGGATCAGACATGAAGAAGCTTACGTATATGCTGTTTGTATGACGTTGGTAAAATAGGTTTTTTAAAAAAAGCATCAAAATAATTTTTTTGTTCTTCATATTGCTGTGGGTAAATAGTCAGTGCTGCAATCCGTGTATCTTTACTTTTCTCTTGCGCACTTTTTGCAATATCAATTCCCGATCCATCCGGAAGATTTATATCAATTACCATAGCATCATAGTGATGCTTTGCAATATTAGCAAGTGCGTCTTTCACGTTGTTTGCCTTATCTACTAGTATCTTCATAGAGAGCTCTTTACTAAGTGCGTCAATTACTTTCTCTTCAAATTCAATAATGAAATCAATGTCATCTACAATCAGGATTCTTTTACTCATATAAGACTATACCTTCTAAAGTTTTTTATATTTTAACGGATTAAATAATCTATGTCTGTAGGGAATTTCGTACAAAAGAATGACGTAAATAAAAAAGGGACTTTCTATCCAGTATTTTAATGAGTACTTGATATGTATAAGAGAATGAAACTAAGCCTGTGGAATAATAGAGGTCTAACGTATATATCCCAGTAGTAAGAGATTGACCTCAAATAATACAAAAGAAAAGAGCAGCAAACCTAAGAGCCAATAAAGAGATCTCTTTGATCTGACGATTTCCAGGAATCTGTCTGTACCTACTTCTCTTACTGTAAGGATAAAAAGCACCCATCCTCCGATACTTCCAGCCAATGCAAGCCCTGAAGGACCAAGGGGATGCATGAGTATTAGTGATGCTGTGACAGATGTTACAAGAGAATAGACAGCAATCTTGGCTGCTTTTAGGTGTCTATGTGACGCATAAAGAAAAAGAGAAAAGAGTTTTGCCAGTCCAAAAGGTAAAAGACCTACCATATACATTTGAAGTACACTTACTGTTTCCAGTGTCTGCACGGTTGTAAATTTCCCTCTCTCAAAAAGTAACCATACGATGGGTTCAGCCAGTAAAATACCACCGACCATTGCTGCACCTAACAAAAATGCAAGTAACCAAAAGGCTTGGTTTAAATTTTTATATGCTTCTGTTTCATTTTTATTTTTAAGTGCTTTTGAAACAGCAGGGAAAAGAACGGTAGCTGTAGCAATGGCAATGATGGCAAGAGGAAGTTGAAAGACTCGGTTGGCATAAAAAAGGTAAGAGACTGAACCTGTCATAAGAAAGGTTGCCAACAGAGTGTCTACAAAGGCAGATATCTGAGGTGTAGAATTTCCCAATATCCCTGGTAAAAAGAGAGATTGAAAGTGTTTCTTCTCTTCATCGACATCTTTGCTTTTTCTATATTTCCATCCACCTAAAAGGATCTTGTGGAGATTAAACTTATTGAGTGCGATAAGGTGTGTCATTACCTGCAACACTCCACCGATGAGTACAGCAAAACTAAGTGCATAGGCTACTGTTTTTGGGTCTTCTTTCATATAGATGTAGAGTGCTGCGATCATAGAGATATTGAGCAGGGCTGTTGACATGGCTGTGGTGGCAAAGTGGTTTTTGTACTGTAGCAGTGTGGCTAAAAATGTTACGATAAAGATAAGATCCAAATACCAAAAGTTTATCGCAGTCATAGGGGATGTCTTGGCTATCAGTTCACTGTCCCATCCTAAAGCCAAGAGTTTCGTGATCGGTTCAGGGAAAAAGGTGATGAGCAGTGAGAATGCCATCAAAAAGAGTAAAAACCGTAAAAAGATAGCTGTGGCAAAGACGCCTTTATGTTTGGAAGCCACAAAAGAAGGCATAAAGGCTTGGGTAAATGCACCTTCTGCAAAAATACGACGAAAAAGATTGGGAAGTTTGAATGCAACAAAAAACATATCACTCCACATGGAGGCACCCAAAGCAGAAGCCATAAGTACATCACGTCCCAGACCGGTAACACGTGAAAACAAGATACCGAAGCTGTTTGTGAAGATAGATTTTAATCGCATAATAGTCTTTAATTTTAAGTTAAGAGTATTCTAGCGTAATGTTGATATGAAGTAAAAACATGTCAATTTGACATATTTATGTTGCTACTCTAAAACTCTTGATATACTGTGACAACTCAAATGAATAAGGGCAGATATGATAGTAGGTATTGAAGGTACAGTAGAGAGAAAAGACCCCACTTTTGTACATATAAATGTAAATGGACTGATCTATGAAGTGATGGTGTCTATCAATACATCAAACGCTATAGAAGAGAAAAAAGTAAAACTGTTTGTAACACAGGTCATACGTGAAGATGCCAATCTTCTTTTTGGATTTATGGAGACCAATGAACAAAAAATGTTTGACACGGTTTTGAAGATAAATGGAGTAGGGCCTAAAGTAGGATTGGCTATCTGCTCAACCTTCACCCCTTCTACTTTTGCAAAAGTGGTGGCTTCAAAAGATGTCAGTATGTTGAAACGTGTACCTGGCATAGGGCCGAAGGCGGCTGGTCGTATCTTGGTGGAATTGGCAGACTTCATTGTAGATGGACAGGAAGAAAGTGCAAACAGTGGTGCATTGGGTGAAGCAACGATGGCTCTTGAGAGTTTAGGATTTAAAAAAGATGCTATTCAAAAAGCACTGCATGGATGCAGTGGAGATACAAGCACTTTGGTCAAAGAGGGATTAAAAAAATTACAGAGGTTGTAAAAGTATATTGTCCCTCAAGATGTTTTTAGTTAGAAAGAAGGTAAATGAAGACAAGATAGCTTAGGAATCCCCCTAGCATCCAAGCAACTATGTGAATAATCCTGATTTTACACTTTGCTTCATCTTTCTC
>Ga0209013_10002716_pt1 | contig 15940 bp, 12 predicted proteins | sample Cruoilmetagenom2_FD_187291 | JGI IMG/M metagenome (GOLD analysis project Ga0209013, IMG submission 187291) | Oil polluted marine microbial communities from Coal Oil Point, Santa Barbara, California, USA - Sample 2 (SPAdes) (version 2) | ecosystem: Environmental > Aquatic > Marine > Oil seeps ... | reverse complement strand
TTTGCTGATGCTTGGGTGGCGGTGATGTTGAGTGAGACGGCGTTGGTGCCGGCGGGGACCCCGCCGCGTCCGATGATCGGGAGTTTGGTGTCGGTTCCGGCGCGGAGCAGCCCGGTCGTCGACGATGAGCCGTCTAGCGTGGCGCCTCCTGGGCGGCTGTCGAGGAGGCGTGCGGTGTCGAGGGGTTTGTAGTCGGTGTTGGCCGTGAAGTAGCCGTTGACGTCGATGATGATGTGGGTGTTCTGGCTGGTGTAGATGCAGAGGTCACCGTTGGTGCCGAGTTTGGTGATGGCGGCGTTGGCGATGGTTGTGCCGGCTTGGAAATTGATGGTGGAGGCGAGTGGGCGGGTTGTGCCGCAGGCGTAGATGACTGCCCAGCCGTTTGCTGATGCTTGGGTGGCGGTGATGTTGAGTGAGACGGCGTTGGTGCCGGCGGGGACCCCGCCGCGTCCGATGATGTCGAGTTTGGTGTCGGTCCCGGCGCGGAGCAGCCCAGTTCCCGAGAATGAACCGTCAACCGTTGTGCCGGAGCCTTCGGCGTTGACGGAGTCGGCCGAAGAGGGAGCGGCGAGGCTGATCGCCAACACGGTTGACGCGAGCAAGATTCGAGCGAATTTCAGGGGGTTTCCTCCAAGTTCAAGCCCGCGCGACGGCAACTATAGGGACAGAGCGGGGCGAATCAACGGCATTTGGCAAAAGCTTTACCTCACTCATCGCTTCTCGGGAATTTCGCTACCTCCAAGGTGGTTTCGGCTCTGATGCGGAGGATCGTGAGCTTTTTCTTGGTTCTCGCTGGCTGTTCGGCTTCTGCTTCGAGCGGACTGGTCGAAAGCGATCTTTCTGAGATAGCGAGAGACGTCATTCGGGTACCACTCACCTTGTATCTCGTCTCGGAGGAAGATGCCGCTGAGTCCGCTCTGAACTCGAGGCGGTCCACCGATGGTCTCGAAATCATTGCTGACGAGCTGGCTCCTATCTGGGCCCAAGCTGACGTCATCTTCGAACCACTCCTGATCCGCGAGATCCAGATGCCAACGGATGTCGTGAAGGAGCTCGTTCTGACGGGTGGCTTCGAGAGGTTCTTTGCCCAGGCGGGCCGGACATTCGAGGTTCCGGATCCCGGTGTTCTCAACGGCTTCTACGTTCGTGAGGCATTCGAGTTCAATGGCTTCACTCCGAACGGCAGCCTCGTCTTCTTCGTTGCTGACGAGCCGACGGTGCTCGATGAGCGAGTCTCAAGCCACGAGATCGGGCACATTCTCGGTCTCGCGCATGCTCGGAGCGATCCCTCGCGGCTGATGTTCTCGGGCACCAACGGCATCATCCTGACAGACGCAGAACAACAACGCGCTCGCACTACGGCACGGGAGATCCTCGATGACGCACTGTAAGAGAGTGATGTTCTTTGTTGCGGCGGCGACTCTGCTTGCAGCCTGCGGTTCAGCGGATTCGGGTGCGGAAGATGTGTCCTCATCCGAAGGCACCGAAGCTGCAGGTGCAACGGCTTCTACCTCTCCCCCGGCCAGCATCGGCAACCAGGGTGGATCGCTGGAAGGGCACACACCCCGCCGATTCGCCGGCATGGGCAGCGGACTGTTCGTGGGCGATAATCTCAATCCTGGTTTCCCAAATGATGATGGTGTACAGACCTGGCTGACGTTCGATCTGCCGGCCGGGCTCGATGTAGTGACGGCCGCAGTCCTGACGACGGATGCCCTCGTCGTACAGGGTTCACCGTTCGAGGACCTCGGAAATCTGAACGCAGAACCGGTGCACTACGACGAGTTCTCGGCGGACCTGTTCGACCTAGCCGCCAATGGCGAAGCATCGATCTGCCAACGAATTGCTGCCGGTCGAGTGGAGTGCGACGTGACAGATACGGTCTCTGACGCGATCACTTCCGGCCGATCTCGCGTCCAGTTTCGCCTGAAGTTCGATGTTGTGGGCGATAGTGACGGCGCACAGGATCTGGCCCTGTTCTTCCTCACCGACTCCAACACGAACGAGCCCGGAATCTTCCTCCTCGAGATTTCCTGACGCCGTTGGCCAGTTCGGTCAGCCGACTAGTCGGCGGTTGTGCGATCCAGAATCGCGTTCACGCCCGCCATGAATGCTTCAGCTTGGGTGTCGCTCAGGCTCTCGAATGCCGGGGTAAGCAGTCTGTCAGTCAGTTCGTCGGCTGCCTTGAGTGAAGCCCGGTTGTCGTCGCTGATCTCGGGGGAGGAGTCCCACCCGAACGCCGCGATGTCGTCCGGCCGACGAATCGCGTGGGCCTTCGCGACCGGGAGGGCACTTGCAACGATCGCGACGAGATGCACGCTGCCGCGGAGTTCGCGCAGCGTGCAGATGTTGCGATAAGCGCGTGCCGGTGCATCCTCGGGAAGTGGCTCGGCAGAGATGCCCGCGAAAAGCGCCAGTCCGGCTGTCTCGACGTTGCCGATCAGTGTTTCGGCGGCGTCGTTGAAATCATCGAGCCCATCGACTCCGCTGAGCTTGGTGCGTCCAAATCGATCGGCGCACTTCAGGTATGCGCGAGCTGCTTCTCGCGGTTCCATGATCTGCTTTCCAGAGTCCCACATTGTCTCGACGACACCCATGTTGAAGTAGCCGAACGCGGACGCGACAACTGCTGGCTCGACGTCGCCGAGAACTCCACCTCGGCCGAGAAAGTAGAACCGGAATCCATCGAGTCCGAGTTCCTTTCCGCGCGCCAGTGTGTCGGGATCAAAGTAGAACGATGCTCCTGCATTCCCGATGGACGGCGCGGATGCCTGGACTAGTTCAAGCGGTGTCATGCGAGATGTTCTAGCCGGAATACATGGCAGTCGTCCATACTGTCAGCCAGTCATGAGTACACCGACAGAAACTCCCGCCGCCTCGAATTCCGTTCGGGAGCTGGTCATTGCCGACAAGCAGAGCGGAACCTTCGGTGGACGTGTGCAGACTCGCTTTCCTCCGGAACCGAATGGTTATCTCCACATCGGCCATGCGAAAGCGATCAGCGTCAACTTCGGCATCGCTGAGGAGTTCGGTGGCGTTTGCAATCTTCGCTTCGACGACACCAACCCCGAATCAGAGGAAGCCAGCTATGTCGATGGGATTCTCGCCGATCTCGCTTGGCTCGGCTATCCGATCGGCGGCGAGCCGTTGTACGCGAGCAGCTACTTTGATCAGCTCCACGACTGGGCGGTCCTCCTGATCGAGAAGGGTCTGGCCTACGTCGACGAGCAGGACGGCGAGACGATTTCGGCCCAGCGTGGCGGATACGGCCGCCCGGGTATCGAGAGCCCCTTCCGCGATCGTCTTACTGAGGAGAACCTCGATCTGTTCGAACGGATGCGTGATGGCGAGTTCGCCGACGGCTCCTATGTCCTGAGAGCCAAGATCGACATGCAGCACGAGAACATGCAGATGCGTGACCCCGTGATGTACCGGATTCGAAAAGAGGCGCATCATCGCACCGGTGACGCCTGGAAGATCTACCCCACGTACGACTGGGCGCACGGTCAGAGTGACGCGATCGAGGGGGTGACTCATTCACTGTGTTCGCTCGAGTTCGACAGCCATCGTGCGCTGTACGACTGGTACCTCGAGCATCTTCCGCTGCCGTTCGATCAGCCTCGTCAGACGGAGTTCGCTCGCCTCGAACTGACTCACACCGTCACGTCGAAGCGCAAGCTCAAGCAGCTGGTCGAAGACGGAACCGTCAGCGGTTGGGACGATCCTCGGATGCCAACGCTTCGTGGGCTACGGCGGCGAGGGTATCCGGCATCTGCAATCCGTGATTTTTGTGCCTTCATCGGGGTCGCTCGAACAAACAGCCGCCATCAGATCGAACTGCTCGAGTCGTTCATCCGAACCGAGCTGAATCGGGTTGCCCTTCGTCGAATGGCAGTACTTCGCCCGCTGAAGGTGGTCGTCACGAACTGGCCGGCCGACGATGATGGTCAGCCGGTCGTCGAGTATGTCGAACTGGTCAACAACCCGGAGGACCCAGCTGATGGAACGCGGACTGTTCCGTTCACAGGGTCGTTCTACATCGAGCAGGACGACTTCAAGGCCGAGCCGCCGCCAAAATACTTCAGGCTCACACCCGGGCGCGAGGTACGGCTACGCGGCGCGTATTTCGTCACAGCGACAGGTTTCGAAACTGACGTCGGCGGCAATGTGACCGAGGTGCAGGTCACCTACGACCCGGAGACCCGAGGTGGCAGTGCGCCGGATGGTCGCAAGGTCAAGTCGACCATGCACTGGGTGTCAGCAGCGCACGCGCTCGACGGGACTGTCGCGCTCTACGACCGATTGTTCACCGTCGATGTGCCAGGTGAGGCCACCGGCGCCGTGTTCGACGACCTGAACCCCGACTCGCTCGAACTCCTCACCGACGCCAAGCTCGAACCGGCGCTCGGTGATGTGGAACCCGGTCAGGTCGTCCAGTTCGAACGCCTCGGCTACTTCGCCGCGGACCCCATCGAGCCGCTGATGTTCCATCGCACCGTCGGGCTGCGCGACGAATGGGCCAAGATCCAGAAACGCAAGAGCTGACTACGCCCCGGCCCCCGTTGCGATGAGCTTCCGCGCGACCTGTCCGCGTCGAAGCTCATCGGAGGGGATCGTGGGTGAACTTGGTGAGGGCCGCTGACACGGCACTCCACGCGAGGTAGGCGCATGCCGTGAGGGTCACTCCGACTGCAATGCCGGCGGCATTGGCGAGAATGTCGCTGTTCTCGACTGACCGGGTCTCGGAGAACCGGCCCTGTCCGAGCTCGATGGCGATGCTCACGGCGAATACACCGAGTGCCGCGATCGCGAGTCCGCGCCAGCTCCAGACCATCATCCCGACCAGGATGACAGCCACGGCCCACACGCTGATGTGGATGATGGCGTCGCCCTCCGGCAGATATTCGTCGGCCGCGAGGTGTGCTCGCCCATCTGCGTCGATGCGTTCGGAGAGGCGGCGTTGGAAACCACCCAGGATTCGTCGCGTGGCACGTGGCGCACGGTCAGAGAGCATGAGGGCGGCGTTGAACACCACTGCACCCGCAGCGAGCAGTCCAGCGAGAACCCGCAGAGCGATGGGCGGTCGACGCTGTGGGCCAGCCGTTGCTCGCTTGACAGAACGGTCGGGTGCAGGCGATGCGAAGGAGCCGTTCCCGGTGGCGAGACGTTCCACAGCTTGACGTTACTGGGGAGATGAGAAGCATTGTGGTCGGGCTCATGGCCACGACTCCAGTGTGCGGAAGTTGTTCAGCTGACAGATGCTCGTGGCCTCGCAGGAGTAGATTTCGGCTCCATGAAACAGTGGCATTTGCCCTTGATCTTGGCTGCGACACTTGTAGCAGTACTCACCCCACTGGCCCTCTCGACGACCCCGACTGTCGAAGCAGCCACTGCGTCTGTGTTCTGTGACGCTGGGCCCACGACGGTGCCAGCACCGGAGCAGTCTCTCCAGAGCTACACCCCCATCAACCCGGTTCGTCTGGTCGACACGCGGAACAACATCGGCGGTCTTTCAGCACCGATCGACCGCGGCTGCACGATGCGCGTGGATGTCAGCTCCGATGTTCCCAACGAGGCCACAGCCATTGCTCTTTCACTGACTGCCGTTTCTGACGAGGCCGACTATTTTGCCGTCTATCCATGCGCCCTCGGTCGGCCCGAGACGTCGAACCTCAACTCTCGCGCTGGAGTGCCAACACCCAATCTGGTTGTCGCCATCCCTGACGCGAATCGTCAGATCTGCGTCTTCAGCCACGGCACATCGCATTTGATCGTCGATTTGGCCGGATGGTGGTCCGATAGTCCTGACCGGTTCGCTTCTGTCGAGCCCCAGCGTGTGTACGACAGTCGCCGGCCTGGATTTGCACAATTGGTGCCAGACACCCCTCGCGAGATCACGATCCCAGCGTCCGTTGTGCCCGATGCGACACGAGCAGCGGTCGTCAATCTCACGACTACCAGGTCCGGGGCCAGTGGTTTCATGGTTGCCTATCCGTGTAGCAATCCTGTGCCACTTGCATCGAACCTCAATTTTGTTGCGGGTGAAGACCGCGCAGTGGGAGCGATCGTCGGTCTCGGACCGGGACGGAAGATCTGTGTGCTGGCCAACGTGGCGACCGACGTCATCGTGGACGTCACTGGCTACTACGGACCCGCCCCAGATTTCGGGCCGACCGCGGCACTGAACCCGTCGAGCGGTCGACGTATCCTCGACACGCGCAACGGCATTGGAGGACCACGCCAACCGTTCGGGGCATTCGAGATTCGGGCTATCGACCCCGTTGCCGGCCTTTCGTCGAGCGATGAGGCATCGGCCGTGATGCTCAACTTCATCTCGACTAATTCGAGCGCCGACGGGTACCTCAGCGTCTTCCCGTGTGGGGGGCCTGTGCCGGAAGTGTCCTCATTGAACTTCACAGCTGGCAGCGAGGCAACGAATTTGGCGACCGTGAAACTCGGAGCCGATCGTACGATTTGTATTCTCGCGTCAGCCCCGACGGACATCGTTGTCGACGTCTTCGGCGTGATGGCTGCGCCAGAGGGATCCTTCACCGAACGCATGAGTTTCGACAAGCCGGTTTGGCCGACGTTCGATCCCGCCGCCACCGACTATGCCATCGAGTGTGACGCCGGCACCACCACTCTCGGCATCGATCTGGAACTGCTTCCATTCACCACCGCAACGGTGAACCAACCGTTGGCCGCAGTCGGGAGTGGTCCCATCACGCGTCAACTGAGAACTGATGATCTGCTCACTGTGAAGCTGACTCGACAGGGCGAAGAGCAGAGCTATCACTTCCGATGTCTGCCGACTGATTTCCCGAAACTCACTGTCGATCGGCCCGGCGAACCGAGCCCCGGCTGGTACCTCACGACGTTCGGGATCTTCGGGAGCCCATCGGGTCCCTACAGCGTGATTCTCGATCACTACGGGGCGCCGGTCTGGTACAAGAAGACGCCGGAGCCGGTCTTCGACTTCAAGCGTCTCTCAGACGGCAAGCTGGTCTACAACCCGGCGCTCGGCATGGTCTTCGGGACTCAGCCCACTCGGGGGCACTGGATCACCCGTCTCGATGGAACCTTCGTTCGCCAGGATCTCACCGTCGATCCAGCGGACTTCCCTGACGACCACCACGACTATGTCGAACTCCCCGGCGGCGGCCGCGCGATGCTGACTTATCCTTTGGTCGACCCCGTGGATCTGACGGAGCTCAACTCCACTCTGGCCGGTCAGTGCACCGTTCCTGCGGGCCACACCGAGTGTTTCTTCGTCGACGACAAGATCGTCGACGGCGTCATCCAGGAAATCGACTCTGGTGGAAACCTCGTCTGGCAGTGGAAGATGACCGACCACTTCGATGTTGAAGAAGCGACCTTCCCCGTCCGGTTCCCGGTCTATCAAGATCCTGGTGTGCCCGATGACCCCGGAGTGGTCGACATCTTCCACATCAATGCGCTCGACCGAGTGGATGACGGGACTGGTGACTACATCGTCACCAGCCGTCACCTCGACGCAGCATTTCGCGTCGAGGTGGAGACAGGCAATGTGAAATGGATCGTCGGTATGACACCGGGTGCTCGTCCGAACCTCCGAACACCTATTCCGTTCACTTATGTCAATGATCCCCTGGGTGGGCCGAAGCGTCCGCACGACGCTCGGCTCGAGGGTGACATCCTCACGATGTTCGACAACCGCACTGCTTCAGATGGTCCCGCTCGAGCGGTGGCCTATCGCATCGACGCGATCAACCACACTGCGACGCTTATCTGGTCGATCCCGTTTCCCGGCGGTTTCCCGAGCGGAGGGCTAGGCAGCGTCCGGGTCGGTCCGGACGGATCGAGGCTCGTCACCTGGGGCCAGCTGCAGCCGATGTTCGAGGAATACGACGCTGCTGGTGAACGGATGATGTCTATTACCCAGTCGCCGTTCGGCTTCTCCTACCGGATCGTCAAGTACCCGATTGGCGACTTCGATGTGGATGGACTCCGGGCCAACGCCGGCGGTAGCGCAGACGGCCCGTGACCGGAACTTCAGTCCTCCCAGTACCAGTAGCAGCCATACTGCTCCGCGTCTCCCCATATGACTGAGTCGCGCGGCTCGAGCGTGAGGCGGTCGGAGAACTTCAGCTGGTCGAGCCCAATCGTGACGAGTTCGTCACCGATTGCGATCGAGCGCTGAAGCGGGTTCCAGCAGCCGTAGTCGTGGCCGCCTCTCGTGCTGTGGCTGATCGTTCCCCGCGCGGCGAGCTCGCGCCCGTCCAGTTCGGCGACGACCGCGCCACCGCCCGCGCCGAGGATTTCCTTCGCTAGGCAGTCTTCCGCTGGGCCGCAGTCATTCCAGCCCGGCGACACCGGAAGAACGATTGTGCCGTCGGGTTGCCAGTAGAGGAATGCCTTGTGGTCCCACTCGACTTCGCTCTGGCCGCCGATCGGGAGCGTGCTGATGCGCTCGGGGTCTGTGGGGTCGCTGACGTCGAACAGGCTGAGCTGAGTACCCAGGGTTCGCCCGTCCTCGTCGGCGTCCTGGCCGACACCGAGGAGGAGCCCATCACCCACCGGATGAAGGTAGGCCGAGTAGCCGGGGATCTTCAGCTCGCCCTCGAGTACCAGGTTCTCTGGGTCCGACAGGTCGAGTACATAGAGGGGGTCGGTCTGGCGGAAGGTGACGACGTATCCGACGTCGTCGAAGAATCGCACGGCGAAGATCTGTTCGTCTCTCCCGAGCCCGCTGATCGAGGAGATCTGCTCCAGTTCATCTCCGTTCGGTCTGAGCACGAACACTGTCGATTCGCTCTGCTCGCCGAAGCCGCCCCAGTCATCGGTTGTGGTCGCAACACGAAGATCGCCGTTGTGCTCGCTCATCGCGAATTGGTTCAGTAGTCGCCCCTCGACTTGCCCGGAGGCTACGTATGCGGCATCCGTTCCGTCACCCAGGTCGAACTGGTGGATCAGCGTCGGTGGTGGGCCCGGATCCTGCACTGGTTGTGTGGAGTCGTCGAGGGGCACTGGGCCACCGAACCGCCAGTCCCAGTTCTGCGTCGCAATGTACAGGTTGTCTGTGGAGGCGTAGACGGTGTCGCCGGTCGAGACGATGCCAGCTGACCCGACTGGGGTGCCGGTGGCCTGGATATCGATCGAGGCGATCCATGTGAGGCCCAATCCCGCGAAGTCGCTGGGTGCCGCAACGTCTTCACAGGGGATGGCTGCCTGCATTTCTCCGAAGCTGCCATCACCGGCTTCGTCGAACCAGCGCGGGAGCCAGTCCTGAACGGACGACTCGGCGATGATCTGCTTGTTGCGCTCGAGAGCTGACTCTTCATCGAGTCCGAATTGGTGGGGCTGGACGAATGGCAGGCGCTCGTCGAACGAGGAGGACACGACGAGACGTGCGACACCATCCACGGAGCGCGTTGCGACGATGAAGCCTTCGAGGTGCGAGCGGCGCAGCAGAGTGGGGTCAGTCGGGTCGGCGACGTCGAACAGTGAGACGATCGTGTCTGCTGACCCGGACCAACTCGATGTGACAACGAGCAGCCGTTCGCCGTCGAGGAGCAACTGATGGGTGCCGTTCGGGAGTTCGGGGTCGGCGACGACTTTCGCATCGCTCACCGAAACGATCCTCACACCATCCTGGTTCGCGACGTAGACGAATTCGCCGTCGGTCTCCACGATGTCGCCCTCGTCGACGCCGACCTCCTGGGTGTTTGTTCCGGAGTAGTCGACTCCGGCGGTCGCGTCGCTGGGCGCTGAGCCTTCCGCCCTATCGAAGTCGGTGGCCGCCTCCGCGGAAGGTTCGGCGAGCAGTACATCGTCGGTGTAGTAGATGCCCTGACCACCGAGTCCCCACGGTGTGACGCGGGCCGTTGCTTCGGTCTGCATGTAGTCGAGCAGAGCCGGGCAATCACCGAAGAAACTCAGCCGAGATGAGCCGAAGGCCTGGGGACGCGAAGTCCCATCGTTCGGTGTCGTTGTCGTGGAATCCTCACCGGGCAGCGTCGATGGAGTCGCGGTTGTGGTCCGCGGCGCCGAGTCCGGCTGAGAGTCGCTCGACGACGTGCTTGGGCCGTCGGAACTGCAGGCCGACATGGCAAGAAGAGCGCCCGTAGCGAGCACCAGAGGAATGAGCCGTTCACGCTTCATGTGTGTTCGACGTCACATGAGTCGGGATTAGTTCCCTTGGCTGCCTGATTTATCAGTATTTGTCGATGAGCAGGCTCTGCAGGCTTCTGCCGAGTCGACCCTCTTCGTCGTACAAGGCCGACTCGGCCAACCCTGCTCCGGTCGAGGTGTGACCCCGCCCGTAGTAAGACGCGGCCCGCATTCCGATCCAGTGTCCGACCGGCGGCCGGATGAGGTGCACTGATAGATCGGGATTGATGTAGCTGAACTGATCGAACGGCAGTGTCCCGCTCACCCCGTTTCCGAAATCGGCGGCCGCCGCAACGCGTTGTAGGCCGGTTGGCGGCTCCCCTGGTACCACCTCGAGGAGCAGACGTATCCAAACCCCGACTGGGCCCGGAGTCTCCCAACTCCCCTCGGTCAGGCGGTGCTCACACGCATCTTTGTGATACGCAATTGGGTCGTCGACGCCCACTGGCATTTTGACCGGCAATGCGTCGTCAGGTGTGCCGGGCGGATCGGGGGGCGGCTGTATCGTGTTGTCGGGGAGTAGAAGATCGGAGCGACGGATCCGTAGAGCTCGAACTTTGGCGACTTCAGTTCCGGCGTCGATCAGGCGAGCTGCAATCAACGAGACTCGCTTGCCCGGACGTTCTGTTTCGGTGATGAGGTCGAGCGGTCGACCGACCGGAACCGGCCTTGTCAGCTCGACAGTCATCCGAGCGACTTGCCAGTCGATGTCTCCCCCCGGGTCGGCGTGCTCGACCGCTCGGGCGAGCAGAGCGCTGACCGGTCCGCCGTGGCAGTGGCGAGCATCCCATGGCCCCCGGGCGAATTCGGTTGGTGTCCATCGATTGGGTCCGGAGCTGGTGAAGAGGGCGGAACCCGAGGGGTCACCTAGGGTCCCGTTATCGAGGGTTGTGTTCACCTGGTCTCCATTCACCTGGTCTCCATTCACCTGGTCTCCATTCACCTGGTCTCCATTCACCTGGTCTCCAAGGGCAGTAGTACGTCCGCCGCCTCAGCCAGGTGCCGCGACCAGGCTTCGGCGCCGTCGGGCTCCGATACAGGTAGAACCACGAACTTGGAGGTGCCGATATCGACGAACCGTCTGATGAGCTCTGTGAGTTGGTCCCAGGAGGAAGGGACCAACTCGGTGACATCGTCGAGATCGGGGCGGCGTTGCGCCAGCACAGCGCGTAGGCGCTCGGGAATGGTGCCGAACGAGTAGGGGATCAATGCGCCGTAATGGTCGTCCTCGATCTCTCTGTCATTTTCCTTGCAGATCTGCTCGATCACTCGACGGCCAGTTTCAGCGTCAGCCGGCAGAACGAATGATGGCAGCCATCCGTCGGCCACTCGTCCGATCCGGCGCAACTCGGATGGCGCGATGCCGCCGAGCCAGACATCCATTCGTTCGGGTGCCGGGAGCACACGTACGCGCTCGTAGTGGAAGCGGTCACCGTCGTGGCTGAACTCCTCGCCGGTCCAGCACAGCCGCATCACGGTCAGCATTTCGTTGAAGATCTTGGCCCGCTCTGTTCGCTCGACACCGAACGCCTGCTGCTCGATCGGATTGACAGCGCCGAGGCCGAACGCAGGTAACAGCCGTCCGCCCGACATTGTTGCCAACGTGGCTAACTCCTTCGCCAGCACCACAGGGTTTCGTCCGGGTAGAACCATTACGGAGGTGCCGAACTTCAAGCGCTCTGTGCGTCCCGCGCCGTATGCCATTGCGACCAGTGGATCCGGAGCCTCCCCACTGATGCGTTCTGACAACCAGAGGGAATCGAAGCCGAGCTGTTCGAGTTCGTCAACGATGACGCCGTAGGAGGGTCCGTGCAAGTTCGTACTCGTGCCGAGGCCGTACCCGATGCGAACCTTCATGCCGACGCTGTGGTCAGACGATTTGTGGTGAGATCAGGCTGTGCCGCGTTTGCCATGCCTTCGATCGTGGCACACGGACCGGGTGAGTCAGGCGGTCGGGGCAGCGCGATGATGGCGCGAGGCGATGCGCACCGGAGCTTCTTCGCGGCGGGCTCTGCCGGTCTGGACCCAGCTGGCCGTGAACGCCACGATGATTACTGGAATAACGATCGCAGCCTGCGGGATCTCACCCGCTGCTGAAATGGCGATTGCGGCGAACGCAGCGACGACCGAGATGAGCACGGCCAACTTCAGTACGGCGTTCCATCTCTGGCGGTCGGTATCCACACCTTCTTCATACTCCTCTTCGCCGGTGAAATCCCATGGACTCGCGGGTCTTAGCCAAGTTGTCACAGGACCGCAGTTTTCGACATCAAATCGCGCGCTTCCGTCACATAATCGCGGTTGGCTCCGCGAACTCGTGAAGAAACTGCGCACATACTGCGCAACTAGATCACGCGTTCGTTGAGGGTCAGCCGAGGAGGCGGCCTGACTTGGCGAGGGATCGGTAGCGCCGCGCCGTTCGGTAGGCGTCGTCGCCGGCGATCTGGCCGATTGTGCTCGCGAGAGTCGGGTAGATGTGGATCATCTCCGCGAGATCGGACAGCTTCATCCGGAATCGAATGGCCAAAATCAGTTCGTGGATCAGCTCACCTGCGTGCGCGCAAATCGCATGTCCTCCAACGATCCTGCCGCCGGCAGTGATGATCACGATCTCTCCGTCGGTGACACCATCGGTACGGGCGCGATCAGAGTGTTCGAGGTTGCGTGAGTGCACCTGCACCTTTCGCCGACCGTGTTGTTCGATTGCCTCCGTCTCGGTCAAACCAGCATGAGCGACTTCGGGGTCGGTGAATGTGCACCACGGGATGAGTGGAGGCGGTACTCCGCGGCCGGGTAGGAACATGTCGCGGACGGCGAGCACGGCGTCGTAGGCCGCCGAGTGTGTGAACAACGCTCGGCCGGCAACATCACCTACGGCATAAATCGCGGCGACGGAGGTCCGATTGTGATTGTCGACCGTGATTCCCTTACGTGTGATCTCGATGCCCAGGTCGTCCAATCCCAGGCCGTGTGCATTGGGAGCCCGCCCGGTCGCCACGAGTAGACCCTGCGCTGTCACCTTGCCATCATCGATCCAGACATTGACACCGTCACCACCCTTGCGAACCTTGCTTGCCGTCGTTCCGAGGCGCACATCAACACCTTCTTCACGCAAAATCCGCAATAGGCGTTCGCCGTGTGGCGGATAATCGCGGGGGAGCAAGCGTGGCTCCATCTCGAGAATCGTCACCTCGACTCCGAGCCGATTCAGTGATTGCGCGATCTCGCAGGCGATCGGGCCACCGCCGATGATTACGAGCGACTCCGGCGGCCGGTTGATTTCGAAAAGATTCTCGGTCGTCAGGAAGTCAATTTCCGCAATCCCGTCGATCGGCGGAATGAACGGTCTACTTCCGGTGCAGACAAGTGTGTATCGAGTTTTGAGTACTCGATCATCGACAGTGACCTCGCGGGAGCCGCTCACCTTGGCCTCACCATTGATGAGGTCGATGCCGATTGACCGGAAGCGGTCAGGGTCGTCGTCGGTGGTGGCGATCTTGCCCTGGATCGACTTGATTCGTTGCCAAACCGCGCTGAGGTCGATCTCAGGAGACTCGGCTTTGACTGCAAAGTCATCGGCGTGGCGCACGGTGTGCGCAACTTTCGCACTTGCGATCAGCGCCTTTGACGGGACGCAACCGGTCCACAGGCAGTCGCCACCGACGCGGCCCCGCTCGACAGCGGCGACACGGAGGCCCAGTTGCTCGGACGCAAACTCGGCAGCGATTGTTCCGGCCGACCCCATTCCTATGACAACCAGGTCATATGCGTCGTCAGTTGGGGTGAACGGGTTGGGAATCTTCATTACAGGACTCCTGTCGATATCTGTCGGGCAACGTAGCTGGCCGACCTGCCTCTAGCACGACGTATACCGTCATAGTTTCGCGTTCGGCTCCCATTTCCGAGTTCGAGTATTTCGAGGAGATTGGCTTGCTGACGTGAACTCGCCGTTCCGGCGCGATTCAATAGGGGCCTATGCCCGTGCTGAGATCACTCATTGCGATCGCCGCGCTCGCTCTCGTCGCGGGCGCTTGCGGGTTGGTCGACGGAGATGGTGCCGACTCGGGCCGCCTGCCGCCCGCAACCCCGGTGCCGACAATCAGCGGTGTGGGCGTACTGCCTGACACCATTCCAGCAAATCGGCAGGCGATCATTCGGGTATCACGCCCGATCAACGAAGACGGCACGACGGCGCAGTTGATCGGTGAGTCATCCGAGGGGAATCGCATACTGATCATCGGTGATTCGATTGTTGCCGGAGCATCATCTCGGTATGGCGGGCAGTTGTGCCAAGAACTGGTGCCGCTGGGTTGGGCGACTCAGATCGAAGCAGAACCGGGCCGCTTCGTCGACTTTGGAAATGAAGTGCTCGATGAAGTGCTCGACACCAACCCGTTTTCGGACGAGGACGACTGGGACGCGGCAGTGGTCTTCCTCGGCAGCAATTACCGAGGAGATCCTGTCAAGTACGAGGCCGAGCTTCGAGAGATCCTTACAAGGCTCGAGCCACGGCCAACGCTGCTCCTGACCGTTACCGAGTTCCGGTCCGATTGGTCGGAGGTCAATGTCGTCGTCAACAGGCTCGGCGCCGAGTACGAGAACGTGACCCTCATCGACTGGGAAGAGATCGCACACGCTCCCGGCGTGATCAGCAGCGACCGGCTACATCCCACTGATGCCGGCCGTCAAGTCCTCGCTGATGTGATTGCTGTTGCTCTCGGACCTGGCAGTCTGGGTGAGGGCGAGTGTCTGCGCTCGGTGTTCAGGAGCAGTTCCGCGATCAACGGCAGCGGATCCAGTAGCTCGGGTAGTTCGAGCCGAAGCTCGAGTGGGAGCAGTTCGTCATCAGGTTCCAACTCCGGAGGGAACACGGCGCCTCCCACGACGAGTTCAAGCAGCAACGCGGGTGCGACTACGACTACGACTCCGCCGCAGCCTGATCCTGAGCCAACGCCTGATCCTGAGCCGACAACGCCTCCGCCTGAGCCGACGACGCCTCCGCCTGAGCCGACGACGCCTCCGCCTGAGCCGACAACGCCTCCGCCTGAGCCAACGACACCTCCGCCTGAGCCGCCGTCTGACCCCTGAGTCAACAGCGGATTCGCCTCTCGCGAATCCACCGCTTGACTGTCCCGCATCTGCCGGCGGCTCACGAGCTTCGTAGCCGTAGCCTGGTCCAATGCTCCAAGCGCAGGCGATCTCGGTGGAAGTGGGTGGTCGACTCCTGATCGACTCAGCCAGCTTCACCGTCATGCCTCGTGACAAGGTGGGCATCGTTGGGCGAAATGGGGCAGGCAAGACGAGCCTGTTCAAGGTGTTGGGCGGTGAGGCCGAACCGAAGACCGGCAAAGTGGTCCGCAAGGGCGGATTCGGATATCTCCCGCAAGATCCGAAGATCGACTCGGCCCTCGAAGACCGCACCTGCGTGATGCACGTCCTCTCCGGTCGCGGGGTCGACGACGAGATGATGCGCATTGAGAAGCTGCGCATTGCGATGGAGGAGAACCCGAACGAGCGAAACGTCAATCGCTATTCCCATGCAGAGGAGTCGTTCCGGACGACGGGTGGCTACGCAGCGGAGAGCGAAGCTCGCGCGATGGCTGCCGGCTTGGGAATCCCGAACGATCGACTCGATCAATCCATCGGAACGTTGTCGGGTGGCGAGCGTCGGCGCATCGAGCTGGCCCGCATCCTTTTCGCCGGTTCCGACGTTTTGTGCCTGGACGAGCCGACCAACCACCTCGACGTCGACGCCAAGACCTGGATGCTCGGATTTCTCCGTCAATACAAG
>Ga0209013_10002715_pt1 | contig 15944 bp, 15 predicted proteins | sample Cruoilmetagenom2_FD_187291 | JGI IMG/M metagenome (GOLD analysis project Ga0209013, IMG submission 187291) | Oil polluted marine microbial communities from Coal Oil Point, Santa Barbara, California, USA - Sample 2 (SPAdes) (version 2) | ecosystem: Environmental > Aquatic > Marine > Oil seeps ... | reverse complement strand
GCGCTTCGTCAACTGGGTCTGCGTTCGGGCTCGCCGCTGAACAGCGAACTCGGTGAGAGCGGTACCGCTGTGGTCGACGAAGTGTGCCGCGACCTTGTCATCGCTGCGCTCGTCGACCAGCCCGATGCGCTGAGCTGGCCGGGCAGAGACGTTCGTCCTGCCTCGGTTCTCAACCGTCTCATCGAGTCGGTCAAGAGCCTGCTCGGCAATCCCGGAGCTGTGGCCGTGCCCCACCGAACCGACGGCACGCCCGGAAAGAAGGACACGGCCGAGCGGCTCACACGGTGGGTCGACCTCGTGCACCGGGCGGTCGATGAGGTCGCCCGCCGACGCCTCGTGCGTCAGGAGATGGGTTACGACGATCTGGTCACACGGCTGAACGATGCGATCACCGACCCCGTCGACGGTCCCGCCGTGATCGCCGCGCTGAACAGTCGGTACAAGTTGGTGCTCGTCGACGAATTCCAAGACACAGATCCTGTCCAGTGGCGCATCTTCGAAACTGCTTTCCAGGGTGATCTGGTCACGGTGGGCGACCCCAAGCAGGCGATCTACCGTTTTCGCGGTGCCGATGTGCATGCCTACCTGGCTGCTACGGCCGGGCACGACCCTGTTCGTCTGCGGACGAATTATCGCAGCGATGCCGACCTCGTGAAGGCCACCAATGCGCTCGTCAATGGGGTCGAACTCGGTGCCGAGAGCATCGTCGCCGACCCCGTGCACGCGGCACCGTCGGCTCCCGATCGATCGCTCAGCCCTGGCGCCCCGGTCGTCGTCCGTCGGGTGTCGAGAGATCCGCGGCTGATGAAGGGGTCGAATGTCTCGTCTCCGCTGGTCGCCCGCTCGATCCTCAGAGATCTCGTGCATGTCGTGACCGATCTGTTCGACCATCACGAACTCACCGACAACGGTGATGTGGCACCTGTCAATCCTGGCGATATTGCCATCCTCGTCCCGTCACACACCCGTGCGGCCGAGGTCATTCGAGCCCTCGGGCGGGCCGGGATCCCTGCAGTGACCACTCGTACGGGCAGCGTGCTCGACACTCCAGCGGCCGACGAGTGGGCAACATTGCTGGCCGCGCTCGAGCGTCCTTCTCACGCCCCCACGGTTCGTGCCGCCGGGCTCGGTGTGTTCCTGCGGCGCAGCCCGGCCGATCTCGATCCGTTGGCCGATGGTGCCACGGAACGTCTCGCCGAACTGCAACAACACTGCGCGAAGTGGGCAGATCAACTGGCGAGTCGTCCACTGCTCGCCTGGTACGACGAAGTGCGATCCAGCGGCGGGCTTCTCAGCTCAATTCTCGAGGAGCAGGGAGGGGAACGAGAGCTAACCGACATCGATCACGTTGCGGAGTTGTTGGCGAGCGAGTTCGGTGGTGTCGGTTCGTCCGCGCTGGCTGTTCGGCGCGGCCTCGAGCGGATGCGGGTCGAGGCCGAGGAGGCCATCGAGCCGGGTCCGCAGATGCGCCGGATCGACTCCGATGCGCAAGCCGTTCAGGTCACCACGCTGCACAGCAGCAAAGGCCTCGAGTATCCGATCGTTTTGCTCCCGTTCTCCTGGCAGCCTCCGCCGTCGGGCGGGCCGCTCATCTACAACGACAACGATGGCCAACGGATCATCGATATCGCTACCAGCCAGGGTTGGGGCGGCCCCGACAATGACACCAAAGAAGGGGCCCGCAAGCACCATGCCGCGGTGGCGCAACGTGGCGACCAGTTGCGGTTGTTGTATGTCGGCCTCACACGGGCGCAGCACCGCACGATCGTGTGGTGGGCTCCGAGTTGGGGGAGCGACAAGTCGGCTCTTGCCACGGTGCTGTTCGACCGTGACTCGTCAGGAGAACCACAGCGGTCGCAGCCTGAACTCGACTTCGGTCCACAGGGTGGTCCCAAACCAAAGATGCCAAAGTTTCAGGGCAAGTCGGCAACCGACGAGGAAGCCGTGGAAATACTCGATGCGCTCGCCGAGCGTAGTGGCGGGTTGATCGACATGGTCAGCTGTGCGATCGAGGCACCGTTGGTCCGCTGGAACCCTCCGGCTGTTGCCGACGACGAGCCAGGGTTGGCCGTCGCCGATCCGGGCGACCGCGAGGTCGCCGACCCGACGTGGCGACGATGGTCGTTCAGCTCTATCACCCGCACCCGCGAGTGGACGGGTGGCCACAGCTTCCCCGAAGCGCCCGTTCGCGGCGGAAGTGATGAGCCGACGGTCGAGCCCGACGACGTGCTTTCTGCAGGTCCGACAGATCTCGATCCCGGTTCTCCGAAGAGTGATGCACCGAGCATGCCGCTGGCCGATGTTGCAGGCGGAACAGCCTTCGGCACCATGGTTCACGAAGTACTCGAGGCGATCGACCCGACAAGCGCCGATCTGGAGGACAACCTGCGGGTCGCTGTCGACGACCGAATACGACGCGACCGTCTCGATGTCGATCCGGCAGTACTTGTGGCCGGTCTGGCAGAAGGAGTGAGGACACCCCTCGGGCCATTCGCATCCGGCCTGCGCCTGGCCGACCTTCCGGTCACCGACCGGCTCGCCGAGCTCGAGTTCGATCTTCCGCTGGCCGACGGTCGCATATCGGTGTCCAGTCTCGGAGAGGTTCTGTTGGCCACTCTGCCACCCGACGACCCGATGCGCCTGTACGCGGAAGCGCTGACCGCGGGTCGATTCGATGTCGACCTCGCCGGGTACCTGCAGGGCTCGATCGATGCTGTTCTCCGCGTCCCGGGAATTGGCGAAGATCACCGTTATCTCGTGGTCGACTACAAGTCCAATCGTTTGCACGCTCGCGGGGCAGCGGACCCCCTCGACGCGTATCACCCCGACCGCCTGGTGACGGCGATGGTCGAGCACGACTACGTGTTGCAGGCGCTGCTCTACAACGTGGCGCTGCACCGTTACCTTCGTTGGCGCCTACCCGACTATCGGCCGGCTGATCATCTCGGCGGCATCGCCTATCTGTTCCTGCGCGGCATGGTCGGCGAACAGACGCCGACTCACGACGGTCATTCGTATGGCGTGTTCACGTGGTGCCCGCCCGTCGAGACCATCGAAGCACTCGATCGCCTGATGGCAACCGGAGCCGTGTCATGACCGAAGTGAGTCGAGTTCGAGTCCCTGACGAAGTGGCGTCGCTCACGCCATACGTAGAGGTAGGGGTGCTCGGTGCCGCCGAGGTGCACCTCGCCGCCTGGGCCGCGCGTGCGTCGGGAGCATCCGATCCCGATGTGGCGCTCGCGATCGCGATGGCCGCGTGGGCGGCTCAGCACGGCCATGCGTGTGCAGTACTCGGCGAACTACCCGACGTGGTTGCTCGCCAACAAGCCAATGTGTTCGACGGCTCACAGAGCGAAGAGATCGAAGTGGTCGCGTGGCCTGATCCGGCGGCGTGGGTCGATGCACTGCGCGCCGCACCGGACACCGTGGTGCGCTTGGTCGACCGCCCGGACGTTGAGCCAGTGTTTGACAACCGCCCGCTCGTCGTCTGTGGTGATCACGTATACCTCCAACGCCACTGGGCCGATGAGTGTGCGGTTGCTGCCGCGATCCGTGGGTTGTCAGCACCAGCTGACGGCAGCCTGTCTGGTGATGCAGCAGCCATGCTCGATCATCTGCTTCCAACCGAGGTTGAAGGTTCACCGAACCTCCAACGCCGGGCTGCCGATGTCGTGTTGGCGAACCGGCTGGCACTCATCGCCGGTGGTCCCGGCACCGGCAAGACCTACACGGTGGCGCGGCTGCTGGCCGTGCTCATCGAGCAGGGCGCCGCCTATGGTCAGTTGCCACGCGTCGCGTTGGCCGCGCCAACTGGTAAGGCGGCCGCTCGCATGCAGGAGTCGATTGCCGCGGCGCTGTCACAGCCTGACGTTCTCGAACACGTCGCCGAACCGGTACGCCAGGTGCTGGCTGAGGTTGAACCGAGCACCATCCATCGTCTGCTGGGGCCTTTGCCGACGCAGCGCAGACGTTTCCGCCATGATGCCACCAACTCGCTGCCGCATGACCTGGTTGTCATCGACGAAGCATCGATGGTTTCGTTGCCACTCTTGGCCCGCCTGCTGGAAGCCGTGCGCCCCGAGTCGCGTGTTGTGCTCATCGGTGACCCTGATCAGCTCGAGAGTGTCGAGCTCGGCGCCGTGCTGGGCGACATTGTCAAGGCCGCCTCGGTGGGTGACGACGACGGACCGCCCGGCCCGCTCGCGGGACATCTGGTCCGCCTGATCCGTGGCCACCGCTTTGGCGGAGATTCACCGATCGCGCTTCTGGCCGACGCCATCCGCCGCGGTGACGCTGACGGCACAGCCGATCAACTCACAGCGGATGACGGCGGCGACGTCGACGCTTCGACCGTCACGTTCCTCGAGACCACGAACCCGCTGAACACTGCGTCGATCAGCGCTGTCGAATCCGTGATCTCGCCGATCCTCGCAAACGTCCGTGAAGCAGCCGCAGTCGGCCGCGCCGAAGAGGCCCTTCGACACGTCAGCGAGGCCCGCATCCTGTGTGCCCACCGCCTTGGCTCGTTTGGCGTGTCGGCATGGAACGAACTCGCCGAACGCTGGCTGTGTGGTGACGGCGGTCCGGATGGCATCTGGTACGCGGGCAGGCCGCTACTCGCTACTCGCAACGACCCGAGCCTCGGCCTCTCCAACGGTGACACTGGCGTTGTCATCCGCGATGGCGAGCACCTGGTCGCCGTATTCGATTCGGCGCTAGGCATTCTTCGTTTCGACCCTGTCCAACTCGAAGACATCGAAACCGCATACGCGATGACAGTCCACAAGAGCCAGGGCTCCGAGTACGAGACGGTCGTCATGGTTCTGCCGCCCGTGGCGTCGCCGCTCGTCGGTCGAGAGTTGATCTACACCGGCGTCACGAGGGCGAAGCAGCACCTGCTGATAGTTGGCTCCGAAGCGGCGATGCGTCTGGCGGCCGAAACCCCGGCTCGCCGAATGACCGGCCTGAGAGCCACCTTGGGTTGAGTCAGAATTTGACAGCCCGGAGCGATTGCGAAGCTTGAGGTGACGTGGCTATCGAGCCCGTGCCGGGCGACCGATCACTGCGAACGTGACCGCCGCAGCGTGGCCAACGTTGAGCGAGTCGACGTTGGTCGAGATCGAGATCCGAACGCGATGAGTCGACGCGTCCATGGTCTCGACCTCCAGGCCATGGCCTTCCGCGCCAAGAACGACTGCGACCCGATCGGGAACGTCCATGTCCCAGAGGTCGACCGCGTCGGCATCGGGAGTGAGGGCCCAGGTCTCAAAGCCGGCGTCGCGAAGCGTGTGCAGGGCGCCCGGCCAATCCTCGGCGCCTGCCCGGGCCACCGGGACGTGCAGGATCTCACCCATGCTCACTCTGACCGTGCGCCGCTGATACGGATCGTTGCAGGTTGGGCTGATGACCATGCCGTCGATACCAAATGCACGCGAGGCCCGGGCGATTGCGCCCACATTCTGATCGTCGTTGAGCGCTTCGAGCACGACCAGACGTCGGCACGTGCTCGCCAATTCAGCAACGGTCGGCATGGGAGCGCGGAAGGCCGACGCGAGGCAACACCGGTACATGTCGAAGCCAACGACCTCGGCAAGGACTGCTTGCTCGGCGACATAGACCGGCACCCCGGCCATCTCAGGCCGAGACATCGTGGGAACGAACCGCTTGAGACGTTTCGGGTGGAGCAGAACCGAACGCATGCGATGCCCCGAGTCGAGCATCCGGTCGATCGGGACATATCCCTCGCCCATGAAGTATTCATCGGTTTCCATCTCGGCACGCACCGCGATGCTGTTCAGTTCGCGATAGTCGCCGAGACGCGGATCGGCCGCGTCGACGATGTAAGTGACACCCTCGACCCGGTCGACCTCGTTACTCAATGCTGCAGCGACTTCGTCTGTGGTCATCGGCCCATCAGCTCGCCGCGACATCGCCGTCGTCAGTATCGCCCCACGGGTCACTCATGGCATCAGTGTCGCTGCCGTTGCGGCATTTCGTTCACCCTCGAACACTCTGAACCAAGATCTTCTCGGCTGAACCACCTTCTGCAGCCCACCCCCTCTACGACAGGACAGGAAGGTTTCGGTGTGCATGGCGGTCAGGTTGGTCACAGCCAGACGAAAGCTACGACACGCTTACCGCAGTGCCGGCGACACCGACCGCCACGCTCATATTGGCGAACGCTTCTCAACGTTCAGACCGTCCGAGAACGGCACTTCGGCCAGCGGTCACCCGCTCGATATCAGCTGGTGGTGATGACGTTGCCGTAGCGCTGCTGCGCTGCTTGGGCTGAGGTGCCGAGGAGCTCGCCGATTCGCTGCCACGACACGTTTTTTGAGCGTGCAGTTGTGACAGCGTCGACGATCTGGCGTTCGCTGCGCGCCCGGGCGAGCGCGGCACGCTCCAATAGGTATTCCTCTACGGGGCGTTTGTCGCCGGGTTCGGGTTTGTAGTTCTCGAACCGTTCGGCGAGTTCGTCGGCGTGGTCGAGGATGTCTTGGATCGAGCGGGGCATCAGGTCTCCAGGAATCGGTCGCGTGCGGGCATGGCGTGAACAATGAACTCGATCCCCTCGGCTTCGGACACACCGATCTCAAGGAGTCGGGCGGCGGTGTCGGGGCCGATGAGCATGGTGAGGTCGCCGAGGTCGAACACTCGGATCGGGTTGCGGTAGGCGTGCAGCATGTCGTCGTCGGAGATCTGGTGTTTGCGGGCTGACGCCAAGATCACCGGATCCACGGCTATCAACTTACCTTGACGACGCCAGCCGTGTGCGCGCACGTCGAATCTCCATCAACCACGAAGGAGAACCGCCATGAACGCGACCACCATCCATTCCAGTGAAATCGTCGCCCAACTCGTCCTGATCGAGGCCGACCCGATCCGGCAACGCGTCAAGCATTCCATCGCCGGATTCTTGGCCGGCTGCTCCGGTACGACGCTTGAGGCATACCGGCTCGACCTGTGCGGGTGGATCGGTTGGCTTGACACCGCTCGCCTCGACCGGCACGGAACGGTCCGGTGCGGATGGGCGGCTGCTCGCTATGGTCAGCGGCGTGGGTGTGTGCGGTGTGATTCTCTCGGCTGGACGGGGCACCCGGTTGGCGCCGTTCTCCGACACTCGGCCGAAGGCGTCGTTTCCTGTGGGCTCGCGGAGCCTGCTCGATCGGGCGGTCGATGCAGTAAGTCCCTTTGTCGACGAGATCGCGTTGAACGTCAGTGGGCACGGCGACTGATCCGCAGCGCACGTGCCGCCCCACGTGAAGATGTTCGAGGAGGGGTCCGAGCCGCTTGGTACGGCTGGCGCGTTGTACAACATGCGGGAGTGGATTGGCGACCGCGAGATCGAATGTGGATCGGTTACCGAGATATCGGTCGTCTCCGCGACCGGGGGATCACTCGAACTCGATGCTGGTGACTTGCTCTACACGTGTCGGCCAGAGAAGTCGGCACACTTCGGAAGCAGCTTCGAGGTCGGCTGCCAACTTTCCGAACAAGTTGAAACACATCGGCTGGCTCGCCAACAGGTCCTCGAAAATCCGGGGCTTGCTGTACAACTTGTCCTGTCCATGACTCGGCTTGATCACCTCGGCGCGGACGACGTCTCGAATGATCGGCGTCAGATAGTTTGCGAGTTCGTCACGAGCGAACGGCATCGCCAACCGCGAGCCGAGTGGTCGGCCGTTGTGCTCTCCGATCGGCAGGCCTTGTTCTTCACGCCATCGCGATTGCAGTTCTCGTAGTTGTCGTTGGAATGACGAATCGGACGAGACGGGCAGGCCGTCGTGTGTAGTCACGCTGAACGGTCGTAGTTACTCGAGTATGTACTCATGGGCCGAAGTTACTCACGGTGTCATACTCCGTCGCTCATCAGTTGGCTGAGTAGCCACCGACAAGCGTTGCGGCGAAGCAGACGACGTGAGAGGCTCCGGCAACCTTGAGCGCCCGCACAGACTCACCGAGCGACGATCCGGTCTGAACGAGATCGTCGACGAGTAACACGACAGCGCCAGCAATCGGATTTGCCTCGAGTTTCCCCGCGATGGTCTCCGGACGGTCGGGTAGAGGAGTGTTCTTCATGATGGGTGGAGAATTCGGATCCAACCATTTGATCTCACCGGGCAGTACCCGGACGTTCAGAGCTTTGCCAAGCCCCTGGGCGATCACTTCGAGAGCGCCTTTGTTCGTTTCGCTCATGGGCAGAGAAGCGATCAGATCCGCCCTTCGCGCCATTGACCTGCGGGGTAAGCAGTCTGTCGATTCTTGAATCGCGAACTTGAGCATCCGAGCGGCCTCGGAGTCCCTTCGGTACTTGGTTCTGTAGACCAGGTGTCCTGCTCGGCTTCGGTATTCGTCGTCGGCCGGACCCTCCCATGGTTTTGCCCGATGGTGATCGAGAACCCAGAGTTCAGGAACATCGACCGGAAGGTGATTGACCTTGAGAATCGACGCGGAGGACATGCAGATTCATCGGCAGCTCTGTCCCGTCACTTGATTCTCCGTCGACGCTCGGCCGTCAGAACAGCGTCGTCTGGGGCGGTGGCTCTGACGGTTTGATCAATAGCGCGGGATCGAATACATCGTCAATCTCGGTGATGGGGTAGGCGCCCTTCTCGACGAGCCCGGTGTTGCCGTCACGGGCACCGGGTCCCATCCACGTTGTGACCGGGCACCATCCTCGTTTCAGTGTCTCGACGGCTCCGGTCCAGGTTCCACCGGAGCCCCTATCGGCGCTTGCTACGAATGCGATCGTCGACAGTGCGTAGATGATCTTGTTGCGGCCCATTGCGGTGCCGGTACTGAAGCGAGCACCGGGCGCGTAGGGGCTGGCGATACAGAGTTGCCCGTCGTGAACGAGTTGGCGGATGGCAGAGCGACGCGACACGACGTTGATTCCCTCGGCCGGAATCCCGATCGTCTGGCCGCCAGCTGCGCCCGCGGCATCGATTGCGACCTGGTCGACACCCTTCGCGAGCCCGGTGATGACCTGCCACTTCTGATCGACTGCCGCCACAGCTGCCGCGCGAGTTGTGTCCAACGCTTCTTCGGAGGCGTTGCGGGACCCGGCGATGCTCAGCCCGCCATCGGAGAGCCTCTCGATCGGCCCCGCAACGATGAGGAAGGGAGGGCAATTCGTACCGAGTCGCTCGATGAGGATGGCCGGAAACTGGTCGTCGATCGCCGAGACGACGGTCAGGCCGCCCTCTTCGAGGCGCTCCCGCTCGAACGCAAATGATCGTGCCGCATCGAGCAGTGTGCGAATACGGACCGCTTCGTCGGATTCGACGTTCGCAATCACCTGGATCTCATCGGTATCCGAACTCAGGAGATGACCAAGATCTGGGACTGCATCGACAAGCTTCCAGAACTGGCCGGCGCTGAACGGTTTCGCATCAACGGGTGCAAGGCGGTTGGTCAGCAGCAAGGCCGCGAGGGGAGAGTTGGACGAATGCGTCATGTTCGGCGGCCGGTCGTGGATCCCAGAGCAACAGGGTAGATCGGGCCGGCACCAGCACGCCGCAGCATTGCGCCGACCTCGGCCATTGTCCACCCTGAATCGTAGAGGTCGTCGATCAGGAGGCCAGGTGAAGCGGGTGGCTGAGCGGCTATGGAGAAGGCACCGCGAACGTTTTCCTTCTGGTGCGCACTGTTCTGCATCGTCCTCTGTTGGGGTCGGTCGGCGATGCGAGTCGTGATGTCGTGAAACGGCAATTGCAGCGCCTCGGCCAACCGCGCTGCGAAATCACTCACGAGACTGCCGCTCCGGTGAGATGGAACGGCACTGACCCACTCAGGGGCAGGATCGGGGTGCCATTCGGCGATCATCTCCACGACAGCGGTGACGAGTTCGTCGTCGAACCCGCCATCGCCGCGCTTGCCCTGCTCGACGAGCGAGCTCCAGCCGGCGTCACCCCAGCGGCACAGGATCCGGCCGCGCTCTATGCGCTCACCAGCTGGAATGCCGAGCTTCTTCGGCTGAATGTGCAGCGGCCGATGGCGGAGGAACGCGTCAGCCTCTCGGACGAGCTTTGTGGGGAGCTCGTCCGATAGCGGATTTCCGGTGCAGGTATCGCAGATGCCACACGGATCGCCCGTCGGGTCGTCGAGAAGGTCGGTGAGGAATGTCATCCGGCATTGCTCGGTGACAAGGTAGTCGAACATGAGTTGCTGCTCACGGCGCCGAGCCGCTGTGACCGACTCGACTCGATCGGTCGGGTAACTCCAGGGCTGCAGCGTGCGTTCATACGTTTGGCTCTTCACGCGCCGGACCGCGCCGTGCACGTCGAGTTGTTTGAGGATCAGCTCGATCTTTGTCTGCTTGAGGTCGACCAGTTGGGTGAGGCTGCGCAGTGAGAGAGCGCTATCAGCATCATCCAACGCAGCGAGCACGGCATCGACTGAGTCGGGGGCCGGGAAGGCCGCGGCAATGAAGTAGTCGAGAATCTCGGTGTCCTCCCGCCCTTTCAGCAAGACCGCATGACTGCTGGCGAGCGCTCGTCCGGCCCGCCCAACCTGCTGGTAGTAGGCAACGGGGGAGCCCGGCATCTGGTAGTGGATGACGAACCCGAGGTCAGGCTTGTCGTACCCCATGCCGAGCGCCGTTGTGGCGACGAGGACCTTGATTTCGTTTCCCTGAAGCTTTCGTTCGAGCGATTCGCGCTCTTCGGGTTCGGTAGCACCCGAGTAGGCGGCGGCGTCGATGCGGTGTGCTCGCAGCCAGTCGGCAACGACCTCGGTGTCGCGTACCGTGAGGCAATAGACGATGCCCGACCCTGGCATGTCTGCGATGTTCTCGGCCAGCCACGCGAGCCGGTCGGCCTGACGAGGCAGATCGAGCACGCCAAGGGCCAGCCCATCGCGACCGAGCGGGCCGCGGAACGTGGTCATCTCGGTTCCGAGTTGCTCGGCGACGTCACTGACAACCCGATCGTTGGCAGTCGCGGTACAGCCGAGAACCGGCACGATGCCCTCGCCGAACCCGGCAACGAGCCGACCGATACGCCGATAGTCAGGCCGGAAATCGTGACCCCAATCGGAGATGCAGTGCACCTCGTCGATCACGACGAGGCCCGGTCGGCGACCGAGCACCGGCATCACCGCAGCAGCAAATTCCGGGTTGGCCAGCCGCTCGGGCGACACCAGGACGAGGTCGATGTCGTCGGCTTCGAGACGCTCAGTGAGTTCCGCCACAGTCGTGTTGGACGACGAGTTGACCGTCATACTCCGCAGCCCGAGACGGCTCGCAGCTTCGATCTGGTTACGCATTAACGCCAGAAGCGGCGAGATGAGCAACGTTGGCCCGAGGCCCTGTTGGCGGAGCAGGCTGGTGGCGACGAAGTAGACGGCGCTCTTGCCCCAGCCCGTTCGTTGCACGACGAGTACACGCTCCCGCTGATCGCCGCGCAACGCCGCGATCGCCTCACGCTGCCCGGCCCGGAACTCAGCGGTCGCGTTTCCGATCAGGACGCGCAGTGCCTGCAAGATCGGGTCAGCTGTATCGGTTTCCGTCATGCGTCGAGTATGGCTGAGGGGTGTCGCCGATGATGTCGTAGCCCGGTTCGGTCAATTCGGACGTGGTGTCGTTCACTATGTGATTCTGCCCGACGGGAAACCTCATGATGGTTTCGCGGTGAATCGGAGATCACTCAGTGGTCTGCGTATCCGTGGGCCCGGGCTCAGGTCGGGTGCGCACCGTGTTGTTCGATGTCGGAGCATGTGGTCAACGTAGATCCATGAAGCTGGAGTGCGTTAGCGTCTATGTGACACCCCTTCACGAGGATTGAACGTATGCAATTCAACTACGACGAGCGCAAGCTCACCGAACTGTTGGTGTACATCGCTGATCGCCTCATGTCTGACAATGCCGGGGGAGCAACGAAGATCAACAAGCTGCTCTTCTTCTCGGACTTCGCCCATGTGCGCCGGACCGGTTCGCCGATTACCGGCGCCGAATACCAGAAACTCGAACACGGTCCGGCTCCTCGGCGCCTCAAGCCGATCCGCGATCAGCTTGTGGAACTGGGAGAAGCGGAGATCGCGATGGAAGACTTCTTGGGCTACAGCGTCCATCGACTCATTCCGAAGCGGCCGGCCGACACGTCAGTGTTCCAAGCCGCAGAACTCGCCACCGTCAATAAGGTCATCGCCGATCTCGATGGGCTGAACGCGCGGCAGGTCAGTGACCTGTCACACGAAGAGGCCGGATGGAGGGCGGTTCAGTTCGGTGAGACGATTCCCTACGAGGCGGCCCTTCTCGGCGCGACACAATTATCTACACCGACGACTCGTCGCCTCGAGCGATCTGTTGCGGAACGCCGCGGGCTGCTACCCGCATGATTCGCCGCGTCGATATCGACGCGGCGGTTCTTGAACAGGCACACGAAGAGTTCGGCGCATCTCGCTCACCTGATGGTCGGCCATCCGAACTCGACTTCGTGTCGGGACCGTTAGCAGCTGCAGTGATCGCTTTTCGCGACTTTGATGATCTCGCGTACGACATCGTGGCGGCCGTGCGCACTCACACAGTTGTCGACCCGTTCTTCGGTCCGGTGGTGTTCGTCGGGGTCCTACTAACTGAGGGCACGGTCGAGATCGTTGAGTTCGCCCACGACCCGGACTATTGGAGGCTGCTCGGCGAGATGCCGGAGTAGTGGCTCACGTACAGCGCCCGGCCATTTCCGGAGCGCGGGAGTTTCGCTAACTCGATTCCTGTGGCCGTTTGGTAGATGGCTCTATGACTGTCAGATCAGGTCGGAATCCTCATCGTGGAGGCCACGCAATTCAGCGAACAAGTCTTCAAGGGCGAAACGGGCAACCCTTTTGGCGGCAGTCAGTTTGTTGTCGACCGTGCCGGGTGCCTCGCTTCGCTTCTTAGCGATCTCCTTCGTGCTCAGCCCTTCGACGTATTTGGCGTAGAGGAGTGATTGAGCGTCCTCCGCGATCAGTGCCCAGGAACGTTCGAAGTCGACCTTGATCGCAACGAGCGAACCGAGGCTTCCCATAGCGCTGTGCATCTCACTGATCAGTAGCGCCACACGTTCGTCGGCCTGCTCGTCGTACATGGGCGGCGGGAGACTTCCGGCCCTGCCCATTGGCATGTCCTTGTGTGCCTTCGCTCCGAGGCGCCGCGCCTCATTCCGTGCAACTGTCTTGATCCAGGCACGTCGGCTCGCGTCAACGGGGTTGATGCTGTCCCAGTTCTCCTCGAGCTGCATGAGGGCGAAATTCGCGGACTCTCCACTGACTTGACGGTCATTCGAGGCGCGGATAGCGGCCTTCTCGGCGACCGCCAGGAACTCCTCTTGCTGTTTGCGGGTCAGTTCCACGCTCATCTGACGACGGTATCTCGCTGCGTTCTGACGGTGCCGGATACAGCGCGATGAGAAATCGCTGCCTCGCTGACTCTCCCTTTGTAAGACATCAATTCAAGGAGGCCAAGAATGGCAAATCTCGATTTAATTACCCCAAACCTCGCTACTGGCGGGGACCTGCGTGACGAAACACCAGATGCAATGCGTGACCTCGAAGAGTGGCAGCGGCTGGGTATCACTCACGTGATCGACAACCGGTTGGAGTGGGACGACTCAGCGTTCGTGGCTCAGTGGGCTCCGGAGATCAGCTACCTGCACAACGGCGTTGACGACCATGGCGAGCGGATGCCCGACGGATGGTTCAACGAGGGAGTCGCGTTCGCCCAGGAAGCATTCACCGATCCAAATTCCAGGGTTCTCGTGCACTGTCATATGGGAATCAATCGTGGACCATCACTCGCATACGCGGTGCTGCTGGCATCTGAGTGGGACCCGATCGAGGCTCTCACGGCGATCCGAACAGCCCGCCCGATTGCCGGGCTGCTGTACGCCGAGGACGCCCTCGACTGGCATCACCGCACGCAGGACACTCCGCGGCGTCAGCGAATCGATGAGTTCCGCCAGCTCGACGAATGGCGTGAGCAGAACTGGATCGACGTGGTCCGAATCATCCGCGGCATCCGTGCCGTTGAAGCCAGCTGAACACCAACAAACAAGGAGAAATGCAATGCGCAACGTAGAAGTAGACAAAGAAGAGTTCCTCGCCCGAGTGGGCGAGAACCGAGATCAACACCGGGCCGTCTTCGAGGAGGCTCTCGACGGGTTCCACGATCAGTTGATGGCCGAACTCGAACGGCGAGTTCACGATCTCAGACGAGGTCGTGTGATCGACCAGTACATCGGGCTCCCCGTGCCCGAAGACCACACGGACGATTACGACCGGATCCTCACGATGGCCGAAATGTCCATCGATGACACCATCACACTGTCTGAGGACGAGTTCGCGATGTACGTCATGGATCAGTGGCGTTGGAAGGAGGCGTTCAACGACTCAACGCTCATCTACACGCGCTGAGGCGTTCGGCTGGCGGTCATGTGTGCCGCGTCGCCAGCCGGGTTCCGCCGGTGTGGAGAACATCAACTCCTGGAAAGCCTCGAGGATTTTGTGTTGATGTGGCCGACTTCGTTGTCGCATGGATGAACAGGAGAGCGGAGTGAGGTCGCTGTTCGGGGCAGCGATCGCGACTCCTGACTTTGGCTGCAATACGATTGAGGTTGAGTACAGATCACACTCTTGATGCGGTGTCAGTCTTGTCACGGATTCAGGTGCCTCGAGCCGCGGCAGGGGCGGGAGGTCTGGTCGGGCAGTGTTTCGCTCGGGTCGTGGGCCAGGTCTTCGAGTGAATCGATGTTCAAGGCGGGCTCATTCGAGCCGATGAAGAACCGTGAGCGTGCCCATATCGTCATCGGACTCGATTGATGCCGCCATACCCGGACGGTCGGCGCAGCGCGAGTACGAACGGCGCGTGGCCATGCAGGAGCGGGCGCTCGAAGAGAAATCGGGAACTGGCCGCATCGGTCGCCTTGTCAAGGTCTTCACCGGCGAGCCAGAGTCGACGACGGCGTGGGCGAAGGGGAGCGTTGGCGAGCATCAGCTCGGCCTCCGTCTCAGCCGGGATCTTGCCGATGTCGCCGTCGTTCTGCACGACCGGGCCGTTTCCGGAACGAAGTGGAATATCGACCACCTGGTGATTGCTCCCTCGGGGATCTGGGTCGTCGACGCCAAGAACTACGAAGGTCGAGTCGATCGCCGAGACTGCGGCGGCTGGGCCGATGACGACATCCGTGTCTACGTCGCGGGTCGTGATCGGACGAACTTGGTCAGCGCGCTGACGTGGCAGGTCGATACCGTCCAGCCGATTCTCGAATCGATCGGATTCAGTGACGTGCCGATCCACCAGGTGCTGTGTTTCACGGACTCCGAGTGGTCGTTCTTCGCCCGCCCGTTCCAGATCGACGATGTCTGGATCATCTGGGCGAAGCGGCTCGTCAAGCTGGCGAGACAACCCGGATCACTCGATGATCACGACATCCGCACCATCGCCACCCAACTCGCCGAGAAGCTCCCACCGGCCTGAGTCGACGGTCGGTTGCCCGATCCTCGCTGGATGTCAGGTGAGATTCTTGAGTCGCAACTAACGGGAATCTCTCGGAAAGAAGAAGGTTGACGGAATCGGTCGCCGAGTTACCGGCGATGAGTTCGGCCGGCGTGATTGCCGAGTAGTGAAGGTGGTGTCGGCCGGGCAGCAGTTCCCGGGCGCCGCGCAGGTGATCAATGGATATGTCGGTGTCAATCAAGAGGTCAGCCACGCGTCCACTCATCTCTCGATGGCGCTCCAGCGTTAGGGGATATGCCGAAGAGTGTGTCGCGTTGGGAACGAACAAATGTTCGGATATGGGGTTGTCTATCGAACATGTGGTGGTAGTGTGTGATGTATGGAGGTGGTCGGGGTGGTCGACATGGACGAACTGGATAGTTCGCTCAATCAGGTCGCCGGTCACCTCAACACCCAGCATGCTTGTTTGGTTGATTTGACCATCGAGTTGTTGGCTCACGAAGACTGGTGGGCAGGG
>Ga0209013_10002714_pt1 | contig 15945 bp, 15 predicted proteins | sample Cruoilmetagenom2_FD_187291 | JGI IMG/M metagenome (GOLD analysis project Ga0209013, IMG submission 187291) | Oil polluted marine microbial communities from Coal Oil Point, Santa Barbara, California, USA - Sample 2 (SPAdes) (version 2) | ecosystem: Environmental > Aquatic > Marine > Oil seeps ... | reverse complement strand
CGTCATCAAGGCCGCCAGAAAATGGACATTCATCCCGGCCACCCAAAACGGGCAGCCCGTGGAACAGTGGCTTAGAATCAACTACCAGGTAACAGCGGAATAACCCCCTTCCGGTTACAGCCCCATCTTCCCAAATCCACCGTCAAAATTAGAGAACACCTGATAATCATTTGAGATCTTCTCCCCTGCTTGTTTGATCCGGCAGACACTGGTATAGTACGGGTTATGAGAATAGTAGAAATATTTTACAGCATCAACGGGGAATCGTCCTATGCCGGTTTCCCCTTCGTTATCGCTCGTACCGCGGGCTGCAATCTTGATTGTTCCTTCTGCGACACTCCCCATGCCCGTTCTTTATCTCAGGGAGAGGAAATGACCGTGGAGGAGGTGGCGGCGCATATTCTTCGTTTCGGCTGTCCCATGGTCCTTCTGACCGGCGGCGAACCGCTGCTCCAGCCGGAAATTCCCCTGCTGGCTGACAGGCTCCTGCAAAAGGAATTCACAGTCCTGCTGGAGACAAACGGCAGCCTGCCCGTGGAAAGTCTGGACCGAAAAATTGTCAAAGTCGTAGATTTGAAATGCCCCTCCAGCGGAATGAGCGACAGGATTCTGTGGGAAAACTTGGAAGCTCTGACTTCCCGGGACCAGATTAAATTTGTGGTCAAAAACACCGGAGATCTGGAATGGATGCATGGCGTCATTAAAGCCCATTCTCTGGAGCAGAAAGCCCATATTCTTGTTTCGCCGGTATTCGATTCAGCATCATTGCCGGAAATCGCCGGTTTCTTAATGGAGAACAGAATCCGTGCTAGAATCCAGCTACAGCTTCATAAATACATCTGGGGAAAAAATGCAAAACGATAAAAAAATCGGAAAAGCGGTTGCCCTCGTCAGTGGTGGACTGGACAGCTGTGTTACGGCCGCGGTGGCGGCCAGAGACCATCACCTCGCTCTCCTTCACGTCGACTACGGACAAAAAACAGAGGCACGCGAGAGAAAAAGCTTCAATAATATTGCGCAATTTTACGGGGCAGGAGAAAAGCGAATCGTAAATGCCCGTTTCATTGGCGACATCGGTGGATCCAGTCTGACCGAGCCGGATAAAAACATACCGGCCCTGCGTGAGGCTTTAAAAGACGGGAAGATTCCTTCAACCTACGTTCCCTTCCGCAACGCTGTGTTTCTGAGCATTGCGGTGGCCTGGGCGGAAGTGCTTGAAGCAACCAGCGTGTATATCGGTGCGGTGCAATCAGACAGGCCGGGGTATCCGGACTGCCGGGAAGAATTTCTTGCAGCATTCAATCGAGTCGTCCGTTTGGGAATCCGTCCGGAATCGCACATTCAGATTGTCGCACCGCTGCTCCATTCAAGCAAGAAAGACATCGTGCTGAAAGGCGTGGAACTCGGAGCTCCCCTTCACCAAACATGGTCCTGTTATGGAGAACAGGAAATCGCCTGTGGCTGCTGTGAAAGTTGTGCGCTGCGCAGGCAGGCATTTGCTGAAGCCGGGATACAGGATCCTGTTCCGTATGCAGATCTCGAAGCCGGGCGATAATCTATCTTCTGTCTCTTCCCCCGCTCCCGCGGCCTCTTGAGGAAGAGTTCCGTCCATCTGAGCCGGGACGCCTGGAGGTTCTCCGGTAATCTCTTGAATTTCGGTCCCCTCTATTATCTCTGGAGTCTCTGGAGTCTCTGGGTTCTCTGGAGTCTCTGGGTTCTCTGGAGTCTCTGGGTTCTCTGGGTTCTCTGGTTTCTCTCGCCTCTATGTTAGAATCCGCAGCATCACCATCTTTCATTCTCTGATCCTGTAAGACGGCTTTGCGACTCAACTTCACCCTGTTCTGATCGTCAATATTGATGACTTTCACAAGGATTTTATCGCCCTCTTTCAATTCGTCGCGGACGTCCCGCACGTGAAAATCGGCGATTTCCGATATATGCAGGAGACCGTCCGTTCCAGGCATAATCTCCACGAAGGCCCCGAAATCCGTAATTCTCGCCACTTTACCCAGGTAGGTTTTTCCAACCTCGGCTTCGGCGACGAGTTCTTCAACAATCGCCAGTGCCGCTTTCGCGGAGTCTTCATCGACGGAGGCAATATCCACTTTCCCCTCATCATTAATGTCTATCTTCACGCCGGTTCTTTCTATGATACTTCTGATCATCTTTCCGCCAGGCCCGATGACGTCTCTGATCTTGTCCGTTGGGATATTGATTGAAATGATCCTGGGCGCATAGTTCGATATTTCAGGCCTTGGCTCGGGAATCGCTTTCTTCATGGCATCGAGGATGAAAAGGCGTCCCTGCCGGGCCTGTTCGAGTCCTTTTTCCATGATCTCCAGGTTTACTCCGGGAATCTTTACGTCCATCTGCAAGGCTGTGATGCCTTCCTCAGAACCGGCCACCTTGAAATCCATATCGCCGTAATGGTCTTCCTCTCCGGCAATGTCGCTTAAAATCGCGTAATCCTCCCCCTCTTTGACCAGGCCCATGGCGATACCTGCAATAGCATTTTTGAGGGGAACTCCCGCATCCATCATGGAGAGACTCGCTCCGCAGACACTGGCCATGGAGGACGAACCATTCGATTCCAGGATGTCGGAAACCACCCGGATGGTATAAGGAAATTCTTCAAGATCCGGTATCATCGGCAGCAGCGCCCTTTCTGCCAGTGCGCCGTGACCGATCTCCCTTCTCCCGGGCCCCCTGAGGAACCTCACCTCTCCGACGCTCAAGGGGGGGAAATTGTAATGCAACATGAAACGCTTCTCGGACTCGCCTTCCAGTACATCCACTCTCTGGGCGTCTGAAGCGGTTCCCAGAGTAGAAGACACCAGGGCCTGTGTCTCACCCCGTGTAAATAGCGCTGAACCATGTGTTCGCGGGAGGAAAGGAACATCGCAGGTAAGGGATCTGATTTCATCAAAGGCCCTGCCATCGCTTCTCTTTTTTTCCTTCAGAATCGTACCGCGGGTAATCTCCTTCTTCACTTCATCAAAGGCTTTCTTCCTGAGGGAGACTTCCTCATCATCATCGTTAACCTCATCGAGCAATTTATTCTGGATTTCCTTCAGGGCTGCAGACCGCTCTTTTTTCACTGCCATGCCTAAAGTCTCCCGGACCGCCTCCCTGATCTGATTCTTAAGCTCCTCGAGGTGGGCCTCATCGATCTCAGGTTTCACCAGGTCTCTTTTTACAAGATTCATCTGTTGAAAGAGCCTTTCCTGTACATCAATGATCTGCCGGATAAATTGGTGACCGAACTGGATGCCTTCAAGTATCCGGGATTCCAGGATGTTGCTGGCCCCGGCTTCGATCATGACCACATCATCTTTTGTGCCTGTGATTACGAGATTCAGGGAGCTTTCCGCTGTCTGAGCCAGCGTCGGATTGATGACGAACGCATTATCCAGGTAACCCACGCGCACTGCCCCTACAGGATTTCGAAAGGGAATGGGCGAAAGGTACAGCGCGGCGGAGGCGCCCGTAATGGCGAGAATATCCGGATTGTTCTCGAGGTCGGCCGAGAGAACCAGGCCAATAACCTGTGTCTCGCAATTATATCCCGGTTCAAAAAGGGGTCTCAGAGGGCGATCGATCAACCGGCAGGTAAGCACCTCTTTTTCCGTAGGACGGCCTTCTCTTTTGAAAAATCCTCCGGGTATTTTTCCTGCTGCGTATGTATTCTCCCGGTAATCCACGGTAAAAGGAAGAAAATCGAGGTGAGGTTTCGGTTTCGTCTCCCCGCATGCAGTGACCAGCAATACTGTGGCACCGTAAGTTATCAGGACCGCGCCGTCTGCTTGCTTGGCCACGGCTCCGGTCTGAATGGACAGAGTCCTGTCTCCTATAATTATCTCTTCTTTATAAACCATTAACTCCTCCGAAACACGTAACTCAAACTATCAATGTCATTGTCTGAAATGATGCGTGCTATTTTTTAGTTGATTTTAACGCGGGAAGGGACGACCTTTTCATCGTCTTATCTTCTTAGTCCGAGCTTTTTGATGATAACTCTGTAGCGATCTATGTCTTTTCCTTTTAGGTAGTCCAGCAGTCTGCGGCGATGCCCTACCAGCTTAAGGAGTCCCTTGCGGGAATGATGGTCCTTTTTGTGGATTTTAAAATGATTGGTCAGGCTGCTTATCCTTTCCGTTAGGAGTGCTACCTGAACCTCGGGCGAGCCCGTATCCTTGGCATGCACCTTATACTGACTAATGATCCTTTCTTTAACCTCTTTTGAAAATAACAATTTTCACCAACCTCCACTCCTTAACGTATTTCATCCCTTTTAATCTTGGCAATATTTATAACATGAAAACAAACCGTTGTAAAGCAAAAGAAAAAAATATATTTTCGGGAAATTATGGAACGCATCCGGACAGGCCTGCGTAGTATCAATGGCTTTTAAAACAGAGGCTCCAGCCAATTTGGAAAAACCGGGAGAGGGGCCTGTTTCCCTGCCCTGTTTCCCTGTTTCCCTGATTGACTCTTAAACTCTATTCATTGTAAAATGGGTGTTTGATCCTAATATTCAGGTAATGCTCCGGACCGATTAACAGGTTGCATATGCGAAATCAATCATTTCTTAGAATTCTTCAGAAAGCTGCGTTCATCCTCATCGTCGCGGTCGTCTGCGGATTTCTGCAAAATCACGAAATGATGCTCCATTCCGACCGTTATTTCCAGGAAAAAGAGGCCGAAAAACTGCAGAAAGAGGATGCCATCACGCTCGAGGAGGCGAAAGAAGCCTTTGAATCAGGGGAGTATATTTTTCTGGATGCGAGATCAGAGGAAGAGTATCTACCGGGTCACATCGCGGGAGCCCTGCTGGTACCTGCAGTGTCTTTTGACGATTACTTTCCCCTTGTGCAAAACAGATTGACCGGGAGCAGTAAGATAATTGTCTATTGCAGCGATATCCACTGTGACCTGGCCGAAAAATTAAAAGAACGCTTAAAAAACCATGGATTCGAACATGTCCGGCTCTTTGCCGAAGGATGGCTGGAATGGGCGGCATTCGGATTTCCAAGCGAATAGAGTCGGGACAAGATGATGCAAGGTAAAGGACATATTATCGTATTCCTTTTTCGGGTGATCCTCGGATCCCTGTTTATTCTGGCCAGCATCGATAAGATCCTGCGCCCTGATAATTTTTACTATATTGTAAAAAGCTACGAACTGCTGCCGGAACCTCTTATCGCTTACATAGCCGGAATCCTGCCCTGGCTCGAATTTCTTATCGGCATCACCCTGGTGTTCGGCATTGCAGTCAAAAGCAGTGCACTGCTGGCCTGCTTTCTCCTGATTTTTTTTCTTTCAGGGCTTTCGATAAACTATTACAGGGGGAATCTCATTAATTGCGGTTGTTATACCGTCCTGTTTAGAATGCTGGAGATGGAGGAAACAATCAGCATACCCTCCATTCTGAGAGATCTGGGCATTCTCCTTATGGGAGTCATTGTATTTTGTTTTGACAGGGAATATTTCAGTCTGAGCAGCTTCATTTCCAGACTTCTGGACAGGAAAAATTTTCCGGAACTAACCACTGCCAAATATAGGAAGTAAAATGAGAGATCGATTCTTTTTGTTTGGTTTAGGAGTCACGGTTCTAGGTATCTTTTTAGGGCAGCTGGTGGCGGACCGTGTGCTCGCGGTTTCTCCAAACATGGAAGACAAACTGCTGCTTTTCTCTGAGGCGGTGCATACCGTCCAGGAAAACTATATGGACGAAATCAATTCGCAGCAGCTTATTCATGGGGCCATCCGCGGCATGGTGTCACAGCTTGATCCCCATTCCAACTTTCTGAATCCCCGAACGTACAGCAAAATGAAAGAGGATCAAAAAGGAAGCTTTTTCGGGCTCGGGATAACCGTTGCCAAAAGAAACAACAATCTTACGGTGATTTCCCCTATTCAGGGTACACCGGCTTTTCATGCAGGAATCCTGGCAGGGGATGTCATCGAAGAAATAGAAGGCACTCCGACCCGGGAGATGAGCATAGACGATGCGGTCCTTCGGTTACGAGGTCCCAAAGGCACTGAGGTCAACATTTCCATTAGGAGGGACGGTTACGAAGAACTGCTCGACTTTACCATTGTGCGGGACGAGATTCCTCTCAATTCCATTCCCTATCATTTCATGCTCGCTCCGGATATCGGATATATCCGCCTTACCAATTTCTCGGAAACATCGAGCGATGAATTACGAGATGCCCTCGAGGACCTCTGGCAGAAGGGAATGAAAAAACTCCTTATAGATCTCAGATCCAACTCGGGTGGTCTTCTTTCCAAAGCGGTTGAGCTGACAGATGAATTTCTCAGAAACGGTGAATTGATCGTCTACACAAAGGGAAGAGTGAGAGGAGCGGATCAGAATTTCGTAGCGCAAAGCGATCCCGGACACGATGACTACCCGCTCATCATCCTCGTAAATCATTACAGCGCCAGCGCCTCGGAAATCCTGGCCGGAGCGGTGCAGGATCATGATCGCGGTCTGATCGTGGGTGAAACGACCTGGGGCAAGGGACTGGTGCAAAGTGTTTATCCTTTGAGCAACGATTGCGCCATTGCCCTGACTACGGCACGCTACTATACGCCCAGTGGACGGCTTATTCAACGGGATTACTCTAATTCCATCAATGACTATTTTAATCCATTTCCCGAAGAAGATCAGGAAACGAATAAATTGACAAAGCAGACCGACGGCGGCCGCACTGTCTATGAAAAAGGCGGAATCACACCGGATGTGGAAATTGAAAGAGAAGAAGTCCCGAAACTCGTCCAGAAGATGCTGGATAAACATTTTTTCTTTGATTTTGCCAATTATTACACCACCAGACATCCGGATTTGTCGCCGGACTTTGAGATCGATGATCCTCTCTTTGAGGAATTTATCGACTTTATGCGGGAAAAAGATGGCGATATCAATCTGGATGAACTCGATGGAAATGCGGAACTGGAGACATTCGTCCGGAACGCCCTGAAAGGGGAAATAATAAGCGCTAACTGGGGAGTGGAAGAAAGCGCCATGCTTTATGTTCAGATCGATAACCAGGTGCAGGAAGCTGCAAAATTATTCGATCAGGCCGAAGCGCTGCTCCGACATTACAGGCGGAATTAACCCGCATTTCTTGCCGGGCGGGCATAAAACCCGTCGCTGCATTTCCATCTCAAAAACGTTGGCGATGGGTTTATCCCCTCCCGCTGAAGTCCGGCTACTACCCCGAATCAATTTTTTCTTGCAACATGCGGTTTTTATATGTTAAGATTTCTGGAAATCTACTATTTGTTGGGTTAGGTGGGTTTGGCCCACTTTTTTTATTTATGAGAAGAGAAGAGTTAGAAAAAAAAATCGAGGATATTGTTCTGCGGGCGACGTGTGCCGAAAGCGTGGAACTCGTCGATGTAGAAATCATGAAAAAAAACAGACGTTTTATCCTGAGGGTGGTCATCGATCAACCCGGAGGCATCTCGCACAAAGAATGTGTGGATGTCAGTCGCCGGCTCGATATATTGTTGGACGTGGCTGACTTTCTGGAAGATCGATATGTTTTAGAAGTATCTTCCCCCGGTCTGGATCGCGCATTGAAGAAGCCCTCGGATTACGAAAGATCTATTGGGAAACTGGTCAGATTCACGGTTCATGAAGAACCGGACCGCTGGCGGAGCTTGACCGGCAGACTCTTAAAATATGCGGAAGACAATGTTACAGTTGCGTGCGAAGATCTCGGCGTGGTCAGCATGCCGCTGAAAACGATCAAGAAAATGAAACTTGAACCTGAACTGGAGAAAAGCGATAGATAAGCGTTGCATGGCTTTTTGCATCAGTTGGAGATCACTTTTATGACAAATTTGCTGTTTCATACGATCGAGCAAATAGGCAGAGAAAAGGGAATCGCTCCGGAGACCATTATCCTCGCAGTAGAAGAAGCCATGGTTACCGCTGCTAAGAAATTCTATAAAACAGATGAGGAACTCGTCGCGCACTTCAACCGGGAGTCCGGGATTGTGGAGGTCTTCATCGTAAAGCGTGTGGTGAAAAAGATAGAGGACGAACTGACCGAGATCTCCCTCAAAGAGGCGCAGAAAATAGATCCTGACTGCACGATAGACTCAGAGATCCAGATCCAGAAATCCACAGAAGCCCTGGGCAGGATCGCCGCGCAGACAGCCAAGCAGGTCATTTACCAGAAGGTGAGAGAGGCGGAGCGCGAAAATATCTATAATGAGTACAGCGAAAGGATCAATGAAATTATCAATGGAAGTATCAAGCGTTTCGAGAGAAAGGATATCATCATAGATCTGGGTAAAACTGAAGCGTTGCTCCCCTTCAAAGAGCAATGCAGGATGGAAAATTACAACCAGGGAGACAGGATCAGGGCGGTTATCATCGACGTCCTGCAGATGAGCAAAGGGCCCCAGGTCATCGTCTCCAGAACCGACGCGGCGCTGCTTGTGAAACTATTTGAAATGGAAGTGCCGGAAATTTATGATGGTACCGTGATTCTGAAAAATGCTGTCCGGGAACCGGGGGATCGGGCGAAAGTAGCTGCCGCCTCCCGTGACGGAGAGGTGGATCCCGTGGGTGCATGCGTGGGCATGAAAGGATCACGGGTGCATGCGATTATTCGAGAGCTTCGGAAAGAAAAGATTGACATTGTCGCATGGTCAGCTGATCCGACTGTTTTCGCCGCAAATGCCCTCAATCCCGCGAAAGTCAGTAAAGTAACCATTGTTGATCAAGATGAGAAAATTCTCGAAGTCATCGTGGATGAAAGCCAGCTGTCTCTCGCAATAGGAAAAAAGGGACAGAATGTCAGACTTGCTGCAAAATTAATCGGATGGAAAATAGATATTAAGAGCGAAGAGGATAAAAAGAGGGAAGTTGAAGAGCAAATGTCCGGGCTGGCGGCCGATGAAGACAGCCAACTCCTTGACCTCCCGGGTATCGGAAAGAATATTGCCGGCAAATTAATCGAAAGCGGCATTGAGAATCTCGAGAAGCTGAAGGATACCACACTGGAACAACTGACCAGTATTCCCGGCATCGGCAAGAAAACCGCCGAAAAGTTAATAAAGATATCGGAACAAGATGAGGAATAACGGGGGGTGCTATGCCGAAAATTAGAATTTTCCACCTGGCAAAAGAATTGGAGATCGCCAGCAACGAGGTGCTCGATTTTCTGAAAGATCAGGGCGCATCGGTAAAAAGCCATATGAGCGGGGTGGAAGAGGACCTGGCCGAGAAAGTGAAAAATCATTTTCGACCCCCGTCGACGCCCGTCGCGGCAAAAGAAGAAAAACCTGCGGCTCCGCCAAAACCCATAAAGGCAAAGCAGAAAAAGCTGGCGGTTAAAAAAGAAAAGATGAAGGAGTTAAAAACACGCAAAAAGAAAGTCGACACACCGCGGAAAGGCACCATCCAGCTCTCTGAAGGCGTGACCATGAAAGAACTTTCAGAAAAGAGCGGCCTGCGGCTCAAAGACATTATGAAGGCTCTCATGGAACGCGGCGTGTTCACCACCATCAACCAGCCGCTGAATCCCGAAATCGCTACAGACGTGGCACAGTCCTTTGGTCTGGAGGCTGAAATTATCAGCTTTGAAGAGGAAGTTGAAATATTTGAGGAGGAGGACCATGCGGGGGAACTGGTTGAACGGGGGCCCGTAGTGACCATCATGGGCCATGTGGATCACGGTAAAACGTCTCTCCTGGACGCGATTCGAGAGTCTAATATCATTGCAAAAGAATCCGGAGGCATTACGCAGCATCTCGGAGCCTACAGGATTATGAAAGACGGCAGGAGTATCGTTTTCCTGGATACACCGGGCCATGAAGCTTTTACTCTGATGCGTTCCCGGGGCGCCCTGATTACGGATATCGTCGTGCTCGTGGTGGCTGCAGATGACGGCGTAAAACCACAAACCATCGAAGCGATTAACCACGCCAGGGCGGCCAACGTACAAATCATCGTCGCGATCAACAAAATCGACAAGCCAAACGCCGATGCGATGCAGGTGAAAAAAGATCTCTCGGATAAAGATCTCATGCCGGAGGAATGGGGAGGCGATACCGTCCATGTGGAAGTGTCGGCCAAGCAAAGGACCGGTCTGAACGAACTCCTGGAAATGATCCTGCTGGTCGCGGATTTGATGGAACTGAAAGCCAATCCGAACAGGCAGGCCCGGGGCATTGTGCTGGATTCGAAAATCGATCGGGGACGGGGCCCCGTGGCTGTCGTCCTGATCCAGAACGGCACTTTAAAGATCGGAGCCACCTTTGTGGCCAATAAAATTTTCGGAAAGGTCAGAACCCTCGTAGACGATAAGGGGAACCGCCTGAATTCAGCCGGCCCCTCAACACCGGTTGAAATATCGGGCTTCCAGGGCATTACCCGTGCCGGGGACAAATTCCAGGTTTTCAATGATGAAAGAAAGGCCCGGCAGATCGCCTCTTTCAGGAGTCTTAAAGCCCGTAAGGCAGAAATCGTTCAAACTTCCAAACTGACCCTGGATCAACTTTACGCTCAAATTCAGGAAGGAGCGGTCAAGGAACTTCCCTTTATCATCAAAGCCGATGTGGATGGTTCGGTGGAGGTTCTGGAGGACAGTCTCGCCAGGCTGGGCCAGGGGGAAGTAAAAATAAAGATCATTCATAGCGGAGTGGGAGCGGTCAACGAAACGGATGTCCTTCTTGCAGTGGCTTCCAATGCAATCATTATCGCATTCAATGTGAGAGCGGAAAGGAAAGCCGCGGTTCTGGCCGCAGAAGAAAAAGTGGATATCAGAAAGTACAACATCATCTATAACGTGAATGAAGAAGTGCAAAGGGCCATCAGCGGACTAAAGGAACCGGTGTACCAGGAAGTCGTCCTGGGAAAAGTGGAAGTCAGGCAAATCTTTAAAACCTCAAAAGCCGGGGTCGTAGCGGGTTCCTACGTGCTCGAGGGCAAAGTGATCAGAAACGCAAAGGTACGCGTATTCAGAGGTGAAGAAAAGCTGTTCGAGGGAAAGATCGGATCCCTCAGGCGCTTCAAGGATGATGTTCAGGAAGTCAAAGCAGGATTTGAGTTCGGGCTGTCGCTGGAAGGATTTTCCGAGATCCAGGAAGGAGATATTCTGGAAGTATTCCAGTTGGAAAGGGTCGACAGCTAATTTAGAGAGCATTCGCAGTGTGGAGTGCTTCATGCCCGTGGGAATTCTTAAAACCGACCTTTATCTGCCTCACTGTAATTCTCTGAAAGAGAAAAGAAAATACCTGAATCGTATCAAAGACCGGTTGAGGGCAAAACATAATGTCGCTGTCGGTGAATTAGATCACCAGGACATCTGGCAAAGATCTGTTCTCGGGGTCGTTACGATAAGTCAATCGCGTATTATGGTTGAAAAAATACTGCAGAAAGCGCTCGCTGAGATAGAGAGGACCATTCCAGGGGATATTCTCGCAACCTTCCAGGAATTAGTCGAATAACCATAACCGCAGAATAAAATAAAAAGAATTCAATGCCGGATAAAGTATCATGCAGGGCGATAGGAAACTGAGAGTCGGCCAGGCCATCCAACAGGAAATCAGCGATATGCTGAGAAAAAACCTGAAAGACCCTCGCATAGGCTTCGTGACCGTTACCAGAGTCATCATGAGTGCTGATCTCAAACATGCCAAAGTCTACACAAGCATTATGGGAGAGGAAGCCGACAAAAAAAAGACCCTGCAGGGATTGAACCGGGCCAAAGGATTTATCCGAAGGGAAATTGCCAGAAGACTCAACCTCAGATATACACCGGATATTATCTTCTTCATGGACGAAACCATGGAAAAGGCAGCGTACATGGACCGGCTTTTTAAGAAAATTGAACAGGAAAAAGAACATGAAGCGCCCGCGGAGGAAGATGAGCCAGGGATAAAGCATGAACCCTCTTAAAGAAAAAATGGTCAAAATCATCGATGTCATGCGATCGCATGACAATTTCGTTATCACCTCCCATTTGAACCCGGACGGTGATTCCATCGGCTCGGAACTGGCCCTTGCCATCACACTGCATAAGCTCGGGAAGAGGGTCCGTATCCTCAATGCAGATGCAACGCCGGCAAATCTTCAGGGACTTCCTTTTCAGGAAAACATCCGGATCGGAAACAGAATTACAGGCCCCTGTGACGTTATCTTTTTTATTGAATGCACCGACGAGGGACGGTCAGGACTTGAAAACCTCCCGCCCTGCCTGCGGATCAATCTCGACCACCACCTCGACAACACATTTCAGTGCGACATCAATCTCATTGATCCCCGCAGGGCAGCGCTGGGGGAACTTATCTTTGATCTACTCCGGGCAGGGAATTTTGAATTGTCCCCGGACATTGTAACCAATCTGTACATGGCGATCATCACGGATACCGGTTCTTTCAGATATGGCAATACGTCACCGGATACTTTTGCCATCTGTTCCGAGTTGCTGAAATACGGCATCGATCATGCGGCAATCGCAAATATGGCTTTCAATACATTTTCCAACAGAAAACTCAGATTGATGGGACACCTGCTTGCAAACAGCGAATCACGGAATAACGGCAAAATATGCGCCATCGCCCTGCTCCATCGAATATTCGTGGAATGGGGCATTCACACGTCCGAGACAGAAGGGATCATCGATTATCTCCAGCTTCTGAAGGAGATGCAGATCGTCGTTTTCTTCAAGGAGTTCCGTCCGGAAAATTTCAGGGTCAGCCTGCGGTCCAGGGGAAAAATAAACGTTGCGGAGGTGGCTAAAAAATTCGGCGGGGGAGGACATATCAATGCCTCCGGCCTGAATTTATCCGGTTCTTTCGACAGGGTAAAAAAAGAACTCTATCCGGCCCTGGAAAAGGCTTTGGAAGAACATGGGAGCTGATCATTCCGGAAAACCCGCTCCTGCCCGCGACAGGATGGGGGCCCTCCTGATCGATAAGCCCGCCGGTATCACGTCACACCGGGTTGTTCAGTCCCTCCGGAAACTCACGCGGATCAAAAAGGTCGGCCACACCGGCACGCTGGATCCCTTTGCAACGGGATTACTGCCTGTTCTCCTGGGAAAAACCACACGTCTCTCACGGTTTTTAACAGAGTCGACCAAAGCCTACCTCTGTGTCGTGGATCTCAGTTATGCAACGGATACATACGACATTGAGGGGAAAAAATCGACGCCTGTATTTACAAGTTATCCTGCCCGGGAAAGTATCGAAAGACTTTTAAAATCTTTTGTGGGGACCGGGCCGCAGGTCCCTCCCATGTTCTCAGCGAAAAAAGTGAAGGGAGAGAAGCTCTACAATCTTGCAAGAAAGGGTGTCGAGATTCCACGGGACCCCGTGGACGTTACCATATCCGGAATTTCCCTGCTTTCCTATTATGATCGGTATCTCACCATGCTGGTGCGATGTTCCATGGGAACATACATGCGCTCTCTGGCCCATGACATCGGCCGGGAACTCGGCGGGGGGGCGCATCTGTCCTGTCTGCGAAGAATCGAAACCGGCGGGTTCCACATAAAGAACGCGGTGGCCCTGCATACGCTGGAACGGCTGGAGAAACCAGGGAACATCCGGCGTTATCTCATTCCTCCTGAAAAGATGCTTGTTCATTATCCGTCTCTCACCCTGAGCGACAGAGGGGAAGCGGACTTTTCACATGGAAGGCCTGTTCAGGGGAAAGATGTCCTGGAAAAGGCAGGGAGAAAAACAGAGGATGCTTCCACATATCTCCGCGTATTCAATACCAGAAATGTATTGCTCGGTCTTGCGGAAAGACCTGTAAAAAAGGCCGGCGGGGCAGACCGGGTTTTCTATTATCAACCGGCCGTGGTGCTTGGGCTCCCCTTTCCTCATGAATAAAAATGTGCTCCATATCCTGTCTCAGCGTCCCTTCCTTACCGGGAGCGGAGTAACGCTGAATGCCCTGGTTTCCCATGCTTCCCGGGCGGGATGGGATCAGAACGTCATCATTGGAATCCCGGCGGATTCGCCGTCTCCTGCTTTAGACACAGTCGATTCCGGCCGTATCCATCCCCTGGTTTTTGGCCGGGGTGAACTCGATTTCGCGGTGCCGGGCATGAGTGACGTCATGCCTTATCCAAGCACGCGATTTTCAGAGATGGATGCAACGCAGATCAAAACCTATCTGAATGCCTGGACAAAACACCTCAGCACTGTGATTTCAACCTGCAAACCGGATATTCTGCACACCCATCATGTCTGGCTTCTGAGCGCTCTTATGAAGGATATTGCGCCGGATCTTCCCGTGGTCACACAGTGCCATGCTACAGGGCTGCGCCAGATGAAATTATGCCCCCATCTCGCGGGAAAAGTCCGGAAGGCGTGTGCCGGAAACGACCGGTTTCTGGCACTCCACAGCCTGCAGGCGGAAGAGCTGTCAGAAACTCTGAACATTCCGGAGGAAAGAATCAGGATCGTGGGCGCCGGTTATAATGATCAACTCTTCCATAACAGGGGCGAGGCGGTCCGTAATGATCGGGCGATCCTGTATGTTGGAAAGTACAGTTCCGCAAAGGGACTGCCCTGGCTCCTCGAAGCGGTGGAAAGGCTGGCAAAACGGATCCCTGATCTGAGGTTGCACGTGGCCGGAAGCGGTTCGGGACGGGAAGCGGAAACCCTGGAACGCCGCATGGAGCGTATGGAGCCAACCGTCGTGCTGCACGGACAGATCGATCAATCCAAGCTTGCGGAGCTTATGCGCTGCTGTGCGGTATGTACCCTTCCCTCTTTTTACGAAGGTCTGCCTCTCGTCCTTGTGGAAGCGCTGGCATGCGGCTGCCGTCTGGTATCCACCAGCCTGCCGGGCGTGATAGATCAGCTATTACCGCATATCGGTCCGGTGATAGAACTGGTGCCCCTGCCGGCCCACAGCAAACTGGACCATCCGGATCCGGAAAATCCAGCCGCTTTCGTGGACGACCTGGAAACCGCCATAGAAACCGCCCTGAATGCCCCCCCTCCGGACAGGAACGTATACACTCCGGACGGACTCCTCGCCCCCTTCACCTGGGCTGCTGTATTTAAACGCGTAGAAAAAGTCTGGAAAGAGCTTTTATAAAATTCAATCCGGGCGGTGTGTTGCCCGAACAGGAATCTTTTTGCGCTCCGAAGGCCACGTTTTTTGAAAAATCTACGGCTCGCTCCAGGCGATTTTCATAAAATAGGGACAGCGCCCTTCTTTTATAGTGTAGTTCATAAACAGGAAATAATGGTGGTTGTCTGGACGGGAGTCCCTTTGCGCTCCGAGGGCCACGTTTTTTGAAAAATCTACGGCTTGCTCCAGGCGATTTCAGAACTCGCCCTGCGGGCTCAGACAACTGAAATCGTACGCCCGCCTTCCTCTTTGAGGAAGACGGGCTACCCTTCCGCTTCGCCTAGATTTTTTCGCAAAAAACGTTCTATCTCCGCACAAAAGGACTCCCGTCCAGACAACAGCTTCTATTTAAAAAGAACTATCCAAATCTATTCAATCTAAACTAGGGGAGGGATACCTAAATCCACTACCGAATTTTAAGAAATCCTTTATTTGACAGTGGATTTAGGAGATTTATCCCCTCCCGTAGATGAAATAGGGAGTGCATTATTTTTTCGATAGAAAAAATTGCACGCATTTTAAACCGAGAGGGGATAGTGCTATTATTTCCATTTCGTAAATGAGAGGGCGCTGTCCCTATTTTCAGATTTTTTCGTAAGTAGCTCAATCTCCGCTCAAAGGGATACCCGCATAGGCAACAAGAGGGGTACATCGATCTTATTTCAGCGGTAATCTTCAAGTTCCAGGATGGCGGCGTTCCCCCCATACTTGAACTCGGAGCTATCATAGGCAAAGAAATTCAGAGAGGGAATCGGTGTCACCTGTCCATCGTCAAAGTTAAATCCCCGTAAGTGGGCAGGAAACAGGGGGCCGGGACCCGGCAGAGT
>Ga0209013_10002713_pt1 | contig 15947 bp, 14 predicted proteins | sample Cruoilmetagenom2_FD_187291 | JGI IMG/M metagenome (GOLD analysis project Ga0209013, IMG submission 187291) | Oil polluted marine microbial communities from Coal Oil Point, Santa Barbara, California, USA - Sample 2 (SPAdes) (version 2) | ecosystem: Environmental > Aquatic > Marine > Oil seeps ... | reverse complement strand
CAATTCCGGCAATTCAACCTGTAAGCAAAGAAGATCTGACAAGAATGGCCTCAGGTTATGGCTGGAGGTTAGACCCTTTTACAAAAGCTCGAAAGATGCATTCAGGGATGGATTTTACCTCCCCTCGGGGAACTCCTATATATGCTACAGGAACTGGTAAGGTTATCAGAGCGGATAACAGATCAACTGGTTATGGTAAACATATTAGAATTGATCACGGTTTTGGATACGTCACATTGTATGCTCACCTGTCAAAATATAATGTAAAAAAGGGCAAGAAAGTAAAAAGAGGGGATGTTATTGGTTATGTTGGAAGTACTGGAAGATCACAAGCGCCTCATTTACATTATGAAGTGAGATATAATAAACGAAAGATAAATCCTATTAATTTTTATTATGGAGATCTATCACCTGAAGAATTCAAAGAAATGATAAAAATGGCTTCGCAAGAAGGACAATCACTAGACTAATGCATATAGAACTACCTGAAAAAAGATATTTTAAAATTGGTGAGGTTGCCAAAGCATTTGATGTAAACGCCTCCTTACTTCGTTTTTGGGAAAACGAATTTGACGTTCTAAGACCAAAAAAGAACGCCAAAGGAAATCGCCTTTTTACGCAAGAAGACATTAAAAACTTACAGCTTATTTATCATCTGGTAAAAGAGAAAGGTTTTACTTTGGAAGGCGCTAAAAATAAACTAAAAGAAAAGCCCGAAGAAATTACTTCTAACCATGACCTAATTGTGCGGTTGAACAAAATAAAAAACGAACTTCTTCAAATTAAAAACCAATTATAATTCATTTCTTTTAGTAGTTTAGTAGCTTCTTATTTTACATATTAATCCATATTGTTTAAGTTTTAATATCTAAGGAGCAAAGCATGAAATTCGATAAACATTTTCGTATTTTTGTATCTTAATTTTTAGCCTATTGTCAATGTTTTATAAACTCTCTATTAAGGAGGTAAAAAGAGAAACTAAAAATTCTGTTTCTATAGTTTTTGATATTCCGGAAAATTTACAAAATAAATTTACATTCTTCCCGGGTCAATATATAAATGTACAAATTAAATTGGATGGAAAACTAGTACGAAGGGCCTATTCAATTTGTTCTTCTTTAAAAAGCAATGAGTTACGTATAGCTGTCAAAGAGGTAAAAGGTGGTGCATTTTCTGTTTATGCCAATAAGGAGTTGAGGAATGGTCAACAGCTGGAAGTTTCTCCACCAGAAGGTAAATTCACATTGAACGTATCTGATTCCAATAAATTAAATTACATCGCTTTTGTTGCTGGAAGCGGGATCACACCAGTGTTGTCCATGATTAAATCTGTTCTTGAAACAGAAAGAGAAAGTAAATTTATTTTACTTTATGGTAATAAATCTTCGGAAGACACCATGTTTAAAAATGAAATTGATAATTTGAAATCAGAGTATAAGGATCAATTTAAAGTACATTATGTTTTTAGCCAAACGTTTGAAGATGAGGAAAGTAAAGGTAGAATTAATAAAGAAATTATTAAGGATATCTTAAAAAATAGATACCCGCACATCGGCTTCTCCAATTACTTTCTGTGTGGACCTGAAGAGATGATCGATTTAGTAAAAATTACTCTATTTGAAGAAGGCGCCGACAAAGATGCTATTAAATTTGAATTATTTTCGACCACCCCTATTGTTAATGAAGATAGTGAAGGTCTATCCGGGAATTCCGAAATAACCATATTATTGGACGATGAAGAGACTACCTTTAAAATGAAGAAAAAGGATGTTATTTTAAATGCAGCATTATTAAAAGGATTAGATGCGCCGTACTCATGTCAAGGAGGAATTTGCAGTAGTTGTTTGGCTAAAGTGATTGAAGGAGAAGTAATAATGGATAATAATTCAATTTTGGACGAGGATGAACTGAGGGAGGGACTAATTTTAACATGTCAATCACACCCGGTAAGCTCTAGAATTAAAATTGACTATGACGATGTATAAAATGTTTTATAATAAGTAGAGAACCTTTATGATCAACGAATATTTAAATGCTGTACTCTTAGGGTTTGGTTTAGCCTTTATGGTTGGTCCGGTTTTTTTTGTTTTACTCGAAACAAGTGTTGTAAAGGGTATACGTGCTGCTATCGTATTTGATTTTGGTGTTGTTCTTTCAGATACTCTCTTTATTATAACGGCCTATTACGGGAGTAAGACCATTCTCTTTAAATTAAAGGATGACCCTAGATTATTCCTTATCGGTGGTATAATATTAATATTATATGGCCTATATACTATTTTTTATAAAAGAACTAAAAAGACCGTTACTGATAAGGAATTAGTAGTGGTCGAAAACAATAATTATTTAGGCTTATTTCTTAAGGGATTTTTTTTGAACAGCATTAATATAGGAGTTCTTGCATTTTGGCTGGCAATAGTAATTGCCATAAGCTCAGGACTTCAAATGAACGAGAGTAAAATATTCAATTATTTTGTTATTGTTATATCAACCCTCTTGGTAACAGATCTGGTTAAAATTACTGCAGCCAAACAGTTAAAAAAACAACTCACTCCTGTTGTGCTCAGAAAAATTCGTCAAACGATAGGTGTCTTTTTTATAATTTTCGGTGTCATTTTGGCAACAAAAAAATATATACCTGAGCATACTATTCAAATATTTGACAAGGTAATTGAAAAAGTAAAGTAATTAATTATTTTGTATCTTCAAATTGTATTTTGCAGCAACTTTATTAAATATTTCTAGCTTATTGTTATTCTTCAGGTCATTATACATGTATCCAATTTTTTTAGCTGCGTCTGCACGATAGGGTGAATTCTGCGCAGAATAAATAGTATACGCATGTATTAAATTATCGAGTCCCTCTTCCAGTTCGTCATTGGTGTATAATATCAAGCCCAATCCGTAATAGCCTTCAGGGTCATCTTTATATATAGAAATAAATTTGTTATAATAAACAATGGCCTCCTCGAATTCTTTCTTGAGATTATAGGTTACAGCAATATTCATAAGAGGCATTCTTCCTTCAGGGTTGATCTCTAAGGATTTTTTATACGCTTCAATAGCTTTTTCATATTGATTCGACTTTCTATAACAAACCCCTAAGTTATCCCAGGAAAAAGCAAAATTAGGGTCAATCTCTATAGCCTTTTTAAATTTTAGGATAGCAGTTTCATAATCTTTGCTTTCCATATAATCCATACCGTCATCATAGGCCAATTGGGCCAATACATTTTGTGAAGTCGAATGCTCAAATTCCTCACTTTCAGTAAATGACAATTGTTTTAAAGCATCACAATTTTCTACTAAATAAACCTCTATCTTTTTATAGGCGGAAGCCTCTAATTGAACCTCAGAAACATCATTATTACTCGTAGCTACATCTACATTTAGATTTTTTACAACTGATGCGGCAATGCAATTTTTAATTGCACTATTTTTAGTGTTGTTCTCTGTGTTTATTTTTGAAATGCATTCACAAGCATCCGTAGATATGGTTTCTAATATATCATCCTTATTTTCTTGACTATAGCCACTATATATTGTAAATAATACTATATAAATAATTATTTTTTTCATCTATCTAAGTTTAAATTCCGGTACTACCGAATCCTCCTTCTCCTCTCAAGGTTTCATTTAAAACGTTTACTTCCTCCCATTTGGTATGTTCAAATTTGGCAATTACCATTTGTGCTACTCTATCACCATCCTTTATTGCAAATTCATCGTTGGATAAATTTACTAGAATAACCCCTATTTCGCCTCTATAATCGGCGTCAATTGTTCCTGGGGCATTCAAAACCGTTACACCATGTTTTGCTGCCAAGCCACTTCTCGGCCTTATTTGAGCTTCATAACCCATCGGAAGTGCTATGTATAATCCTGTTTTTATAATTGCCCTTTCTAAAGGTTTAAGTATAACTAAATCTGAAAGATTAGCTCTTAAATCCATACCGGCAGAGGCTGATGTCTCATAACTCGGTGTTTGATGTTTTGATTTATTAATTATCTTAACGACCATTTTCTATAAATTGTTGTATTCCCTTTTTTTCGTTCCATGCTGTAAACCCTATAAACGCAATTACTAAAAGTGTAGAAATAAATAAATTACCCCTAAAAAACGCGAAGGACAAGTAAGCGAAGCTTATTGAAAGAAATAAATATATAAATAAATTTTTTATTTTATATGGAATGGTATAATATTTTTTTCCAAAATTATAAGATATAACAACCATAACAGAATACGTTAATAAGGTTGCCCATGCAGAAGCCATATAACCAATTCTAGGTAAGAAAATTATATTAAAAACGATGGTAATTACGGCACCAAACAATGAAATATACATGCCATATTTAGTTTTATCGGTTAATTTATACCACACAGATAAATTCACATAAATACCTAAAAATAAATTTGCTAATAATATTATTGGAACGATATTCAGTCCTTGAAAATATTCTTCCTTTCCTAATAACAGATTCGCAAACCCATCAATATAAGCTATTATGACCAATAGAATAATTGCACCAATTATAGCAAACCAATTTAATATTTCGGCGTATACTTTTTTAGCGTTCTTTTCTTTGGCCTGATTGAAGAAAAATGGTTCAGCCCCTAATCTGAAAGCCATAATGTAGAGTGTCATAAATACACCTAACTTATAGCAGGCAGCATATATACCCATGGTTTCTTTTCCCAGATATTTAGTCATTAAAAGTTTGTCCAAATTTTCATTAGTAATAAATGCAATTCCAGCAATCATCAAGGGCAAACCATAATATAACATTCTTATCAAGAGCTTCTTGTCAAAGGAGAATTGGAACTTAAATAATATAGGTGACAGGATAAGGAATGTTAAGAAACTAGCCATTAGGTTTGCAATAAAAATATACACTACCAGAGCATGCTCATGAAAATGATCACTAACAAACACAGGTATATAATTTCCATTTTTTAACGCATAAGGAACGTAAAGCAAAAAATACAAATTTATTGTTGCATATATCACAATATTTAAAACCTTATAGCTGGCAAATCTTATTGGTCTGTTGGTTACTCTAAGGTAAGCGAATGGCACTACTACTAAGGTGTCAAAAGTTGTTACTAAAATTAAGATCTGAAAATACAGAGGCTCAGCAAATCCAAAATAGGTGGATATATTTTCACTGTATAAGATCATTAAGAATAAGAATAACAGCGTGGTTATGAGTAAACTAATAAAAGTAGTTGAGATTACTTTGCCTTTATTTTTTTCTTTTGTGAAAAATCTGAAAAATGCAGTTTCCATACCATAGGTTAATATGGCATTAAAGTATGCGGCATATACAAAATAGATCGTGTTCTCCGCATATTTATTCGACTGCAAAGTACTGGTGTGTAATTTGACTAAGAGAATATTAATGGCTCTGGGTAAAACAGCAGCAATTCCGTAAATTATAGTGTCTTTTAAAAACCGATTTAAGTTACTCAATCTTATCTATTTGATGTATTAACGAACAAAAATAGAGTTTATGCTATACAATCGTATGAAAGATCGAATTTTTTTTTCAAGCCTTACAAATAGAAAACCCCCGCCTATTGCGGGGGTTTAAATTAAAAAACAATTCCTTTAAAATTATACCACTCCTTGTGCGAGCATGGCATCAGCTACTTTAACAAATCCAGCAATATTTGCACCTCTTACGTAGTCAATATATCCCTCTTCATCTTTTCCGTATTGAATACAGGAATTATGGATATCAGTCATAATTTGTTTTAATTTATTATCCACTTCCTCACGAGTCCAGTTCATACGTAATGAATTTTGACTCATTTCCAAACCGGATGTAGCAACACCTCCAGCATTAGATGCTTTTCCAGGGGCAAAAAGTATTTTTGCTTTATGGAAATTAGCAATGGCCTGATGTGTTGACGGCATATTTGCTCCTTCACTAACACAGATACATCCATTGGCAAGCAGCGCTTTTGCATCATCACTATCTAATTCATTCTGTGTTGCACATGGTAAAGCAATATCACATTTCTCATGCCATGGCGTCTTACCTTCCACAAATTTCGCTGACGGATACTTTTTAACATATTCTTTTATCCTGCCACGCTTCACATTTTTAAGATCCATAACAAAATCCAATTTTTCTGCATCTATTCCATCGGCATCATAAATATATCCTGAAGAATCAGACATAGTTAGTACTTTTCCACCAAGCTGAGAAGCTTTTTCAGTGGCAAATTGCGCAACATTACCAGATCCGGAAACTAAAATAGTCTTTCCTTTAATACTGTCCTCTCTGGTATTCAACATACTTTCAGCAAAATAAACAGTTCCATAACCTGTTGCTTCAGGTCTAATTAAAGAACCTCCCCAACTCATTCCTTTACCAGTTAAAACACCTGTAAATTCATTTCTTAATTTCTTATAAGCTCCGTATAAAAATCCTATTTCTCTTCCACCAACTCCAATGTCTCCTGCAGGTATATCCGTGTTTGGGCCTATATGACGATATAACTCAGCCATAAAGCTTTGGCAAAATCGCATTATTTCATTATCAGATTTTTCTTTAGGATCAAAATCTGCTCCCCCTTTACCACCACCCATTGGCAATGTGGTCAAACTGTTTTTAAATACCTGTTCAAAAGCTAAAAATTTTAAGATACTCATATTTACCGTTGGATGAAAGCGCAAACCACCTTTGTAAGGTCCGATTGCAGAATTCATTTGAATTCTATACCCACGATTTACTCTTATCTCTCCGCTATCATCTATCCAAGGCACTCTAAATGTTATTGCCCGCTCAGGCTCAACCATTCTAAGCAATACATTTTTACCGTAATAAATATCTTTAGTTATTATATAAGGAATAACTGTTTCGGCTACTTCCTGAACAGCTTGTAAGAATTCAGTCTCATGACCATTCCTTACTTTTACCTCTTCCATAAAACCCTCAATAATTGATTTCATAATTTTTGGTGTGTTAAATTATTAATTTAAAATTTTATTGTACAAAAATAAAGAATTTATTAATATTTCTGTAAAAATTAGATTTATATTTTTCTTTAAAAAGAAAAATATTTTAACTAAAATAAGAAATTTGATTAACTCAATTTTATTTTAAAAAAAACGTAAATTTGCGCTTTAAATTTTGATTGCACATGAAGGATAAAATAAATGAATTGCTTGAAAAAGTTAATCAATTTGAAACAAAATCTGTAGACGAGGTTGAAGCTTTTAGAATTAAGTACCTTGGAAGCAAAGGACTCTTAAAGCAACTTTTTTTAGATTTCAAAGATATTGAGCCTTCTTTTAAAAAAGAAATAGGTCAGGCATTGAATAGCCTGCGTACGGCTGCCACTGAGAAAATAAACTCCTTAAAATTAAATTTAGAGGAAACAGAAAGCTCAACTAGTACTATTGATGATTTGACTCGTCCGGCCACACCAATAGAGTTGGGGTCTCGTCATCCTATATCGATTGTAAAGAACAAAATTATTGATGTGTTTTCCAGAATAGGTTTTACAGTCTCCGAGGGTCCTGAAATTGAAGATGACTGGCACAATTTTACTGCACTTAATTTACCGGAGTATCATCCGGCAAGAGACATGCAGGACACTTTTTTTATTGAAAAAAATCCGGATGTTTTACTTAGGACACACACTTCGTCTGTACAGGTAAGATATATGGAAAATAACAAGCCTCCGATTAGAACAATATCACCAGGCAGGGTATTTAGAAATGAAGATATTTCAGCGAGGTCGCATTGTATTTTTCATCAAGTAGAAGGATTATACATCGATACCAATGTTTCATTTGCAGATTTAAAACAAACCCTTTTATACTTCACGAAAGAAATGTTTGGAAAATCTAAGATCAGATTGCGTCCATCCTATTTTCCCTTTACAGAACCAAGTGCAGAGGTTGATATTTATTGGGGTTTAGAAACAGAAGTAGACTATAAAATAACGAAAGGAACAGGTTGGTTAGAAATTATGGGATGTGGAATGGTAGATCCGAATGTTCTAAAGAACACTAAAATTAATCCTGAAAAGTATAGCGGTTTTGCCTTTGGTATGGGCATTGAAAGAATAGCTATGCTATTATACCAAATTCCAGATATTAGGATGTTCTATGAAAATGACGTTCGCTTTTTGGAACAATTCAAATCGGTTATTTAATCCTTTCAAATGAAGAACCTGAAGGAATATTTAGTAGCATTGGATTTTCATTGTATTAAGTTAAAAAAGACCATAACCAATCACTTTGAATTAAAAGTAAAAATAAATAATATAAAAGGTCGGTTTATATTGGATACGGGAGCCTCGAATTCCTGTGTTGGATTTGATCAGGTTGAACTCTTTCATTTAGATACTCAGGAATCCGAACATAAGGCAAGTGGAGCCGGTACAACAGAAATCGAAACCAAAATTTCGAAAAAGAACAATTTAAAAATCGGGGGATATCAATTAAAAAAAACTTCCTTAATTTTGATTGATTTGATGCACATTAATAATGCCTTAGCGAAGCAAAATGCAGAACCCATACAAGGAATCATTGGGGCGGATATACTGCACAAGGCAGAAGCTATTATTGACTACAAAAAAAAATATTTATTTTTGAAATCTAAATAATTAGAATATCGATGGGGAAATCAGATAATAGATATAATTTACGTGGCGTTTCTGCCCAAAAGGAGGATGTTCACAATGCAATAAAAAAAATTGACAAAGGATTATTTCCAAAATCATTTTGCAAGATTATTCCCGATTACCTCACGAATGATGAAGATTATTGTTTAATAATGCACGCAGACGGAGCTGGAACCAAATCCTCATTAGCATACATGTATTGGAAAGAAACAGGAGATCTATCCGTATGGAAAGGAATTGCTCAAGATGCCTTGATAATGAATATTGATGATCTTATTTGTGTTGGCGCCACGGATAACATTCTGCTTTCATCGACTATTGGCAGAAATAAAAATTTAATTAATGGAGAGGTGCTATCTGCTATAATAAACGGCAGTGAAGAGCTATTACAAGATCTGCGTAAATTTGGGGTTTCCATTTATTCAACAGGAGGAGAAACTGCTGATGTTGGCGATTTGGTGAGAACCATCATAGTAGATTCAACCGTAACCGCAAGAATGAAGCGTAGCGATGTAATAGACAATGCTAATATTCAAGCTGGTGATGTTATAGTTGGTTTGGAGTCCTTTGGGCAGGCGACTTATGAGACAGAATATAACGGAGGCATGGGAAGTAATGGTCTAACAAGTGCCAGACATGATGTTTTTGGGAAATACTTGGCAGAAAAATACCCCGAAAGTTTTGATCCATCCGTACCAGATGAACTCGTTTATTCCGGAAATTTACACCTTACCGAGACAGTTAAGAACGTTTCTTTAGATGCAGGTAAATTGGTGTTATCCCCAACCCGTACCTATGCACCGATCATAAAAAATATTCTCGAAAATTTCAGAAAGGAGGTTCATGGAATGGTACACTGCAGTGGTGGTGCTCAAACTAAAATTTTACATTTCATTGACAACTTGCATATTATTAAAGATAATTTATTTGATGTCCCGCCATTGTTTCGTTTGATTCAGGAACAATCGGGTACCGATTGGAAAGAAATGTATCAGGTTTTTAACTGTGGCCACAGGATGGAATTGTATGTGCCTCAGGAAATTGCTAAAGAGATCATTCAAATTTCTAAATCCTTTGATGTCAATGCACAAATTGTGGGTCGAGTGGAGCCTTTCTCTGGAAAAAAATTGACTATCAACAGTGAATTTGGTAAATTCATCTATTAACTGTTAATTGTACAGGGATCTAAAGATGAACATGAATAGAGTCGTTGCATCTGTTCTTAAATTTATTATTAACTTATTTTTTGACAATTACAAAATTTAATCAGATGAAAAAGTTTATTCAACTTTTATCTCTTATACTTTTGGTTCAAATCACTGTTTTCGCTCAATCTAGCATAATTTCGAAAAGTTTTGAGGGGCATACAGAAACCATCTATGCAATTGCTCAATCGCCTAATGGTAAATATTTTCTCTCAGGTAGTGAAGACGATAAGGCCATACTATGGGATGAAAATGGCAAAATTATTTTCGAAATAAATGCTCATAATAGAAGTGTAAATGACGTAGCTTTTTCCCCAGATAATCAAAGTTTTATTACAGCCGGAAGTGACGAAACCTTCATTATTTGGAATATTGATGGCACAAAAGCAAAAACTGTCATGGCAGATAAAATATACGTGAAAACTGTAACTTACTCAAATGACGGTAAGTATATTTTAAGTGGTGGTGGTGATAATATTGCCAAACTATGGACTTCCGATGGTGAGTTAATTAGAGAATTTAAAGGACATTCCTGCACTATTTATCAAGCTTCATTTTCCCCCGATAACAAATCAATTGTACTTGCAAGCTGTGACAATACTGCATCAGTTTGGGATATCAATGGAGAGAAAAAATTTATAATAGACTATCACTCGAGTGGAGTAAGTGCAGCAATTTTTTCACCCGATGGAAAAAATATTTTAACAGGTAGTTTTGATAAAAATACTGCTCTTTGGAATCTTAAAGGAGAACTACAGACCATATATAAGGGTCATTCAGATGAGATTAATCAAGCTGAATTTTCAACAAACGGGAAGTATATTTTGACCGCAAGTGAAGATGCAACAGCTAAACTATGGAGTTTAAATGGTTCACTTATAAAAACCTTTGGAGAAAGTAATCGGGTGGAATATACAAGTGCGATTTTTTCTCAGGATGGATTATTTGCAATAGTATCGTCGAAAAATAATACGATCGATTTTTGGCTTTTACCAGAGAAATAGGGCTTCCAATTAGTGTAAATTGTACAAATAGTCGATATGATGAAATCCTATTCAATAAAAATTACTAATAATAAAGAGTTAGATATTGATTAATAATTATATATGTTAACCTTTGCTTGTTTTTTGTAACAATAGTTATATTTAAACGACGTATTGCACAAAACAAACCTTGATGATTTTGAACTTTATTAATCTTGAATGGAAGCAATTTTTTCGTTCTACCTATTGGCAAAAAAGTGTCGCTCTAAATTTATTATTAGCCTTTTTTGCACTCTTTCTTGTGGGAATGTTCTTAATAATGGGCATTTCCTTATTCCCAATCTTAAAAAAAGAATTTCCGGATGCTGATCCGTTTAAAACCGTAAATGACATTCTGTTTTATTGGATATTAACCGATCTGATTATTCGATTTTTCTTTCAAAAACTGCCAGTAATGAATGTAAAACCATTACTTACATTACCAATAAAAAAAAGTAAAATAATACATTACATACTGGGTAAATCCACATTATCGTTTTTTAATTTTCTATTGATGTTCGCAGTGATTCCTTTTGGAATTATGCTAATTATAAATGATTACGACATCGTTATGGTTTTGTTTTGGATATTCGTATTGATCGATATTACCTTGATCATTAATTTTTTAAATTTTTTAATTGAAAATCTGGCTTCTAAAACTGAGCTCTCTTTCTTACCAATAATTGCGCTCACCGGAATATTATATGCGCTTAATTATTATGATATCATCTCATTTACAACGTTATTATCAGGTGGGATCATGGGGGTTGCCAATAACCCAATTCTAATTTTGATTCCGATAACAGTTTTAGCAGGGCTCTACTTTTACAATTTTAAAACCCTAAAAGAAAAACTATATATTGATAATTCACTAAGGTCAAAAACCCTTGAGGCTAAAACAACTAATTTGGCCTGGACTCAAAAATTTGGTGATACTGCACCATTTATACAATTGGATCTAAAACTGCTACTGCGGAATAAAAGGCCAAGATCATCAATATTTATACTGATTATTGGACTATTATATGGCTTGTTTTTCTATCCAAACCCACTATATCAAGATAAAGTTTGGCTATTTGTTTTTGTTGGAACTTTTGTTACGGGCATCTTCTTAATAAATTTTGGGCAATTTATTCCGGCATGGGATAGTGGATATTATAAAATGCTAATGAGTCAGAATATTAAATATGAACAGTACTTGAAATCTAAATTCACACTAATGTCAGCAAGTGTTATAATAATGTTTCTATTGAGTATTCCATATGTTTATTTTGGCTGGAATATTCTTCTGGCACATTTTGCAACTGCAATTTATAATATGGGAGTCAATTCCCATATTATTATGTTCACAGGCGCCTACAACCGAAAAAAAATAAATTTAGACCAACGGGCGGTATTTAATTACCAGGGAACAGGAGCTGTACAATGGCTGGTTGGGTTTCCTTTATTACTCATACCAATCCTTATTTTCTTACCTTTTTATTATTTTATTAGTTTTGAAAGTGGCCTTTTGGCTTTGATAGTTCTAGGCCTGCTAGGTATAGTACTTCATCAAAAAATAATGAAGCTTATAACAAAGAAATACTTAGAATATAAATACGAAATGATCAACGCTTTTAGTCAAGAGAATTAATACCCTGCAATTTATGATACAAACCACAAATCTTTCCAAAAATTATGGCAATACTAACGCATTAAAAATAGAGGAATTAATAATTCCGAAAGGCCAAACTTTTGGTTTAGTTGGAAACAACGGTGCTGGAAAAACTACTTTTTTTAATTTATTACTGGATCTGATACAACCTACAACGGGTCAAATTACGTCCAATGAAATTACGGTAAACAAAAGCGAGGACTGGAAACCTTTCACCTCTTCATTTATTGATGAAAGCTTCTTAATTGGTTACCTTACTCCTGAAGAATACTTCTATTTTATCGGTGATCTACGAGGGAGAAACAAGGCAGACATCGATACTTTTTTAGAAGAATTTGAAGAAATTTTTAACAAGGAAATATTAAACAAAAAAAAATATTTGAGAGATCTGTCTAAAGGAAATCAAAAAAAAGTTGGCATCGTGGCGGCTTTGATTGGAAATCCTGAGATCATAGTCCTAGACGAACCTTTTGCAAATCTAGACCCTACAACACAAATTCGACTAAAGAAAATACTCAGATCATTATCAAATAATAAAGATGTTACTATATTGATTTCAAGTCATGATTTGAATCATGTAACCGAAGTATGTGAGCGCATTGTTGTTCTGGACAAGGGTGAGATAGTTAAAGACATTAGCACTTCGTCTAAAACCTTGAAGGAATTAGAGGACCATTTTGCTGTTTAATATAATTTATACATTAGGTTACATCATTATTAATCAAGGTTAATTATTATATTTTTTCAATTTATTTGTACTTTTACAACCCACTCGACAATATTCATTTTTATAAGTAGTTTAAAAGACAACAAAAGATTATTTTGAAAAATACTTTCTACAACATATTGTTTTTTTTCGTTGGGATCTTGGTACTAAGTTGTTCAACAAAAAAAAACACTTTTGCCAATAGAAGTGTTCACGCCATCACGGCCAAATACAACATCTTATACAACGGAAATATCGCTTTTGATCAGGCTAAAAAACAGTTAGATGACACTTACGAGGATAACTTTTGGGAAAGACTTCCAATAGAGCCAATGAAGACCAATGAGGAAGTTATTTTGATGCCCGGACAGTCTCAGGTCGAACCAGATGAAAAACAGGGGTTTGAAAAAGCAGAAGAGAAGGCAGTGAAGGCTATTCAAAAACATTCTATGGTAATAGATGACTTTGAAAAAAATTCACAAATCGATGAAGCCTATTTTTTATTGGGTAAATCACGATATTATTTACAAAGGTTTATTCCGGCGCTAGAGGCCTTTAGTTTTGGTTTAGAAAAATATCCTAACGCTAATTTGTACGTGGAAACGAAAATATGGAAGGCGAAAACTCACATTCGATTACAGCACGATAACCTCGCAATTGAAACTCTGCAAATGGTTTTACGAAACGCATTTCTTACTGAAGAAATGTATGAGCAAGCTCACACTACAATGGCTATGATTTATACACAATTAGATAGCACTCATTTGGTCATCGATCATTTAAAGAAATCCACAACTTACTTAACTGACGAAAGCCAGAATGCCAGAAATTTATTTATTCTGGGGCAAATATATAGAGAAGAAAATAAAATTGATTCCTCAAATATGGTATTTGAGAATTTGTCTTATATGAAAGATATCCCTAGAAAATACATGGTGCACGCAACTATAGAACGTGCTAAGAATTATTCTGAAGCAGACAGTACAAGTGTCATTGTTTATGCTCTTCATGACCTAATGGAGGATAGAGACAATAGACCCTATTTGGATGAATTATATTATCAAGCAGCATATATTGCCCAAGAACAGGGATATATAAATAATGCCTACGATTACTATAAAAAATCTGTTGCCCATAACAAAGGCAAGCCTTATCAAAAGGGTTTATCCTATGAAAAATTGGGCGATCTATATTTTGATGACACACAATTTGAAATTGCAGAGGCTTATTATGATAGTGTTTTAAGGGTAACTAAAGATCAAAACACAAAAAGAATCAGAAGACTGGTTCGTAAAAAAGAAAGTTTGAAGGATGTGATTTATTATGAAAACATAGCCAAGGTCAATGACAGTATATTACAACTTTCCAACATGACACCTGAAGCCCAAGAAGCTTATTTTCAAGAATATATCAATGCTTTAAAGATAAAAGATGAAGAAGAGAAAGAGCGAATAGAATTGGAGCAACGTCTTGCTAGTACAGGAAATAATGAATTCAATGATTCAGGATCTTTTAATCCCATAAATACAGGGAATTTTTATTTTTACAATATTCAAACTGTTGGGAGAGGCGTACAAGAATTTAAAAGAAAATATGGTAGCAGACCTTTGGTTGACAATTGGATAATATCAGGCAGTAGTGGTATAACAAAAGCAAGTCTGGACGATCAAAATGAGAGCTTAAAAGAAGTAGATAATAGCCTTAAATATGAGATCAGTTTTTATGTTGATCAAATTCCGACAAACGAGATTATTTTGGATAGTCTTATCAGTATTAGAAATGATGCATATTATAATTTAGGGTTGATTTATAAGGAACAATTTAAAGAGTACGAACTGGCTGCTGCCAATTTTGAAGATTTTTTAAAAAATGATCCAGTTGAAAAATTAATTCTACCAGCGAAATATCATCTTTATAAATGTTACGAGTTTTTTAATGAAGAACTGAGCAATAAATTTAGGGATGAAATCGTTAAAGAATACCCTGATTCTCGTTATTCGGCTATAATTCTAAATCCCAAAAAAGTTTTAGTTGCTGCCGATGATGAAAATAGCCCTGAGAATATTTATAAAAATGCCTATGTTTGTTATGAAGAAGAAGATTATGAGTATGCCTTAGAAAGTATAGAAGAGGCGATTGACAACGTTAAGGGAGCTGAAATTGAACCCAAATTCGAATTGTTAAGGGCGTATATATTGTTCAAGATAGAAGGAGAAGAAGCTTTTGTAGAGAAATTAAATGGGTTAATAATTAATTACCCGGCAACTGAAGAAAGCAAACATGCCGAATCAGTTTTAGAAAAAATGCAAACGAACACCTTAGAAAATAAAGTAGATAATTAAAATTTTAAATTATGTTTAACGAAAAAAAAGGGATACCTACTACTCCTTCCGGAGAAAGAAATATCGTTGCTAAAAACACTTCCATGGTAGGTGATATTAAATCTGATGGTGATTTTAGAGTAGATGGGAAAATTGAAGGTACCATTAAAACTACTGGTAGAGTTGTGATAGGTAAAGAAGGCTTTGTCAAAGGCACGATTGAATGTACCGATGCAGATATCGAAGGTAATTTTTCCGGGAAACTTTTGGTGGATCAGGTTTTATCATTAAAAAGCACAGCTAACATTAGTGGAGATGTAATTTTAGGAAAACTTTCTGTAGAACCTGGTGCAGCATTTAATGCAACATGCACAATGAAAGGATCTGTTAAAGTGATG
>Ga0209013_10002712_pt1 | contig 15947 bp, 13 predicted proteins | sample Cruoilmetagenom2_FD_187291 | JGI IMG/M metagenome (GOLD analysis project Ga0209013, IMG submission 187291) | Oil polluted marine microbial communities from Coal Oil Point, Santa Barbara, California, USA - Sample 2 (SPAdes) (version 2) | ecosystem: Environmental > Aquatic > Marine > Oil seeps ... | reverse complement strand
TGGTTATCTTGGTAAGATGAGTGACAACTGGTGGTAAAGTGAACGGCACCAAGTGGTAAATAAGATGGCAGACGTGGTAAAAATCCTTGGCCGTAATCATAAGTGATTGAGGGTCAGTGCTAACGATAAATTCCTCTAGCAGGAGAAACAACTCTTCATCAACTTTCTTTCCCAGTGCTTCATGTTCGTTTCGTAATTTTAGCAGTACCTCTTTAGGTTGAAACGCCATAGTTGTTCCTCCTCAAAATGGATTCATTTATTCATTTTTCTATGTCTATTTGCTTTTTGGGGAAGGAAATAACTTGTTTGTGGAGGCAATTTAACCCTAACTCTCTTTAGGATAAAAAACATTAAATTTATCACTAGCTACTTTGTCAGCTTCTTGTAACGCTTTGGTGTAAATGTCGAGTGTGGTTTGAATTTTTGAATGTCCTAAGCGTGCGGATACTGTTTTGATATTTTCACCGCTCATTATTAACCAAGTCGCTGATGTGTGTCTTAGATTGTGAAATGGAATAAATTTTAATTCGTTTCGTTGAGTAAATCTTCTCCACCATGTAGTGACACTAGAAGGATTAAAAGGATGTCCCAAGACAGTTTTATTCTCAATTGTTCTAGGAGATGTGAATACAAAGAAATAGTCCCCATTATTCCATAGTTCAGCACTCGCAATGCGGTCTTTTTTCGCTTGGTGATGAAAGATTTTCAACTCGCTTAAGAACTGACTAGGAAGGCCGATGGAACGTATGCCTGATTTTGTTTTAGGTTGTCTAACATGATAGGTTTTATTGGTATATGTCAAGGCTTGTTGAACATTTATCACACAGTTTTCAAAGTCGATATGCTTCCATTCAAGACCTATAATTTCCCCTCTTCTCATACCTGTAAAGATAGCTAATAACACTAGAAGCTTCCATTTAGGATCTTCATCTTCTAGCAGATTAATCACTTTTGAAATCTCATCAGTTGAATAAACTTCCTTATCTGTCATTTGACTCTTAGGTTTTTTTACACTTTCCATGGGGTTTATTTGGATGTGACTACGTTCTTTAGCAAATTTGAAAACACTTTGCAATGCTCTATGAATAGTTTCCACAGTACCTGCGGACAATCCTCCATCTTTACCATCTCTTCGAGTCCCATCTTTCATTAAATCTTGAAGGAAGTCAGATAATTCGTTTTTAGTGATTGATCCAACATTTCTATTTCCAAACTCGGGCAAAATGTATGTGTTAAGACAATTCATTCTGGATGCAAAAGTGGAAGGCGCATAGGTTTTCTTAGCAAATCGTTCAATCCATAATTCAGTGAATTGCTTAAGTTTAATCTTTGAAGGCTCAACATAATCTGCTTCACGAATTTCTTTAGCAAACTGGATAAGTAAACGCTGCAATTCTGATTCTTTTTCAACTTTAACCGTCTTACGATGACGCTTCTTATCTACTGTAACCGTTAAACGGTATGATTTAGCACCAGTTTGTTCATAGTACCCAGTGGCTTTTCTACTCCGTTTCGCCAATATGTGAACCTCCTTACTCTAAGACTGTATTTATCAAGTTTAATAGAATTTTTTTCCTTTCATCTGATGAGGTATATTTTTTATTAGAATTCATTAAAGCCCTTAAAACGTCTGCAATTAACAGTTTTGTGGATAAATCTAATTCTTCATCGTTATAAAAAAATTTCGTTGGTAGGTATGCAGCATTAATAATGTCATCTATTACATAGACCTCTGAAGCTCTAGTTACGACATTAGTAATATATTTTGCTTCTTCCCCTTCAATGTAACCAGCTGTAAACATCAAATCATTTAAATCGACATTTAGACCTTTTGATAGTTTTTTTAAAAATTCTGGAGAAGGTATCCCCTTTTTTCCTGTCTCAATTTGTGATAAATAAGGATTTGAATATCCAATTAAATCACCTAATTGAGTAAGAGTTAGCCCCCTATTATTCCTTAGCCTTTTTAAATATAATCCGAAGTCATTAGCATTCAATTGCTCACTTCCTTATATATACTTTTTATCATTGTAGACTACTTGCTGTTAGCAAGCAACAACAAAGAATTTACTTGCAAATAGTAAAATACAGTTATATACTTGCTTTTAGCAAGAATAACAACAACATAGGAGGGGAGAAAATGAAAAATAAAGAAGTTAGGACTGCAATAAAGTCTGCAGGGTTAAGTCAATGGCAGGTAGCAGAATCATACGGCTTAAATGAAGGGAATTTCAGTCGTTTACTTCGTAGAGAGTTTTCAACAGAAAAAAAAGAAAAGGTAATGTTAGCAATTGAAAGACTAATAAACAATTAGGAGGGGGGGTAAACATTGGAAAGAACCACACTCAACACAATTGAGGTAGCTGAATATTTAGGATTGTCGAGGGACTTCGTGTATGCATTGGTAGCTCGAAATGAAATTAAACACATTCGAATAGGTTCTAGAATTATTTTCAAAAAAACGAGCATCGACGAATGGCTTACTACAATAGAAAGAGGTGGAAATCCCGATGAACCAAGCAAATAAGTTAATAGCTTCGGAAGTCAGTCAAATAGCTAGTTTTTCTTTTTATATTGTTGATCAATGAGATAGTGACTTGTATTGAGGATACTGGAGCAGGTAAATTTAGCTGTCTGACATTTTTTAGATGATGATTATTTTAAGCGGCAGATAAGAAAATATAAAAAGCTGCTCACCTTTGGTAGAAGGAAGCAGCCGTTGGGTAAAGATTATTATTGGAATTATACCAAATGTAGTCGCTATATACAACGCTCGATTGGAGGTCGAATATGGTAACTCATGTAGGAAAATATATTGAAGAAGTAAATTCAGTTTTACCAGGAGCTCAAATTATTAAGTGTAAAGGTTTTATTAAAAATCATGATTATCAAAAAGCTAAATCTCCTTTGGGTTCATATATTGGAAAGTATTCATTGACAGAAAGTGAGATTAATCAACACATTGCGTGCGGAGGTTGGATTGGAGCTGTTATTCCAAAAAATCACATCATTATCGATGTTGATAATCAAGAAGTTGCTGCTCATCTTGTGAAATTGTTGCAAGGTGAGAAACTAAGGTTCCATTTAATAAAAACTCCTAATGGAATGCAATTTATATTTAAGAGTACAAGCCAAGAAAATCACAAAATAAAAATGATTAGTAAATGGTTTACATCAATAGGAGTCGTTATTGATACACGGGTGGGAACAAGTAACGGATTAATCGTCTTTCCAACGTACAACACTAAAAACCGATTTGTGGTAGAAGTTGTACCCGAACTATCCGAGTTGCCAGCCTATCTCAGACCAATTTTCAACACTTCAAAGATTAGAGATTTTACATTTCCTATTCCTATGATGGTAGGCAGTCGGAATCAAACACTCTTTGAACTTGGAAGTAAAGTTAAAACGCTCGGTAAAGCAAATAATGATCTAATTGAAGAAAGTTTGAAACTTGTTTATAAATATTTCATGTTAAATAAAAATGAATTCGATGAAAAAGAGCTACAAAATACAATCGAATCTATTAAAGGCTTTGAGTTAAAAATACAATCTAATTGTAAACTGATAAGCACTTCCAGAGAAAAAAAAGAACACTTTGTAATACCCAAGCCATTTCTTATCGAGAATAACAGGTTGTTTCGTGAAGATATGAAAAAGGTGGACGGGGAGAGGGTTGAAATAACAACACTTGTAAGTCGATATGCACCTCTCATTTCTAAAATTTTTGAACACATCGATAGAGGTGAAATTTATTACGAAATAACATGGAGTAATGATAGTCGAACATACACAGAAACGGTCTCAGCTGGAACCATTGCATCAAAGCGAGAGTTGATAAAACTTGCTGACAGGGGGCTAAGTGTTAATGACTTAAACTCTAAGAACTTAGTAGAATACTTTGATTCCTTCTTAGGACAAAACATGGTCGAACGTTTCAAAATGGTTGATAGACTCGGTATGGTGAAAGGTGAGTTTATTCATCCTTTAATTACAGAAGAGATTCAAATTATCCCGACTGATTTTGGTTACAAAAGAATTGTTAATGCTTTTCAAACATCAGGGACAGTGGACGATTGGAAAGAATCTGTTCTAGACAAGATTAAACACAATCCAAAAGCTTTGTTCATGATACTTTCATCGTTCACATCCGTTATTTTGGAAGATTTGAACCTTGAACCAATAATTGTTGATTTAACTGGAACTACTAGCAGGGGGAAAAGCAGAGTTTTAGCTGCAGCCTCTTCAGTATGGGGAAATGAGAGTTTAATTAGTGAGTTTAATTCAACACTTAATTCCATTGAAAGAAAAGCAGCTTTTTTAGGGAATTATCCGGTTTTGATTGACGATCATAATAAAGCTCCAAGGTTTGTTCTTGAAAAATTAATTTATAACTTTAGTGGTGGTCAATCGAAAGGTCGAGCTACGGTAAAAGGAATTCAGGAAGAGTTCACATGGCATAATATACTTTTGTGTAACGGTGAAAATTCAATTTTAGATTATGTGGAGAAAGCGGGAGGGGCAAGTGCAAGAGTAATTAGTTTAAGTGATTTCAATTTCGACGAAGAAAAAGATGGATTTTTCATTAAATTGTCCGAAGGAATTGAATTTAATCATGGAGCAGTTGGGATTGATTTCATTAAATCATGGAAAGAAAAAAAAGGCTTATTTGCACCGCAATATAATAAATACAGGGAGTTATTTAACAAGCTTTCAAAGAATAATCACGTTATAACGAGATTATCAAGGCATTATGCAGCTGTAGTATTTACAGCCGATACATTAAACAAATTATTTAATTTTGAGATAGATTGTAACTCTTTAATTCACTTGTTCAATGAAATGGTTAATGCAAATAAGTCATTGGACAAGCCCAGACAACTTCTCGAAGAAATACTACAAGAACTAGATAGTGATAGATCTTCAATCTTTTATGAGTTTCATTCAGCTCACGAAAGGAAAGCTGTATTTAGAGAAGGTCAGTTGTATTTACTACCTAAATTTCTGAAGAATTCGCTGGGTGTAGAAATGAAACAGATTAGGAATGAATGGATAAAAAAGGGGTTTACTTATGAGTTGACAAGTAAAAATCTTGCACCAGATTCAAAACTCATTAAACATAAAGGGGAAACTATGCAAGTAATCCCCGTCAATCCTAGCATAGTTGAAGAATTAGGATTTGATTTCAAAAGCGATTGGATTGATTCTAAAAAGTAAAGAAGGTAAACATGATTCTTTTAATGGCTTTTTAAAAATTACCTTTAATAATCCAGATCTACCAAGAGTAAAATTGTAAATGTAAAGAAAGTAAAGAAAGTAAAGGGATTTTATATGTATATTATTCTATTGAAAATTGCTATACAATCGGTGACATTTTTTATTAATGAATAATTTTTATTTACTAACTTAAAAATCTTTACTTTCTTTACTTATTACTCAAACTCCTAGTTGCATTCGGGATTAATAGGTAAAGAAAAGGTGAAGAAGGTAAGGGGATAGCAAAAAAGGTAAATAAAAACCTAGAATATTTAAGATCTTAAGGGACAATAAATAATGAGGTGATTAAATGAAAGATTCAAAAACCAAACAGCAATTTATTGAACTAAGAGCAAGTGGATATAGTTTTGATAAAATTTCAAAGCAGATGAAGGTTGCTAAATCGACTCTTATCGACTGGTCTAAGGAATTTGAGTTGGAAGTATCAAATCTAAAAGCCATGGAGTTGGAAGCATTACAAGAACAATATTATATTGCCAAAAAAACCAGAATAGAAATTGTAGGTGAACACACAAAGAAAATACAAGAAGAGCTTATGAAGCGTGATTTATCAGAACTCACAACAGAAAAACTTTTTGAAATTTTTCAGAAAAACATGAATTTTCTAAGATTCGAGGAAGTGGAACCTATTTTTCAAAGAAAAAAGGAGCTTAACTTGGATGAAATGTTAACCGATTCTCTTACAACGGTAGAGAAGTGGAAAGCAAACTAAAAGAAGTCTAAAAACGACCAAAACTGGATTAATTTAAAAGGGCCCAATTCACAAAGAATTGAGGCTCTATAAAAAAAGTCATCTCGAAAAGGGTCTATTCGGATGACTTTTTTCTTATTTAACTCATATTTGATTAAACTTTCGAGAAACTTGATTGCTTCGCAATTATTTACACAATTTCGATTATCCATAATGAGTCTTCCTATGACAATTTGGGCACAAAGCAACCGCGTTTTCAACCGTATCTTCGCCATCTTGCGATAGAGGAATTATATGATGTACTTCTAAAAAAGGTGTGCCATCTTTTAATCTTTTAAAGGGAGCTTCATTTTTACAATACTCACAATACCCCTTTGCTCTTAGCAGCACTTCTGCTATAACATCAGCGTTTCTCTTATATTGGGTTGTGATAACTACCACTGTTTCAGGCTTTGTGGGAGCGGTCGCTAATCTTTGCAATCTATTATTTTCATCATCAACTTTGGATTGTTTAATCTTGTTTTCTAATTCTTTTTGATATTCTTCAGCAGTAACTGGATTGGTAATTTTATAATTATCCAATTTTCCTAATGTAAACCACATAGAATTATCACTGCCTGTATGATGGCTAATATATTTAAATATTCCAGTTAGATAGCATTGAGTATCTTCCTTGATAAAAACATAAATTGGAATATTAGTTTTCCTAGTATTATAAATAGCTTGATTATCTTCATATTCTAGGCTGAATCTTTGCCCTCTATTTTTCAGGTAATACTTAAGTATGTGATCCTTTTCAATCCATTCATTTGGATACCGACCATTTTCTAATGTCACCTTAATAAAGACAGCTTTTAAATCTCTTTTTTCACCTACTAAGTATATTCCCATGCGGTTATCATAAGCTCTAGAGAAGTTTGAAATATCCCATGAAGTATATACTTTTCCAATAATAAAATCGGATAGAACCGTTACGTCCTCAGTTTCCCGCTGGAATTTTTCAAGAAAGAGAGGATAAGCATCTTCATATGTACTTAAATTTAATTCTTTAAGTGCGTTATACGTTATTGCCTTTGAGGGTTCAGGTTTTCGGGCAAATCTACTCATATATATATTTAAATCTCCGACCTTTTTAAATGATCTAATTCTTGCCTTTGTATTAATAAGTTTATTTTTTATTTCCTTGTCTAGAATAGGAAGCTTTAATGCAGGATAATCAACCTCAGACAAAAAAAATTCAATTGCTTCTCGTATCAATTAAATACATCTCCCGGATTCAATGTGTCTATCTAAGGGCTTAGAGGAAAAGTAATTATACCATTTTTGGGTACTAAGATTTACGAATATGCTACAAATCATATTCAGCCTTTTTAACCTGCCCAATGATTTCGAATTCACCATTCATGCATATCCTTGGTGGTGCATTTAATTTACCAGGTAAAAGAATATATTTATCATTATCGGAATAAACTTTCATTAAAATGGCTGTGTCTTCTTTGTTGAGAACAACAAGGTGTATCTTCCCATCTTTAAGATTAGTCCCTTTTTGTATGGTCAATCTATGTCCATCGTTTATTTCAAACCCCTTTAGCAGCTCTCCTTTAACTAAATAAATAAAGAAATCTTTACCTTCATCTTTAATAATAGTTTCATATTCAACAATTTTATTCTTTGGGAAGTTTCTTAATAAATTACCAGAATAAACAGGAATCTTAATAGTTTCTAATTTGCATCCTGCAGAATTATTACGAATACGTATCAAATCTGCTCCTAAATCGTTAGCGTTTTTTGTTTCTAATAACAGAAAGGAATCATCTGATTTAAGAATATAGTCTGTGTAATTATTTCCTTCTAATGAATCTCCAACTAATTTCTCAGCTTCAGATATCCTTTCAGCGAATTCTTGATTAATGTATCCTGCCTTTTGTAAAAACGTTAGATAATTTACTTGAAGCGCATTTGCAATTTTACCTAAAACTACTTGAGAAGGAATTCCACGACTTCCATTTTCCACACTTGCTAAATACGAGTGAGATACTCCAGAAAGTTCTGCAAGTTTTCTAATAGATAACTTTGCTTCTTCTCTTTTATTCCTAAGGAATGTTCTAAACTCTAAATTATCATCATTCATATAATAACCTCCATAAATTTATGTCAACAATTGTGCACACGGTAAGTGTACCCTATTGTTGACAGTATTAAAATAGTGATGTATGATCAAATTGTACACAAAAACAAACACTTTGTGAATTTCATTTGTAAACAAAAGAATACAAAGCATTAACTAAAAAGAAGAGGTGAATTTAATGGTCAATGCAAATATTGTTAATACCAGAAAAGAAATACATTTAAATAATGGTATGCGTAATCTCGGTTTTAACCTTCTTGAATCCATAATGGAATCTGTAGATGATGCACTTGATGCAAGTCTTGAAAATAATATTAATAATGAACAAAAACAAGTTCATATTTATATTTATAAAGAGGAATTTAAGGAAAATGAAATTGAAACTTTTAGATATTCTTATGCAATTTTGGATAATGGACCAGGTACATCTGTAGATGAAGTTTTTGATTTTGGAAAATCAAAAGGTAATCGTTACCTAAATACTTTTGCTCTTAATAATTTAAATGGTGTCTTTCACTATGGTTTAGTATCGCATCTAAATGTTGCAAATCGATTGAATTTCTATTCTAGAGAGAAAAATAAGAAATGGTGGTTACATAAGCTTGACTATAACGAATTAACTGAAAAGGCAATGTCAATTAAAGAAAATAAAATTCCATCTATTAAATACAATGGAATACAAAGTTTTCTGGACAATGAAACCTTTACTGTCCGAACGATTGTTCATGTTCAAGGAGTCAGAAAGTCAGAATTAGGGACCGCAGACATAAAAAAACTCGAATTAAATCTTACAAAACAATTAGGAATTACTTATCGCAATTACCTTGAAGAAGGGGTGGAAATCTTAGTAAATGATGTGAAAGTTTTGCCATTGGACCCGTTTATGAGAGACAGTAAATACGTAGAGATTGGATTACAATCAGATTTATTTCTTACCTTTGACATATTGTTAAGTGAACTCTTAGATATTGAAGAAGATGCTATAGTAAGGCAAGAAATATATAATAAATTCCTTCGCTTGTTTGTTACAGAAAAAGAACTTCTTGATCAATCCATTACAATCAAGATGTATCATCTGGATAAAGACTTTAAGCATGGAAATATTATTAAACAAGTGGTAAGTAAAACTGAAACAAAAGATACTATTCTGCCTAGTGGAGTTGATTCAGGCTTTTACATTAGAAGAAATCAGCGTTATATAGGTAGAGCAGCAAAAATTTTAAATATATGTACTAGTCACAACTCTTTTAACTATTTTAGAGCTGAAATTGTATTCTCGCCTATTTTTGATAGTTTCTTTGGTATTCAAATCAATAAAAATAGATACGATATAAAAAATAGTTTAGGAAATTTATTAATAAGTAAGATGGAATCAGAAATCGGAAAGCTTTCATCTTTTCTGAAAGATAGGTATACAGGAAAAGGATATAAAATAAATCCTTCTGTAGAATTTGAGTTAAAAAGACAGTATAACATTTCTCGAAAAAGTGCCATTCATTTAGATAGAGTTACTGCAGGGGCAATAGAGATTGGAGTCAATGCTGAAATAATTAGTGAAGCAAAAGCATCTTCGATTAATTTGCTGACGTTTGCTGAAAAGTTACTCTCCAATTTAAATCAACTTTCTGAAATAAAAAGTACTGAGATACCTAATCAAATCGAAATTGCAATGTTGGAGAGATTAGCAAAAGTTTTAATAAGTAAAGTATTAGAGATAATTCAAGAGGCGGATGAAGTATTAATTCGACTTGAAGCAGCCATTTCCACTAGAAACGAAGAATTAATTTTTTCAGTAATTAAATTAAAGGAACGTGTAAATTCAGCCGTAAATTCAAAGAGAAAATTATTACAAACCGTTGATTATGATAAGCCAAATGAATTTCAAGGATTTATTTTAGAACCCTTAAATGAAGTGCAATTATATGGAGTGTTACTAACCTTAGTCCAACACTTTCCAGACCGGTTTTATTTCGTGCTACTTGATTACAGTGAAAATGATCACCTTGATTGTTTAGTGAAAATAAAACAACCTGAAGTATATAAATTACTTAATATTAAAGAGCGGTTTGAAAACCAATGGAATGAACAGTGGGATGATTTTTTGTTAAATAATTCAGGGGGGTATAACTTTGTTGAGTTAAAGTATTTACTAGGCGAGAGAAAAGAACTTGGTCATTCCCTTGCTCTCGTTTCTCATTTAGTTTGCTGGGACTTTTCTAAAGATATTACTGATGAATTTATTGCAAAAGATGGAAAGTACAAACTTTCGAAGGATAAAGTTTATCTATTGCATAATGATAAAAGAAAAAAGGTTAAGATTGTTTGTTTGAAAGATTATGTTGAGGAACTTCTTGGTCAAGATCTTTCGGTATCTCAGGAGAAGTTTAATAATTATTTAAATATCTAAAAATTATTATCAAAGAGAAAACACATACTTTTTAGTGTGTGTATTTTCTTCTTTTTAGGTGCAGATATAGAGTGTATAAGTGAAAATAAAATAATAGGGAGGTAGAACCTTTTGAAGTTTAAGTCAGAAATAGAACTAATAGATTACACTAGAGGTTTAATTGGAAAAACGTTTGGTGAGATTGATAGTAAGGGTTTGTTAAACAAACAAATCGGTGATAAAGGGGTACTAGGGAAGGTAGTAGAAACAGGACACTATGGTTATACAAATAATAGTATTGCTGAGGCAGATTTTAACGAATTAGGTATTGAACTTAAAGTGACAGGGTTTGAAGTCAGTAAAAAGGGACTAGTAACTGCAAAAGAAAGATTGTCCCTCAGTATGATTGATTATATACAAATTGTTAATGAAGAATTTGAGTTCAGTAAAATGCTTTTTAAAAACAAGAAACTATTAATCATTTGGTATGAATATGAAAGAGGGAAGGAATATGCAGACTTTCAAATTAAATACTTCCAAATATATGATATGTGCCAAGATTTAGAGATAATAAAAAATGACTTCTATATCATAAAACGTAAAGTACAGGAAGGAAAGGCACATCTTTTATCTGAAGGTGACACTTCTATATTAGGCGCAAATACAAAAGGTAAAAGTGGAGCCCATAAAGTACAGCCATATTCAAAAGAAAGAGCACCTTCCAGGGGATATTGTTTGAAAAATTCATATATGAAGGGAATACTAAGAAACTTACATCAAGATTCGGCTCAGAATAATCCACCTAAATATAAAACTGTTATTGATTATGTTATGAGTCATTTATCGCCTTATATAGGGCTTACTCAGGCAGAAATATGGTTTAGGTTATTTGGAACTGATATAACCTTGATGACCTCATTACCTAAACAATTGAACAAGATGATTTCAGATAAGATTCTTGGAAAAGATGAGGAACTAACTAGAAAAGATAATTTATTCACTAAGACAACTTTTATTATTAAGAATCTACCCGTAAAGGAAATTGATAACTTTCCTTTAGAAAGATTAACATTTAAAAATATGTCCCATTCAGATTTCAACTTACCTTGGGACGAATCAACTTGGAAGACATATTACGAAGAAGTTACTTTTATTGTTATTCGTTTTGAAGGCAAAAAACAAGGTGAAAGAAGATTAAAGGATGCTGTACAACTTTCATTTAACCAAGATGATCTAGCTACTTTTGAGAAATCTTATAATCGCATAAGAGAAGCAATCAAGTTAAGGGATATCACCTTGTTGCCTGTGCCTAAAAGCTTTTCAGGTCAGACGTTAGTGATTGCTCCAAAAGGGCAAAAGGGTGCGGAAGCGTACAAGACATTTCTTGAATCAGAAACTACAAAAACTAGTTTTATGTTAGAAAAGAATTTTATTTATAAAAAGTTCAACGAGGCATAGTCTCATTGAACTTTTATTTTTGTTTAAAGACATTTAATTTATTATTTGCAAGGTCCATGTTAAAGTGAAAATATATAGTTAAATTGGTAGAATTTAGTTGATATTAAGTTTTGAGGAAGGGGCATAGTTATGAAAGGATATATTGGCGTAACTTCAAGAGAGTGGTTTACGTATTTATCAAATAAAGATAGCGTAAATGAGATTAATTTTTGGAGGAAGAAAACCGATAAATTTAGGGTGTTATCCGAAGGCGAACCATTTCTTTTTATAGTTAAGAACATTAAAGGGAATAAGGGTGAAAGAGCAGTGTTAGGTAAGGCTACATTTAAAAGATTTGAAGTATTAAAAGTTGAGGAAGCATGGAATAAGTATGGAGAAGGTAACGGTGATGGAATTAAAGAGAGTTTTGTTACGAGAATGAAAATCATGTTTGGAACTGATACACATAACGGCGAGATAGGGTGTATTATTTTATCCGATTTTAAACGGTTTGATAATCCCGTTTATTTAAGTGGAATTGGTATTGACTTTAAAAATGGCATTGTGTCTGGAAAGGGAATAAAAGAAAGGGAAGTAACCAATATTTTTGATCATGGTTTCAATTCTGTGGAACCTATTATGAGTAAATTTAATGAGTTAAACCGTATTAGATTTACAGAAGATGAAAAGGAATTTCCCGAAGGTAAATATATGCTAATACAGCACTTAGTACGGGAACGTAATCCAGAAGTAATAAGATTAGCTAAGGCACGCACTTTACAACAAAATGGGAAGTTAATTTGTGTTGTATGTGAATTTGATTTTAAAGAGCAATACGGTGATATAGGTGAAGGCTACATAGAGGGACATCATACAAAACCTATTTCAGAAATGGATGAAAATGAACATACAAAAGTAGAGGATATAGCACTTGTTTGTGCTAACTGTCATCGTATGTTACACCGTAAAAGACCATGGTTATCAATAGATGAACTAAAAGAGTTAATTCTATAAGTAATTCATGATTTAACAAAAATACTAATTCAATTGAAACGGGTTGAATTAAACCTGAGAGTGGGAATATTATGAATACCGAATTAGAGGATCTGAAAAATCAGTTTGAAGAAAGAATAATAGAATTAGAAATGTTAAAGTTTAAACGAGACGAGGTAATAATAGCTTCTTTTCAGTTGTTTGAAATTAAACTAGATAAATTTAATAAACTAACTAATGTACACCCTATATGGAAAAGAGAACAAATATTTGATTTACAAGAATCATTAGCACTTATCATTGAGTGGGTTTATAGATATAGCGACCCGGAATGTATGCAAACAACATCCAGTTATAAGATTTTTTCTATAATAGAGGAAGCTTTCGGTATATCCTCAGAATATCTCAACCTGGAAGCTTCTTATAAGGCTGTATCACAGGGGATGATGAAAACATCTCATAGGGAATCTTGTGTAAACACAATTAATATAGACTTCATATCAAGAGATGTTGCTTATTTTGAAGCTGTTAATGAATTAATCCTTACAAATAATAATAATGAAAAGTTTTCTAAAATGCCTGAAATTAAAATAAGACAGATGTTATCGCTAGGTACATATGCTAGTACAACTGTCAAAAGTAGAATGTTAAAAAGGTTAGAAGTTGAGTTTGAACTTCCAGATGATTATATAATAGGGCCATACTCAATTAAGCAAATAAAGGAAATTTGGGCAAATGTTATGATCAAGGCATTCATTCAATTAATGCAGAATGCAAAAAATTATAAAACAACACCCAGACTAATGCAATTATTAGAAATGGATAAATTTATTTATAAGTATTCAACTTTACAAGAAGTAAATGGTTTACTTTCTGACCTTACGTATATAGGGAACTATAAGAAAATAAATAGAAAAGAAAAACAGATTTACTCGAATTTTCTTACAGAACCTATTGTAGAAATTAACAACAAAAAATTAATTTCCCCTTCAATCATTTTAAATTTCCAAGTTTCTAGAAACATTTTATCAACGCTAAATCGTATATATGGTGATAACTCTCATGAACAAAAAGGGGAACAGTTTACTAAGGATTTAATCAAGAAAGCTGAGGAGTTTCCGAATTTACTATATGCTAAAGAAGTGCTAATAAAAAAACCAACGCAGACTGATGTAGACTTTGCGCTTTTTGATAAAAATACGGAAACTTTACTAATTTTTGAGATAAAATGGTTTAATGAACCTGTAACTCCTGTGGAAATTAAGAGTAAAGATGACGAAATTGAAAAGGCTACCACTAAACAATTACCTAACTACTTTAAAGGAATATTACATAATAAGACTGAGTTTATTTACAATGCTTTTGGTGTTAAGTTAAGAAATCCTCAAAACTTAAATATATATGGATTTGTATTAACAAAATGCACCGTTGGAAGTGGAAAAATTAATAGGAACCACTTTGAAGTCATTAATCAAAAAATGCTTGTTAAAGGTTTAATTGATTCTAAGGGAGACCTTTTAGAACTTAACAGATTACTTTGTAATAGAGCTTACTTTCCTAAAGAAAATAGGGACTTCATTTTTGCGGAAAATCATGTCAAAGTTGGGGATTATGTATTTATTAGAGACGGCTATACTATTCTCTAATATTCTAAATTTTACTTTTGTAGAAGAGCATTAATTACGAAATTAGTTTTATACAAACAATCGTACCTTGCCGATTTTTAGATGATTGATCTTTACAGCTTATAAGGATTATGACTTACATGTTTATATATCAACTCTAACCTTTTAGAGTTGAGGAAAAGATTATATGAAAAGGAAACATACCATAAATATAAAAAACAATAACAATACATTAATAATATAAGGGAGTCGATTTATTTGATTTATAAGGAGTTAGCGAAAGAACTATTAAATATCGCAGCTAATAATAGTTTTAATACAACTTTTGATTGGTATGTTTCTAGTCAAGGGGTATTTGGTTTTAAACATAAGAGAAATTATACAGGTTGGATGGCTAATCCCTATAAGGGGCGTGCTCGTCAAAAGCAAGGTTACTTTGATTTTATAATTCATGCTGGTCCATGGGGATTTATAAATCATTATGAGTTTTTAGGTGAAATATTAAAAAAAACTAATCTAAACTCTTGTGAAAAAGTTTGGGCTGGCCATTCGCCTTTAACAATAACTGATAATGAAGATGAAAGAGTGGTACTTATTACGCTTGCATTACTTATGTTTGAACAAGAGGTGAACTGGGGGAATCAATCTTGGCAAAGAGAGACTAATTTCACTCCCGACTTTAATAAACCTTATTTTAGAAGACCTCGCGACATGCTAATGGGTTTTATTAGTATTGTTTTTGCGAATAACTCAGTAGATGCAATTCTTGATTGGAATTATAATAAGAAAGGTGGAAAAACTACTCCGACTTTTAAGAAAGAGTTTGGATTATACCCAAATTGGTTTAAATCCCATTTTATTCACTATGAAAATAATGTTAATGCTGTTGCGTTAATTATTACTGATAATCCAAATTTCCAAAGAGTTCTAGTCAAATCTAATGATAACCCTGACTTTATACCATGTAATATATGTAATATCGAGTTATCTACGTTTGAAAGAGATTATTGTAATACCAGACTTAAATATAAAGGGAAATTATATTGTCGAACTCATCAATAATACTTTAGTGATAACAAATAATACGCGCAATTATTGACATAAAATATAGTTTACTTTTTTACTATGGTCTAGAATACGGAAAACAATTCCAATTATTGGTTTAAGAAACAGAAAGCTTCATATTTGGTACGCTCAATATGAGCGTGCTTTTTTGATTGGTAAAAAAATCGCAACCCATTTTCCAACCCATATTTTTGTGAATAGAAAAAACACCACCTCCGAGGAGATGATGTTTTTATGGAGAAACCTTTGTTCCTAAAGGTTTCCTGCGGGTTTGGCACCCAATGATCCCGACTGGGCTCGAACCAGCGACCTCCACCCTGTCAAGGTGGCGCTCTCCCAGCTGAG
>Ga0209013_10002711_pt1 | contig 15949 bp, 17 predicted proteins | sample Cruoilmetagenom2_FD_187291 | JGI IMG/M metagenome (GOLD analysis project Ga0209013, IMG submission 187291) | Oil polluted marine microbial communities from Coal Oil Point, Santa Barbara, California, USA - Sample 2 (SPAdes) (version 2) | ecosystem: Environmental > Aquatic > Marine > Oil seeps ... | reverse complement strand
TCCGGGAAACCGGTCATCCAGCCAGTAATGGGTGAGAAAAGCAATTTCCCCTTTACGCACAGCATCTTTCCATATCAGTAGCTCCTGGCGCTTGATACCGAAAGCCATCAGCCACTCACCCTGGCCACTTCCGTATATTTCGCGTCCCAGACTGGATCGGCTTTCCTTAACGATACAGGTCTGAACGTATCTTTCCTGACCAGAACATGTTCGGATTTTGCAGTTGCCGCCATGGTCCCGTCCTCATGGAGGATTTCATAGCCATAAGTCGTCCGTAACTTCCCGTGGGATTCCACCCACGTACGGACCGTCGCTTTCTGACCATATTTCATCGAAGCTTTATATTGTATCGATAAATCGGTTACAGGGGATAGGTAGCCGTTGCTCTCGAGTCCCGCATAGGTAAAACCGAGATCTTCAATCAGGGATGTGCGTCCGATTTCCATCCAGACCAGATAATTCGCGTGATAGACCACACCCATCTGGTCTGTTTCCGCGTAGCGTATTTCGATTTCTTTTTCACTGACAAACATGATGCTCACCTCTCGTCCCATTATACAAAACGGAACAGGAAAAAGCAGTTATATGAGTTCCAGTCCGGTCAATTCATTTTTGTCTATCTTTCCGAAAAAAAAGGCTGCCCATTAGGACAGCCTTTTAAAAACGAATTAGTTTTTCAGTTTATCACGCAATACCATTGGCAAGATTCCGCCATGACGGTAGTAATCTACTTCCACTTCAGAATCGAAACGTGCCAGCACGTCGAATTCTTTCACGGAACCATCTTCAGCTTTCGCTGTAACAGTCAGAATATCACGAGGTTTTACGCCTTCAGCAATGTTGACGCTGATTTCTTCTTTACCAGTCAAACCAAGAGTTTCTGCACTTTGGCCCGGTAGGTATTGAAGTGGCAATACACCCATCATCACTAAGTTCGAACGGTGAATACGTTCGTAGCTCTCAGCAATTACTGTTTTGATGCCAAGTAGGTTCGTACCTTTTGCTGCCCAGTCACGTGAAGATCCCATACCGTAATCTTTACCTGCAAGAACAACTAAACCAGTACCATCCTCTTGGTATTTCATTGCTGCATCATAGATAGCCATGATTTCGCCATTTGGCCAGTAAGTCGTGAATCCGCCTTCTGTACCTGCAGCGATTTGGTTACGGATACGGATGTTCGCAAACGTACCGCGCATCATCACTTCGTGGCTACCACGACGAGAACCGTATGAGTTGAAGTCGCGAACTTCCACACCGCGTTCACGCAAGTATTTACCTGCAGGTGTATCTTTACCGATCGCACCGGCTGGTGAAATGTGGTCAGTCGTGATTGAATCACCGAATTTCGCTACCACACGAAGACCTGCAAGTGTTTGGATATCACTAGGTTCTTTCGTCAAGCCCTCGAAATAAGGTGGGTTTTGGATATACGTAGAATCTTCATCAAATGTGTACAATGAATCATTTGATGTTTCAATCGCATTCCAACGTTCGTTTTCACTGAATACTCGTTCATACTCTTTACGGAACAACTCAGGTGTTACCGTTTTAAGAAGAACTTCTTTTACCTCTTCAGTTGAAGGCCAGATGTCAGCGAAGAATACATCATTGCCGTCTTTATCTTGGCCAAGCGCTTCATTTTGAAGGTCGATATCAACCGTACCTGCCAATGCATATGCAACAACAAGTGGTGGTGATGCTAAGTAGTTAGCTTTCACTAATGGGTGGATACGTCCTTCAAAGTTACGGTTACCGGAAAGAACTGAAGTCACAAGCAAATCATTTTCAATGATTCCTTTTTCAATTTCAGGAAGCATTGGGCCTGAGTTACCGATACATGTTGTACAGCCGTAACCAACCAAGTCGAAGCCAACTGCACTCAATGGCTCAAGAAGGCCAGCGTCACGCAAGTAACCTGTAACGACTTTAGAACCTGGAGCAAGTGAAGTTTTCACGTATGCTGGTGGACGCAATCCTTTTTCAGCTGCTTTTTTGGCAACCAGACCTGCACCGATCATGACGAATGGGTTTGAAGTATTCGTACAAGAAGTGATCGCTGCAATCCCGATAGCACCTGTAGGCATCGTTACTTCGCTGCCATTTTCGAATTTGATTTTTGCTGTTTTTTTGAATTCTTTTTCGGATAATCCGAAACCTTGGTTGCCCTGAGGTGCAACAACCGCTTTGTTGAATTCAGTTTTCATTTGTGACAATGGAATCAAATCTTGAGGACGTTTAGGTCCTGACATGTTCGGTTCGATTGTAGAAAGGTCAAGTTCAATCACGTCCGTGTAGAACGGATCTTCGTTATCTGCTGTGAAGAACATGCCATTTGCAGTCAAGTATTCTTTGACTACTTGGATGTGTTCCTCATTACGGCTAGTCAGACGCATGTAATCAAGTGCTTCTTCATCAACTGGGAAGAATCCGCAAGTAGCCCCATATTCAGGTGCCATGTTGGCAATTGTTGCACGGTCAGCTAGTGGAAGTTTTGTTACGCCAGCTCCGAAGAACTCAACGAACTTACCAACCACACCCTTTTTACGAAGAACTTCTGTCACTTTAAGTGCCAAGTCCGTAGCAGTCGTGCCGTTTGGAAGGTCACCAGTCAATTTGACACCGATAACTTCAGGAATCGGGAAGTAAGAAGGTTGACCAAGCATTCCAGCTTCTGCTTCAATCCCACCGACGCCCCATCCAAGAACACCGATACCGTTGATCATTGTTGTATGAGAGTCAGTACCTACTAATGTATCCGGATACGTTTCGTATGTACCTTCTTCATTTTCAACTGCATGAACAACGTTTGCCAAATACTCAAGGTTTACTTGGTGAACGATACCAGTTGCAGGTGGTACTGCACGGTAGTTGTCATATGCTTTTTGAGCCCAGCTAAGGAACTGGTAACGCTCAGCATTGCGTTCGAATTCGAGATCCATGTTGATTCCAAGTGCATCAGCTGTACCGTATCTGTCAACTTGTACAGAGTGGTCGATAACTAGGTCAACTGGAATTGCAGGGTTGATTTTATCTGGATCCCCACCCATTTCGGACATTGCCGAACGAAGTGCAGCCAAGTCAACGACTACTGGTACCCCAGTGAAATCTTGAAGAATTACACGTGAAGGTTTGAACGGAACTTCCGCTTCGGGATCAACGTCTTTACCCCATTTTGCCAATTTTTCTACATGCTCATCTTTGATGACATATCCGTCATGTTGGCGCAGAACGGACTCTAATAATACTTTGATTGAATAAGGAAGGCGGGAAACTTTTGCGATCCCTGCCTCTTCTAACGCTGCTAAACGGTAATAATTATATGTTTTACCGTTCAAGTCGAAAGAAGTCCGGCTATTGTGCAAGTTACTTTTTGCCATGTCTTTTCCTCCTTTGATCTTATGAAAAGGCTCACATCTATTGGTAGCGACTTTTCTCCAGTTCTAATCATAACGTAGTCTACTTTATAAGTAAATTACATTAAAATTATAGGTTGTGATAAGTATTGGTTATGACCTCAGAGCATTTTAATTGTTTTTTTCAATTGCTTTAAGTGGCGTTTTTCATGCAGGCCGACAAAAGGAAACCATTGCATCAATGGAACTTGACCGAAAATCGGATGTTTGAATGATTTTTCCCGAAATACGTCTTTCGTGCTTGATTCATATACATCCAATAGGAGTACACGTGATTCATGAATCTCCTTTTGCATCTCTTGTTTTGTTTTGTAATCTTCAGTCGGAGCCGTGTATCTTGGCGCCTCGACTTTAATGAGGCGATTGGTGGAAATGCCAATCGGTTTATTTTTAGATTTCGGGCTGTCGGGATTTTTCAGTTCCCTTGCAATGTTCGTCGCAATGATCGTTTCCATTCGTACCAAGTGTTCGAAAATTTGCTTTGGCGACCATCCCCCTTTTGGAGGGGGTGTATTGAACTGTTCATCCGATAACCCTTCAATTGCCTCGAACAGCTCTTTCCGGATTTCATTATTATCTTCTAAAAACATGGGCTCCGCTCCTTTGCTAATTCAAGAATCTTTTCCGTTGCTCCGGTGTTGGCAATAGACAGGATTCATTTCCACGAATAAACCGGTGCCGGTGCCTTGCCATCAACCTGTAGAGTCTGTCGCGTAGCGCCTTTGGTATTAATCGCGCCATTTGCCCAAAACGATAGGGTGCATGTAAATAGGACGCCAATGCCATCACGGCATCGGATTCCACTAAAATTTCTTTTCCATGAACTAAGACGATTGAATCAATATTTTGAAGTTTTGGATGTTTCCTGTACAAGTCTTTGGCGAGTTCACCCTGCAGAGGGGCAAAAAGGATTTCCGCCCCCTGCTCGTGCTGCAATATAAATTGCACGGATTGCTGGCAAAAACCACAACTTCCATCGTATAAAAGAATGGGGTTTGTTCGAACCATAAAATTCACCTTCTCTTCTTATATTACTAGATAGTACATGAAATCTAAAATCTAACGTTTTCAATTTCCATTTCTTATGCGACAATGATTCATTGTAGAAAGGACGATTGATTGAAATGAATACAACCATCCAAAAACTTACCCCTTCCAATGACCCTTGGGAAGCATACTTAGATATCGAAAAACACGGCAAACTGACTTTGTCGAACATCGAGTTTACTACAACGACACTATGTAATATGAGATGTGCACATTGTGCAGTTGGCTATACCCTCCAGACGAAAGATCCGGTGGCGTTGCCTTTTGACTTACTTCGTCAACGCCTGGATGAAATCCCGCATCTTCAAACACTGAGCATTACCGGTGGAGAGCCGATGTTATCAAAAAAATCGGTTGCGAACTATGTTTTGCCTCTACTGAAATATGCCCATGACCGTGGAGTGCGTACGCAAATCAATTCGAATCTGACATTGGATTCCGAACGTTATATGTTGATTGCACCTTATTTGGATGTGCTTCATATTTCGCACAACTGGGGAACGGTTGACGAATTCGTGGAAACTGGCTTTGCAGTCATGGAACGCAAACCTTCCTACGAGCAGCGCGCTAAATTATTTAGCCGCATGATTGAAAACAGTCGAATGTTGTCTGAAGCTGGCGTCATGGTTTCCGCCGAAACGATGCTGAATAAAAAAACGTTGCCCTACCTGGAGCATATCCACCGACAAGTGGTCGAGGAAATGAAATGCGCAAGACATGAAATACACCCCATGTACCCTTCGGACTTTGCCAGCAGTCTCACATCACTTTCCTTGGAAGAAACACGCAGCGCGATTCATCATTTACTTGATATACGCGACAAGGATACGTGGATGTTGTTCGGAACTTTGCCTTTTTATCCATGCAGTCCAAATAAACAGGACCGTGAATTACAGCAACGGTTGAAACAGGAACCCAACGTGACAGTCCGAAACGACCCCGACGGACGTTCGCGATTGAATGTCAATATTTTCTCTGGCGATGTCATTGTCACGGATTTTGGTGATGCACCCGTCCTTGGGAACATGAAAAGTGATGCACTGCCGGCTATTTTCGATAAATGGCTGGACTCACCGCTGGCAAAAGAATTGAACTGCCATTGTCCTGCTGTGAAGTGCCTGGGACCAAATGTATTGGTGAAAAACATGTATTATAAGGATCATACATTTGTCAGTGATTCCGTAAAATGAAAAAAGCAGCCGAGTTTTTGGCTGCTTTTTTTATAAATTACTTCGTAGTAACCAACTTGCACTTACTGTTTCTTCCTAAAAATGTTTCAATGCCTCACGTTTGCTTAAAGGTTTCAAATCGTTTACCCCAACGAAATGCTTCACGAACGAAGGATCGGTTTTTGCATATTCCCGCAGCACCCACCCGATCGCCTTTTGTATGAAGAATTCTTTTGAGTCCGTATGCTTCAAAATAATGTCCTTTAATAATTGCTTATTCGTTTCTGCCTTGTACTTCAATTGATGCAAAATCGCTGCTCGATTCAACCACATATTGCTGGAATCAGACCATTGCAGCATGATTTGCTCCCCGTTGTTCCGGTCTTTTTTTACGATGTCGCCAACTATGGAAGGTGCAATGGAATCAACACAATCCCACCACGATTTTTCAGTGATCAACTTTGCACAGAATGCCAAATCCTCGATTGTCAGTGATTTTTGCTTTTTGCTGAGTAAAGCGATGGCTGCATATTGGTATTCTCTCTCTGGCATCTTATAGATTTCCCACACTTCTTCAAGCAATTGAGGTTTATCTGGTACAGCATATGTAGAAAAATAGGATTTCAAAGCTTCTTTCCGTTGTGGACTTTTGATGCCCAAAAATGGGAAATGATGTTTCATGTAAGCTTCCATCGGTCCTGCCAATTGTTCATTTCGAAGACTTCCGAAAGCGTCAATATATAATTGTCTATTCCATGGTTCCTTCATTTTGGTCCATCCTCCTTTAACTACACATTTTCACAACAAAAAAAGCGGATAGCAGAACTATCCACTTTCTCACACCCTACTTTTTAAATTACTGCATAACTAGCTCCATGAGTCGAATTTAAATGGCGTCCTGGATTTTTTTATAGAAATTCAATTAAGTCGAATGCCAGGTTAAAGATAAACAATGTATGAATGGTTACAAACCAAAGCGCCTGTTTGTTTAGTTTTTTCATCATTAATTGGTCCATCTCTACCACTCCTTTTTTACGATTATACGACTCTCCGAAATAGTTGTCAAAATATTTTTTCAATTAAAGATTCTTGATATATTTACTTTAATGATGCTGGAATTTCATTTAGCCATCTTATTCGGCCAACATAAAAGTGTGTGGTTAATTTCTTTATTGACGAAGTACAATTGTTGCCAAAACAAAAAAAAATTATGAATTGCGGTTTGAACCGTGTCTTTTGGGGATATCTATTAAGTAAGCAAGACAAATTAACTTTTTCGAATAGGAGATGGAACAAATGGGATTCATATTATATCTTATTATCGGTGGTATCATTGGTTGGTTAGCAGGATTGATTTTAGGTAAAGACGTACCAGGCGGAATCATCGGCAACATTATTGCAGGTATTATCGGAGCTTGGATCGGTGGAATGTTATTTGATTTCGGTCCAGTAATTGCCGACATTCAAATTATTCCAGCATTGATCGGTGCGATTATTTTAATCTTCATCGTAAGCATGATTTTAAGAGCATTACGCAAATAATGGATGCAAAAAGAGTCGTTCTTAAATGAACGACTCTTTTTTATGGTGCAAATGAAGAAGCCTGTCCTTTTACCTTTTGTTCTTCCTCATATTTATGATAATAATAAAGCACATCTTCTACGTACTCATCACTGTGATTGTACATGTAAATGGCGTTTTCAAGATCCCCTTCTGCAGCTCCATTGCTAGCCAAATAGTTGGCGGCACTGAACATGGCATCATCTATTTGATATGGATCCGCTTTCCCATCTTTATTGGCATCAATTCCATAACCGCCGTATTTTGCAATGATATCAGGATTTGTTTTATCATCTTCCTTGATTTCACCCTTACCTAAATCAGAACAACTCGGGTGTTGCCATCCGACGAATGTACATGGCATGAATTGCATATGGCCTTCTGCCCCGACTGGTGATAACAATGGATCCATTGTTGAGAACTTTGTTTCAATTCGATGGTGAGCCGCAAGCAGCGTCCAAGGAATTTCATAGGTTTTTGCCGCTTCTTGGTATATCGGGATGTACTCGTCCGGTATTTTCATATCAACAATCTTTTTCGGTGCATCTTGCAGGGATTCCGTTAGTGTATGAACGAGAGGAAATCGTTGAAGGTCGCCCCAATACACACTTACCAAAACGAAAACGGTCATGATGAAGGGCACCATAAGTAACAAGAATAATCCTTTTGCCACCACTGATAATTTTTTCTTTTTCTTTTTCATAATTTCGCATCCTGTTTTTTTCATCAGTTTATCACAAAAATACGCAAAAAAGTCACACCACTCCACAAATAATTATTTACAATTTTTGTTTAAAATGTTTCCATTGTCGCAGGATAGGACAATCCATTCATATACAAAAAATGCGTCCTTTTGTAAACTGATGACTGGGAGGTGAGGAATTATGTGGCAAGATTTCAAAAAGTTCGCGTTAAAAGGGAACGTCATGGATTTGGCGGTTGCAGTAGTGATTGGTGCAGCATTTGGAAAAATCGTCGCTTCCCTCGTAGCGGATATTATCACACCTTTAGTCGGTGTCCTGATGGGTGGCATCAATTTTACGGGTCTTGTATTTAAAGTCGGTAAGGCAGAAGTGATGTACGGTAACTTCCTTCAATCCGTTTTTGACTTTCTCATCGTGTCATTCGCTATTTTTATGGTGATTCGATTAATGATGAGGTTTCAACGCAAAAAAGAAGAAGTTGTCGATAAAGGACCGGCAATCGATTCGAAAGAAGCATTGCTTGTAGAAATCCGCGATTTGTTAAAAAACCAGAAAACGTTATAAGAACAAAAGAACCGGCAAGGTGCTGCACCCCAAAAGTTAGAGTTAAAAATCTAACTTTTAGGGGTCACTACCCAATGGCCGGTTCTTTTTATTGTCCCTGTTCGATTAGAGCTTCCATGTCGGTGGCGATTTCTTCATAAGCTACATCTTGATATCCGCCATAGGTTTTCACGACTATTCCATTTTGATCGACTAAATGAAAGCTTGTCCCATGGATGACCTGATTTGATCCTGGATCATCTTTCACAGTCGTTTTAAATGAATTTCGTGCAAATTGCTCGATATACAAAGGGTCATATCCTGTGAGTAATTCCCATTTTGATTCGTCCGGCGGATTGAATTTCTGTATGTAGGCCGCCATGACTTCTGGGGTATCCACGTCCGGATCAATGCTGAACTCGACGATTTTATAATCCTCTACACCCAAATCGATCAATTCATCCTGCACCATGGTCATGTTCATCGTCATTGGTGGACATACCGTATCGCAATTGGTGAAGATAAATGTAGCCAGCCATACCTTGCCCTTCAGGCTTTCCAGAGACACTTCTTCTCCTCTATGGGATTCATGTGAAAAGGATTCCACTTCCCAATCGGTTTCTGCTTTAAATTTATTTGAATTGCATCCAGCCAGTACGATTGTACTCACTACCAATAATATAAATGCCTTTTCCAGTCTTTTCATGTTAAACCCCACTTTCACTCCCTTCATCTTAGCGAATGGAATTTCGGATTTCAAGGTGGAAGCATTCCTTGATTTTAACGAATTTGTGTCATAGAATTTTACGCAAATGCTGAATTTGCGGGAAAGAGTACATTCAACGTGTTTTTTTCACGTGAACCTCTTATAATAGAATCACAGTGTATTAAGAGGTGAGAGTTGTGTCTGGATGGTTCCTATGGTTTATTGTATTCTGGGTTTTTGTACTTGCCGGCCTGTTTGCCATCGGCGGGTATTTCATGTTCCGTAAGTTTTTGAAAGTGCTGCCGAAAGATGATGGAAAGTCGGTACTCGACTGGGAAGAACATTATGTTGAAAAGTCTCTCCATTTATGGGGAGATCAAGCGAAAGCTTTGTTAAATGAATTGGTGACGCCAGTCCCGGAATTGTTCCGCCCTGTTGCCAAACAGAAAATAGCCGGTAAAGTCGGACAATTGGCGTTGGAAGAAAATGCGAAGTCGATTGAGCACGATCACATCATTCGCGGGTATATTCAAGCTACACCAAAACGCGATCACAAATTCTTGCGTAAGAAATTGGCGGAAATGCAGATCGATATCACGCCTTATGAACACCTTTTCGAATAATAAAAAGCCGACCTTATGTAGTAAAGGTCGGCTTTTTCGATGGATTGACCATCAATGATTTTTCAAGTTTTTTATATTTCATCAACATCGCAATGCGCCATGGAACAATCATACCAAATGCCAACAACCAAAACATTCCACTTAACTCTCCCACGTGAATGGTTGAGCTCAAGATGAGTTTGGCAATCAGCCGGATAACCAGCAGCGCGATCAAAATGAAAATGAATGCTTTTGATTGTTTTAAATAAATATCTCCGTCTTTCACTTCAAATCTCGAAGTCCAGATCAAGACCGTTGAAAATATCAATCCCACACCAATTGCTTCCACGATTTGAAGTGGTGCAACACGAAAATACTCAAAGACAAACATGAGCGCGCCGGTCGACATGAAAAGTGGTGGCAAAATAATCTTTTTGGCGCTAGCTGGCTTTTTAGCGGATCTTGCGCGGATTGTCATGACAAATGTACCCATGACCAGTGCGGCAATTGTCGACCCAATGATCAGCCACTGCGAAGGAATTTGCTCAATCATACGATTCCTCCCATTTCTTTAGTTCTTTTAATTTTTCAACAACCTGGTGTACAGGTACAAAACGGGCATATCTTGCATATTCTTTTGCGTCTTTCATAAGAATGACGACGGGAGCGGTGAACAGTCCAAGTTGACCTGCCAATTCAGGCAGCTCCGCTGCATTCGCCACGAAAAACGGGATAGAAGTGTCCGACTCCAGAACTTCTATTTGAGGAAGCAGTCCCTCGCAAACAGAACAATTCTTCGTCTTCACGAAAAGGAGCAGGTGCTTATGGTGTTCAATGATTTCGAGCCACTGATTGTACTGAGTTACTGTTTTCACCGTACCCCCCCTTCCATTTGTCGCTTAAAATCCTTGGAAATCCCCAAAAATTGGACTTAATATACGAATGATGAAAGTCATTCCGTCAAAGAACAATAATATACCGACAGCTATCATGATGTAACCACCGATTTTGACGATTTTCATGCTGTGTTTTCGAATCCAGCCCATTCGGGTAATGAAAAATGATAACACGAAGAATGGAATCGCAAATCCCAGGACGTAAGCTAACATGTACCATACACCAGAACCCGGGTTCGCTGCACCAAGAGATAATACAGACATTAATATGGGTCCGGTACAAGGAGTCCAGCCAGCTGCGAAAGCCATCCCGATAAGTATGGTCCCGAAATAACCCGATGGTCTATTTTTAAACTGGACTTTTCTGTCTTTCATAAGAAATTGAGGTTGAAATACACCAACAACGATCAAACCGAACAACACAATGAATATCGCACCTATCTGCCGGATTACATCCTGGTATTGGATATAGGCAGTGTTAACAAAGTTTGTCCCGAATCCCAGCGCGATAAAAATGAATGAAAAACCTAGCAGGAAAAATAGTGTGTGCAACATCCCGCGTTTTTGTAGAATTCCTCTATCAGTCTTAAGCTCGTCCAATGTCATGCCTGTTATATATGAAAGAAATGCAGGATACAAAGGTAATGTACAAGGAGAAATGAAGCTTAGGAACCCAGCCCCAAATGCTAATAATATATTGATTTCTGATGCCATAATGTCGCTCCTTTACCATTCTTCTAACATCGTATCAAATATTCAAGAAAATAACTTCAATTTTGGTTGTGACATTTTTTTGTCCAACCAAAAAGAGGACACAGTTTGTGCCCTCTCAGCGGTGTTATACAGTCTCTTCCACAATGTTGTTTTGGAGTAAATACATTTTATGGTAGAGTCCCTTGCTTGCAAGAAGTTCCTGGTGATTCCCGCGTTCCACTATTTCACCTTGGTGTAAAACGAGAATCAGTTCTGCATCCTGAATGGTGCTCAATCTGTGAGCGATGGCAATTGTTGTCCGACCTTGTCGCATTTTTTGCAAACTGGACTGAATCGCGACTTCCGTTTCGGTATCAATATTCGCGGTTGCTTCATCGAGCACAAGTATTTTAGGGTCTGTTGCCATCGTCCGGGCGAATGCCACCAGTTGGCGCTGGCCACTCGAGAACGTAGAGCCACGCTCCGTGACGTTTTGTTTATACCCGTCTGGCAATTGATTGATGAAGGAATCGGCTTGGACAAACTCTGCCGCTGTTCTCACTTCATCAGCGGTCATGTTCTGATTGTGCAACCGAATGTTGCTTTCAATGTCACCGAAGAACAGGAATGGGTCTTGCAGCACGAGACCCATTTTTTCACGCAATTCCTTGGTCTTGAAATCTTTTACTGACTGTCCATCTATTAATATGTCGCCATTTTCATATTCATAAAAACGCATCAATAGATTAATGATCGAGCTCTTTCCACTTCCCGTATGACCGACAAGGGCTACCGTTTCACCAGGCTGCGCCGTGAATGAAATGTTTTTGAGCACGTCGGTTTGGCCATCATAAGAAAATGTGACGTTTTTGAATTCGATTTTCCCATCGATAATATGTGCATTTGTATTCGCTTGAGCCGGGGCAAGTTCCTCTTCATCCAGCAACTTGAAAACCCGTGATGCTGCGACAATGGCTTGCTGGAAGATGGATAGACGCTGCATGACTTGATTGATTGGCTCAAAGAATCGGTCAATATACGTCACGAACGCATAGATGATTCCCACTTCAATCGTATTATTGAAAGATGTGATACCAAAAAAGCTCAGCAACATGATAAGTGCAAGAGCGTACACAAGGTCGATTGCAGGTCGGAGCAGCAAGCTATCCATCTTGATGTTACGTTGGCCCGCTTTCCAGTGCTGTTCATTGATATCATTGAATTCGTCTTTCAGGCGAGGCTCTTGTCGGAATGCTTGGATCATGGACATGCCTTGCAGTGATTCCGCCAATTTTGCATTCAATTGGCTCAGACGTTCACGCAAATCTTGATAAAACACCGAACTGTAACGTCGATACGTACGAATGATCAAAAATAAAATCGGCAATAGTAACAATGTGACCAGTGCGAGTTTGACGTTCAGGATGAACATCGCAATATAGACACCCACCATCAAGAATGCGCTCTGCACGAAACCGACCAACACACTGACAAACATATCCTTTATGGCTTCCGTGTCATTCGTTACACGGGACACGATGCTTCCAGCAGGGGTTTTGTCAAAATAGCGCATCCCTAAATTCTGCACTTTCGTAAATACATCAATGCGCATTTGCTGAATGATTTTCAATGCGATTTCCTGGAATTTCAGCAGTTGGAAATAGCTGATCACCACATTCGATAGCTGAATGAATAAATACGCGCCGGCAAGGCCTACAAGTGGTCCTGTCGGAAAGTTTCGTGCAGTCAAATAATCATCGATGAACGTCTTGATCAGCATCGGTCCAAGGACATCACCGACAACGGTAAGTCCAAGTAAAATCAAGGCCATTGTAATAACCTTTTTGTGTGGTGTTAAGTATGATATTAACCTTCTCAAGATAAGTCCTTGATCTTTTCCGGTCAGTTTTGGCTGTTGTTCCATTACGCCTCACCTCCCATTTCGACGAGTGCTTCTAGTTGTTGTAATTGGTACATTTCATAATAACGGCCTTTTAATGCCATAAGTTCATCATGAGAACCTTTTTCTTCTATTGTTCCTTCATGCAGGACGATGATTTGATGAGCATGTTGAATAGCACTTAGTCGATGAGCCGTAATAATGGTTGTTTCATCTGTTCGTGTCGCTTTCAAAGATTCCAGAATTGCTTCTTCAGTTCGCGCATCTACAGCTGAAAGTGAATCGTCCAAAATAAGCAATTCCGGTTTCATCATTAACGCACGGGCAATCGAAATACGTTGCTTTTGACCGCCAGATAATGAAACGCCGCGTTCGCCAACAATCGTTTCATACCCATCAGTAAATTTTAATATGTCTTCATGAATGTGCGCGAGCTGTGCCGCTTCATACACATCGTCAAGTGGTGCACTGGTATTGGCAAATGCGATATTGCCAGCAACCGTCGTCGAGAACAGGAAATGATCCTGCGGAACGTAACCGATTGCAAAACGGAGCCGTTCTTTTTTGTAGGCATTAATTGAATGTCCACCGTATGTGATGGTTCCGTCATATCCTTCGAATTCTCTCAGCAACAATTTGAGTATCGCTGTTTTGCCGGAACCCGTCTTGCCGACAATGCCCAATGTTTCTCCACGCTTCAAGGTAAACTGAACATCGTGTAGTGCCGCACGGTCATCACCCGGGAACTTGAACTCGGCAATATTGACATCCAGATCACCTTGTGGCTTTTCATCAAGTGCGTGTTCTGCGTCGTCAATATCGATCGGCTCAGCGAGCAATGCGCGAATCCGGTCATATGATGCGCGTCCACGCTCCACGATATTGAACAGCCACCCGAATGCAAGCATGGGCCAGACAAGCAATCCTAGGTACGCGGTAAATGCGATCAAATCCCCTATCGTCATATCTCCTGCAACGATAAAACGCGCTCCGAAGACAATTGATAAGAAAAAGGAAACCCCGACAATTGCAGAAATCGTTGGATCAAATAATGAATCAACCTTGGCCACATGGATATTTTTTTGTACGACATCATCCGATAGTTGGACAAAGTCTTGAATGTCTTCTTTTTCCTGACCGAACGTCTTGATGACTTTGATTCCCGAAATACTTTCCTGTGCTTTATCGTTCAAACTCGAGAAAGCTTCCTGAGCAAAATGGAACCGATTGTGTAACAACTTGCCGTAGTAACTTGTTAAATACGCCATGATCGGCATTGGAATCAACGCAATCAACGTTAATTTCCAGTCGATGGTGATGGCCATTGCCGCAATGACGAAACCGCCCGTCGTGATGGAGTCTACAAGTGTCAGCACACCCGCCCCAGCAGTTTGTTGTACCGCTGACAAATCATTGGTTGCATGTGCCATCAAATCACCCACGCGCCGTTTTTGATAAAACTGCGGCGACATGCGGGTGAAATGCTGGAACAATCGCTCCCGCAATTGACGTGCGAGCAAGATCGCGGAGCCGAAAATCATCATACGCCAGTAATAGCGGATGATATACATGGCCAGTGCTGCCCCGGCGAGCAGAAGCAACCACTTTACAAGGGCTTCACTTGTCAGGGTGCCCAACCGGATTTCATCAACGACGTAACCAATGATTTTAGGTGGCAGCAGTTGCAAAAAAGCAACGAACATCAGCATAATGATACCGACTGTATACTGTTTCTTTCTCTCTTTAAAAAACCAGCCTAAATCTAAAAATACTTTCACGCAGGTATCCCCCGATTCTTTTTCTAAGACTTTACTAGTTTAGCAAATGTTCGAAATTTAGAGAAGATACGAAAAGAAAAAATATTCGGGTTGTGAAATAGTTTGACTTTGCCGTCTGATGTTTCCTTTCTTATTCGGCTTTATGTCCACCGATTAACTTCGCGCGTGCCCTTGCAGTTCCCGCTTCCGTGTAGGAAACGGCCCGCAACAAAGCAGCGGATCCATACTTGCTTCGAATCTGGTCCATCGCAGCACCCAGTTTTCGTTTGCGCCACTTCTCCGCTTCGAATAGGCTGAGTTGCATGGAATGCTCAGGCTCTACATTCGAAAGAGTAACCGACAGGCGGCGGACTGGAAGGTCGTCAAAATGCTCATGCAGTAACTGCACGCACATGTTGTAAATCTTCATTGTGTCATTTGTGGCTTCTTCCATTGAACGGGAGCGATGAAATCCGCCACCGAAAGCATCTTTGCTGTAACCGACCCCAAGGTGGACTGTACGACCGACTTTTCCGGCTTCCCGTGCACGCCTTGCCACGTCTTCCGTCATTTCAAGTATGACCGCGAGAATGTCTTCCGTTTTCCGGTAGTCGCGAAACAGGATTTGACCTTTTCCATAACTGATTTGCCCTTCAATGAGAGGCGCTCCCAATTCGGATTTATCGATTCCCCATGCATGGTAGTAAAGCTGGTTACCCATGACCCCAAACTTCGCTTCGAGCGTACGCAAGTTCGTTTTTGCCAAGTCGCCGATCGAAAATATCCCCATGGCATTCAAATTTTTTTCCATTTGCCGACCAATGCCCCACATCTCACTCAGCGGGGCTAAAGGCCATAATTTCGTTGGCACATCGTCGTATGTCCACTGGGCAAATCCTGTTTTCTTCGCCTCCAAGTCCAGTGCCAGCTTCGACATCAGCATATTCGGACCCATG
>Ga0209013_10002710_pt1 | contig 15961 bp, 14 predicted proteins | sample Cruoilmetagenom2_FD_187291 | JGI IMG/M metagenome (GOLD analysis project Ga0209013, IMG submission 187291) | Oil polluted marine microbial communities from Coal Oil Point, Santa Barbara, California, USA - Sample 2 (SPAdes) (version 2) | ecosystem: Environmental > Aquatic > Marine > Oil seeps ... | reverse complement strand
GCTGCATACGGAGATGCCCGGATCGATCATCTCGACGGCCTCACGGTCGATTTCGGCGACCGGTGGTTCAATCTTCGGCCGTCGAACACAGAGCCGAAGCTCAGACTCAACGCAGAAGCACCAGACGCCGCGGCGGTGGACGAACTCGTCGCTGCGGTGGCATTGATCATCGAGGAGGGACCGTGACCGACCATCTGATCGACCCGGCATTGCTGGAGATCATGCAATGTCCATCCTGTACGGGAACGCTCGTCGAACGTCCCGAACCAGCCGCGCTCGTGTGCTCGGACTGTGGGCTTCAGTACCCGGTTCGAGATGGCATTCCCGTCATGCTGATCGACGAAGCCACTCCTTCCGATCGATGACGATGTTCGCTGACATCCTGACCCTGCCGGAGCAACTTCGGTGGGGGATTGGCCACGAGAGCGCTCCACTGCAAGTCGACCGGCCGATCGTGCTGCTGGGTATGGGAGGGTCCGCCATGGCGGCGACCATCGGAACCCTCGCGTCGACGCCACGTTTGCCCATGGTCATCCACCAGGGTTACCGGTTACCCGCATGGGCGGCCGATAGCGGTGCATCAGTGCTCGCCGTCTCGTACAGCGGAAACACCGAAGAGGTGCTCTCTGGAGTTGACGAAGCGATCTCGACCGGTCTCGAACTCGCCGTCGTCGCATCCGGCGGCCGGCTTGCCGAGATCGCAGGAGACCGCGATCTGCCGTACATCGAGGTTCCCGGCGGTCTCCAGCCACGAGCCGGCGTCGGGTACCAAACGGCCGCCGTCACCGCCATGCTCGGTGCGGGCGGTCACATCGCGAATGCTGACGACGCTCTCATCGAAGCCGCCGACGTTGTCGACCGGCTTCTCGATGGGGGAAACGGCGGCGCAGTAGAACTCGGACGGGATCTCGCCGCAGGACTCGAGCATCGAACTGCCGTGATCTACGGCGGACGCGGGGTTGGTTCAACCGCCGCATATCGGTGGAAGACCCAGATCAACGAGAACGCCAAGGTCCCGGCGTTCGCAGGGGTTGTGCCGGAGATGAATCACAACGAACTGGAAGGATGGCAGCCGGAGACGAGCGGCGCGTTCGGCGTCATCTACCTCAGGGACGCGGCCGATCATCCGAGGGTTGAGCGCCGTTTGGATCTTTCGGGGACCGTGCTGTCGGGGAAGGTTCGTCGCGTCGGCGACGTCCTCTCAACCGGAAACGGTGCCCTCGCACGCTTCTTCAGCCTTGCTGTTGTCGGAGATGTCGCATCGGTTGCAATGGCTGAGACAGCGGGGGTAGAGGCGACGCCGGTTGAGACACTTGAGTCTTTCAAGACGATGCTCGGGAAAGGAACATCATGAATTATGACATTGCTGATTCGTCTCTTGCTGGGGAGGGTCACCGCAGGATTGCGTGGGCTGATCGTCGGATGCCGGTGTTGGCTGCGATTCGGGACCGATTCGAATCTGAGAAGCCGCTCGATGGTGTTCGGGTTGCGGCGTGTATGCATGTGACGTCGGAGACGGCGGTGTTGATGCATACGTTGCGTGCTGGTGGCGCTGAGGTCGTGTTGTGTGCGTCGAATCCGTTGTCGACCCAGGATGACGTAGCGGCTGCCCTCGTCGATGACGGTGTCCCGGTGTTTGCGGTGCGTGGCGAGGATTCGGACACGTTCTACACGCACATCAACGCGATCTTGGATACGGATCCGCATCTGGTGTTCGATGATGGTGCGGATACGACGACGGTGTTGCATCGTGAGCGCACTGATCAGCCGATTGTGGGCGGGTTGGAGGAGACGACGACGGGGGTGTTGCGTCTGAGGGCGATGGCCGCGAATGGTGTGTTGCGGTATCCGGTGGTTGCGGTGAACGATTCGGCGACGAAGCATCTGTTCGACAATCGGCATGGGACGGGTCAGTCGTCGTTGGATGGGATTCTGCGGGCTTCGAATATTCTGTTTGCGGGTCGTACGGTCGTTGTTGCCGGGTTTGGTGATTGTGGGTGGGGTGTTGCGAGGCGTGCGGCTGGTTTGGGTGCGAATGTGGTGGTGATCGAGGTTGATCCGATCCGTGCGTTGTCTGCTGCAATGGAGGGCTATCGGGTGATGACGGCAGCGGAGGCGGCTCCGATCGGTGACGTGTTCGTGACAGTGACGGGTGACATCCATATCTTCAGGCCTGAGCACTTCGAGGTGATGAAGGACAACGTCATCTTGGCGAACGCCGGGCATTTCGACGTCGAGTTGGACTTGAAGGGTCTTGCTGAGATGGCGGTTGCGAGCCGTGAGATTCGGGACAATCTCGTCGAGTTCGAGTTGGCTGACGGCAGGCGGATCATCGTTGTGGCTGAGGGCAGGCTTGTGAACCTGTCTGCTGCTGAGGGGCACCCGGCTGATGTGATGGACATGTCGTTCGCCGATCAGGCGCTCGCTGCGGAGTGGCTCATCGACGTTGGTAGCGAGTTGAAACCGGACGTGTACGTCCTACCCCGCGAGCTCGACGAATCCGTAGCCCGCCTCAAACTCGAAGCAATGGGCGCAAGCCTTGAAACCCTGACAGAAGAACAAGCCAAATACCTCGAATCCTGGGAAGAAGGAACCTGAACGAGTAGATCGGCAACGATCTACTTCTGTTCTTTCTGTCACAGGGAACCCGTAGGTTGACAAGGTGTTCTGTCTGAGCTGCACCATGCCTTGTTCCGGGTCGCTCTGTGAGCCGTGTCGGCTTAACCTGCGGCCCGGTCCAGAGGTGTCGGTCGGCTCGGGTTTGATCGGCGTGGCGGGATTTGTCCATGAGGGAACGGCCCGGCGCCTCGTTCACGCACTGAAGTATCGGGCCGTCTACGCGGCAGCCGAACCCCTCGTCGATGCGATGGCTGAGCGGATCCCCGGATCGACGACGGCTCTCGTCCCCGTCCCGAGAGCCACCCTCCGGGCATTCCGTCACGGGATCGACCCTGCAGCCGTCCTTGCGGCCGGAGTTGCCCATCGGACGGGTCTCCCCGTCATCGACGCGATCAAGCCCCGGTGGTGGTGGCGCAGGCATGCCGGACGGAGTCGAGATGAGCGATCTGCCGTCTCGTTCGTTCCGACCGGCCAATTCGTCCCGAAGAATGCAGCACTTGTCGACGACGTGCTCACGACGGGCGCGACCGCACGTGCAGCAACGGTCGCACTTGAGAGTATTCCGACTCTTGTCCTGGCCGGTACGTGTGCGAGTAGGATGGGTACAGGACAGAGTCCCTTTGGAGGTGCGGTGACGGTTCAACCGTTAAGCGGTCTGACCGATCGAAGCACCCTCCGCGCCCGATTGACCCACGCAGGTCGATTCGACGCGCTCGGAGAGCATCCGGCGGGACATAGCCGTTACGGAGAGGAGCACGAGTGAACGTTCGTATCCACGGGCGAAACACCGAGATCGCTGACGATGTCCGCGATCTCGCTCATGAGAAGGTTGAGCATGCAGCGAGGATCTTCGACGAAGTGACAAACGTCGACGTCGAATTCTCTGAGAATGGCAATCCGAGGCAGACCGACGGCAGATATCGCGTCGAGATCACCTCGAACGCCGCAGGGCAGATCGTACGCGTCGAGTCAGACGCGTTCGATGCCCGAGCAGCACTCGACACAGCGTCCGACAAGTACGAACGGCAACTCAGAAGGCTCAAAGAACGACTTATTCAGAGATCTCGCAAGCCCAGCCACAAAGACCTCAACCCGGTCATCAACCCGGTCGATGACCTACATGACCGGGATGCTGCCATCGTGAGGCGCAAGCAATTCACGTTGCGGCCGATGTCGGTCGAGGAAGCTGTATTGCAGATGGAGATGCTCGGACACGACTTCTTCGTCTTCCTCGACGCAGACAGAGGCAAACAGTCGGTGCTGTACCACCGACGAGACGGCGATCTCGGCATGATCGAGCCGGAGTAATTCGCCAAGCTGGAGTGCTGAGACGAGATGAGAAGACTGCTCGTTGTCGACGATGTGCCGCTCTTCCGCGCAGGATTGTCTTCTGCCCTGAAGGACGCAGGGTTTGAGGTCGTCGCCGAGGCCGGTGACGCCGAAGGTGCGGTATCTGCCGCCGAGGAGCATCAGCCGGACCTGGTTCTGCTCGACATCCTGATGCCGGGTATCTCCGGACTTGAAGTGGTCGAGAAGATCAGCGCCGTCGCTCCGGCGGCACAGGTCGTTCTGCTCACGGCCAGCGAATCGGAAGAGGATCTCCTCGTCGGTGTGAAGGCCGGTGCGCGCGGATACGTCACGAAAGATGCGCCGTTCGATGCCCTCGTCGGGGCCCTCAATGCCGTCGAAAGCGGCGGAGCTGCAGTATCTCCGAACATGGCAGGCAAGCTCCTCGACGTGACCCGGCAGCTGCTCCGTCACCAGGAGTTGATGCAATCGAGGAAGCCGGTATTGACCGGACGCGAACTCGAGGTCCTCCAACTCGTAGCCGAGGGACAGACCAGCCGTGAGATCGGCGTTCTCCTGTTCATCTCCGAGAACACCGTGAAGAACCACATCAGAAACATCCTCGACAAACTGGGCTTGCACTCGAGAAACGAAGCAGTCCTGTACGCGGTACGGGAAGACCTGATCAGTCTGAACTGAACAGATCGGTAGATCAGCTACTTCGCTCTTGTCCAACAAACCAGCGGGTCCCCGTAGTATTCGCCACCATGTCCATCTTTTCTAAAGCTCTTCGGATCGGGGAGGGGAAGCGTCTCAAGGAACTGGAGGCGCTTGTTGTGCGGGTCAACGCGCTCGAACCGGAGTTTGAGGCACTGAGCGACGATGATCTCGTTGCCAAGACCGCCGAATTCCAGAACCGCATCCGAAGTGGCGAATCGGTTGATGACCTCGAAGACGAAGCGTACGCGGCGGTCCGTGAGGCAGCGAAGCGAACGCTCGGTCAGCGCCCATTCGACGTGCAGCTCATCGGAGCTGGAACGCTCCATCGCGGGATGATCACCGAGCAACGTACCGGTGAGGGGAAGACGCTCGTCTCGACGATGCCGGCCTACCTGAACGCCCTGGCGGGCAAAGGCGTTCACATCGTCACGGTCAACGACTACCTCGCGGCGCGTGACTCGAACTGGATGGGTCAGATCCACCGGTTCCTCGGTCTGAAGGTCGGACTCATCCAGGCCGACATGACGCCACAGGAGCGCAAGCCCGCCTACGACGCCGACATCACGTACGGAACGAACAACGAATTCGGGTTCGACTACCTGCGAGACAACATGACGATGCGGCCCGAGGACCGCACACAGCGGGGCCACTACTACGGAATCGTCGACGAGGTCGACTCGATCCTCATCGATGAAGCAAGAACCCCACTCATCATCTCCGGCAGGGTTGGAGAGACCGGGAAGTGGTATCGCGACTTCGCCCGCATCGTCGAGAGACTCCGACGAGACGAGCACTACGAAGTTGACGAGAAGAAGCGACAGGTCATCGTCACTGAAACCGGCGTCAGCCAAGTAGAGCAGATTCTCGGTGTCGAGAACATGTACGACTTCGCGAACGTCGACTTCATCCACCACCTCGATGTGGCACTGAAGGCGAAGGGCCTCTATCACCGCGATGTGGACTACCTCATCAAGAACGGCGAGGTCATGATCGTCGACGAGTTCACCGGGCGGGTGCTCGAAGGCAGGCGCTACTCCGAGGGCCTCCACCAGGCGATCGAAGCGAAGGAGGGCGTCCACATCAAAGAAGAGAACCAGACGCTCGCCACGATCACGCTTCAGAACTACTTCCGGATGTACGAGAAGCTGGCCGGGATGACCGGTACGGCTCTCACCGAGGCGGGGGAGTTCCACGGGATCTACGGTCTCGAGGTACTCGACGTCCCGACCAACAAACCGATCGCCCGCCTCGATCAAGCCGATGTCGTCTACCTCGACGAGGACCACAAGTTCGCCGCCCTTGCTGACGACATCGAAGAACGCAGCAAACGCGGTCAGCCTGTTCTCGTCGGAACGATCTCAATCGAGAAATCTGAACGGCTCGCTGGTGCGCTGAAACGCCGCGGAATCAGGCACGAAGTTCTCAACGCCAAGCAGCATGAGCGGGAGGGGCAGATCATCGCCCAGGCCGGCCAACGGGGATCGGTCACCGTCGCGACCAACATGGCGGGTCGAGGCGTCGACATCCAACTTGGCGGAAATCCTGAGGAACTCGCGCGCGCCGAGATGATCCGCAAAGAGATCCCGAAGGACGACCCGACGTACGAAGCAACACTCGCTGCATCGATCGAGCGGTTCAGAGTTGAGACCGAGGGGCAGAGACAGCAGGTCCTCGATGCGGGCGGTTTGTACGTGCTCGGCACCGAACGGCACGACTCGCGCCGGATCGACAACCAATTGCGAGGCCGTTCCGGGCGGCAGGGCGATCCGGGGGAGTCCCGCTTCTATCTGTCGCTTGAGGATGACCTCATGCGTCGATTCGCCAATGAGCGCGTGGCGTCGATCATGGAGCGACTGAAGATCCCGCCGGACGTCCCGATCGAGCACAAGATGGTGACGAAGGCGATCGAGCGCGCTCAGACACAGGTCGAGTCGCAGAACTTCGAGATTCGCAAGAACGTGCTCAAGTACGACGAAGTGATGAACACCCAACGCCAGATCATCTACAAGTGGCGGAACCAGATTCTCGATGGTGAGGACACGGATGAGTTGCTCGCGGAGTGGAGGGCAGAGGTCATCGAGTTCGAAGTCGAGGAGATGACGGCAGGCGTTGACGCCTCCGAGTGGGACTGGACCGACCTGGACGTTCGCATGAAGGCGATCTACGACACGACGATCAGCGAAGCATCGCTCGGTGAACCTGAACTCCTCACGGCCGACGAAATCATCGAGGCCTTCGTAGTCGACGCGGATGCCATATACGCCGCACGAGAAGCAGAATTCGGTGCCAACGTCATGCGCCAACTCGAGCGCACCGTCACGCTCTCGGTTATCGACAACAAGTGGAGGGAACACCTCGCCGAGATGGATTACCTCCGCTCGGGCATCGGTCTGCGGGCAATGGGTCAGAAGGATCCGCTCGTCGAGTACCAGCGCGAGGGTTTCAACTACTTCGAGGAACTGGTCGACGCCGTGAAACACGACGCCATCCGCTACATGTTCCACGTCGACGTGGTGCAGAAGCAGGAAGCACCCAGAGCACAGGTGACAACGTCGTCGGCAAAATCTGTTCAGCAGATCAAGAAAAGGCAGGTCGTTCGAACCGGTGAGAAGGTGGGACGCAACGCCCCCTGCCCGTGCGGATCCGGCAAGAAGTACAAGCGCTGCCACGGTGCCGTGGGAGCTGAACCCCTGGCGTAGATGCAAGGTATGCTCGGGTTCATGGAATTCCAGAGCACCGCGATCAAAGCCGCAGACTTCGTCAATCCCCTGACTTCGTCGCCCGGGGGCCCTCTTGAGGGCATGGCGATGGCCTCGTCGTTCGAGCCTTCTCTGATGCCGCGAACGTCACTGCAACAGGGGATGATGATGGGTCTTGCCGGTCTCACCGCTCGCAGCCTCGTCGCGATTGCCGAGCACGGAACCCGCCGCGTCACACCCAGGTCAGCAGGACTCTCGATGAAGCTCGCGATCCGAGGTGCGATCGGCGCCGCCGGGACAGGTCTTGCCATGATTCCCAAACGGCCGGGGGAGTCGCTCTGGCGTTCCGGTGCACGGAGCGGTGGTCAGATGCTCGCGGCGGCAGCGGTCTCCGGGGCGCTGTATGACGCTGGCGACGCAATCGCAGGGGACCGGCGCAACGGTGGGGCTCTTCGTCCCATCCTCTCTTCAGCCGCCGTGACGGGAGGAATGGTGGCGCTGGCGGGGAAGAACCTGAAGGAGCGGAAGCAGGTCATCAAGCGCTGGCCGGTCGAGCAGAAGAACGAACTCCCGCTGGCACTCGGCGTTGGTTGGGCCACGTACGCCGCCGGATCGGGACTCGGCAAGGGGTATATCGCCTCACGCAATGGACTCGTGCGTTACCTCGGACCTGGACCCACCAAGCGTGTGATCGGCGGCATCGCGAACGCTGCCATATGGGCAAGCGGCGCCGTCACGCTCTACAACCTCGGAGTCGGTTACATCGGCCGCTCGAATGAGAAGGTCGAACCGGCGTATGCGATGCCTCCGCTGTCGCCGTTGGTCTCGGGTAGCGAGGAGAGCACATCGCCGTTCGTAGACCTGGGCCTGCAAGGCAGGCGCTTCGTGACGGACGTTGTCACGTCCGACATGATCGAGACGGCTCTTGGCGAGCCGGCAAAAGCCACTCCGATCCGTGTCTTTGTCGGCTACAACTCCGAGCCCATGTACTCGATGGGCAGAACAGAGATGGCGATTGCCGAACTCGAGCGAACGGGAGCTTTCGATCGGGCCAACCTGCTCCTCGTCTCACCAACGGGAACGGGATGGGTCGACCAGACCATGATCGAGAGTGCGGAGTTCCTCGCCAAAGGTGACATCGCGACATGCCTCATTCAGTACGGGCGGTTCCCGTCGTTTCTCTCCGTGCAGAAAGTGGCACTCGGTCGGCATCAGTTCAGAGCTCTCCTCTGGAGTGTGAGCCAACGGCTCGCCGAGCGGCCGCCGGAGAAGCGTCCCAAGATATTCGTCTTCGGTGAGAGTCTCGGTGCGTGGGCGAGTTCAGACGTCCTCATGTATCAGGGGATCGACGGGTTTGATCACTACGGGATCGACAAGGCCCTGTGGGTCGGTCTGCCCGGCCTCGCGAAGTGGTCGCGCAACGGCATGGCCCGTGGCCGGTCGAATCTCGTACCAGACGGCTCCGTCGGCGTGTTCGATAATCCTGGGCAGATCGAGGCGCTGAGTGCCGAGGAACAAGACAAGCTTCGTGCGACGATCCTTAGCCACGACAACGACCCGATCGCCGTGCTCTCAACCGACCTCATGGTTCGCAAACCGGAATGGCTCGATGGCACACCCGGACGGGGAGTCCCCGAAGACATGGACTACACACCTATGACGACGTTCCTCCAGGTCGCGATCGATGCGATGAACGCCATGGTCACCGTGCCAGGACACTTCGGATCTTTCGGTCACGACTATCGCGGCGACATGGCTCGCATGGTCCGAGCCGCCTACGGGTTCAGCGACATCACCGAAGATCAGATTGAATCGATCGAGCGACAGCTCGTGACGCTCGAACTGGAGCGAGCGGCTCGAATCAAGGCGTCGAAAGCCGAGGATGCACCGGCAGCTCCCCAGTATCGGGGAACGACCTATGTGGACGAGCAGACCGGGGTGCTTCGCACGGGGGCCGGGGTCCCGCTCCAGACCACCCGTACGTCTGGAGCGCAGTGGTTCAAGGCATTCCACGGCACGGATGCCGGTGTCGAGGAAGTGCAGTAACTCGTCGACGGTTACGCTCACCCCACCATGGAACCGAACGATCTCCGCATACTCCTGAACGACCTGCGCGCTCGCCTCGACGATGCCAGGAGGTTCCTTTGACCTCGCCGGCAAAGAAGAGGAACTCGTCGACCTGAGAGAGCAGGTGTCCGCACCCGACCTCTGGGACGACCAGGATCGAGCGCTCGAAGTGACGCGAACACTCGCCAGACACGAACGGACGATCAATCAGGTCGCGACCCTGAACGAAGCGCTCGACGACGCGGACGTATTGATCGAACTCGCCGTCGAAGAGGACGATTCCTCGGGCCTCGATGATGCGTTGGCAGAGTTGAGCGAGACCGAGTCGATACTCAGCCGTCTCGAGCGCGAGACGCTCTTCTTCGGTCCCCACGACGACTCGACAGCGATTATGTCCGTCCACGCCGGTGCAGGGGGCGTCGATGCCCAGGACTGGGCGGAGATGCTGTTCCGCATGTACTTGCGATACCTCGAACGAACAGATCTCACGTTCGAAGTGGACGAGTACCAGGTCGGTGAGGAAGCGGGCATCAAGTCGGCCACGATCACCGTCAAGGGTGATCATGCCTACGGAATCCTGGAGAGCGAACGGGGTGTGCATCGACTGGTGAGGATCAGCCCATTCGACTCGAACGCGAGACGCCACACGGCGTTTGCTGGGGTCGATGTAATTCCCGAGGTCGACGTCAAGGAGTTCGAAATCAATCCGGAGGATTTGCGGGTCGACACGTACCGGGCATCGGGCGCCGGTGGCCAGCACATCAACAAAACCGATTCAGCGGTCCGGTTGACGCATCTGCCCACTGGGGTGGTAGTCAGCTGTCAGGCTGAGCGATCACAGACCCAGAACCGGGTCCGGGCTATGGCGCTCCTCGCCGCGCGACTGGCCGAGCGGGCTCGTCTCGAACAGCAGCAAGAGGTCGATGCGATCCGGGGCGACCAGACCGAGGCCGGTTGGGGGCGTCAGATTCGCTCCTACGTCCTCCAGCCCTATCAAATGGTCAAAGACCTCCGTACCGGCCACGAGATCGGAAACATCTCAGGAGTCCTCGACGGAGACCTTGACCCACTGATAGACAGCTATCTGCAGTGGCGGCGGGCCGCCGCCAAGTAGAGCAGTAGAACAGTAGATCAGTACAGCAGCTCTGCTCTGCTGATCTCCTCACTCCCCCAAATGCTTCCCTATACGGGGTCGGGCGTTAATCTTGGATCGCGTTGGCGGGTGGGGTAGGACTACGAAGCCACGATAGGGATTTCATGATCCGTCTCGATAATGTGACGAAGGCGTACGACGGTGGCGTCGTGGCCCTCAAAGACGTCGATCTCGACATCAACAAAGGTGAATTCGTCTTTCTCGTCGGCCCATCTGGGTCCGGGAAATCGACGCTCATCCGTCTCATGATGCGCGAGGAGAAGCCGACCAACGGCGATATCTGGATCGCGGGAAAACATGCCTCGGCGCTGCCTGATTGGAAGATTCCCCACCTCCGCCGCTCTATCGGCACAGTGTTCCAGGACTTCAAACTTCTCCCGAGCAAGACCGTTTACGAAAACGTCGCATTCGCGATGGAAGTCACGGGCAAATCGCGCTCGGCGATCGATGCCCAGGTTCCGCAGGTCCTCAAACTCGTCGGCCTCTCCGAGATGGCCGACCGGTTGCCACGAAGACTCTCAGGTGGTGAGCAACAGCGAGTCTCGGTCGCCCGAGCCTTCGTGAACCGACCACTCATCGTCCTTGCCGACGAGCCGACCGGGAACCTGGACCCCGCGACATCGGTTGGGATCATGCGCATTCTCGATCGAATCAATCGCACAGGAACTACCGTCGTCATGGCGACGCACGACCACGCAATCGTCGACGCGATGCGCCGCAGAGTCGTTCAACTCGAACGTGGACGTGTGGTTCGCGATGAGAGTCGTGGTGTTTACGAGACGATGCTGGCCGAAGGTGACGACGCAGCGGACGCCCCCGTCGCTATACCGGATGTCGCCGGGGAATCAGACTCCTCGACGGCGACCGAAGACACGGCAACAGCGACCCTCGACGTCGCAGAGGCCACGACCACCGCGTCGTCGGCCGAAGAGCAGACTGCTGAGGAAGAGACGATCGTCATCGCCGAAGAGGTGGTCAAGGACACCGAAGAGGACGTGCAGGTTGTTGCCGTTGACGCCGAGGCGCCGGGCGAAGAACCTGAAGCTGACGAGGAGGTCGACGGATGACCCGCATCTCCTATGTCCTCCGAGAGGCATTCGCGAACATCGGGCGCAACGGCCTGGTGGTGTTGGGTGCCGTCCTGGCCGTCTTCATCTCCCTTACGCTCACTTTTGGAACGCTTGTCTTCGGTGAAGTCGTACGAATCAACACGCTTCAGTGGGCCGAGGATGTTCGTGTCATCGCCTTCGTACGCGATGACGCTCTGACCGCCGTTGACGAGATGCAGGCAGAGATGGAGAGTTGGGCCGAAGTCGAGAGCGTCATCTTCGTCTCGAAAACTGAAGCCCTCGAAGAGGCTCGCATACTGCTCTCAAACCAACCCGCGACGCTTCGCGTCATCGAGGAGAGCCCGGACATCGTCCCGGCGTCCCTTCGAATCAAGCCAGTGGATCCGAACGATTACCAGACGATTGTGACGCGCCTCCAGGCCACTCCCGGGCTGCTGCGCGTCCAATCTGCCGGTCAAGCAATCGACGCGATGATCTCGCTCCGAGATGGCTTACGTGTCATGTTCTGGCTCCTCGCGGTTGCCCTCGGTATTGCCGCCGTGGCGCTGATCGCGAACACGATCCACATGGCTATCTACGCGCGTCGCGAGGAGATCGAGATAATGCGACTCGTGGGCGCGTCGAATTGGTTCGTACGAATACCATTCCTCCTTGAAGGAGCGATCGAGGGCTTCCTAGGGGCTGCCCTCGCCGTCGGATTCATCGTTGTCGCCCAACAATTGGCTGTCGATCGCCTCACCGATCTGCCCGAGTGGATCAACGTCGCTGTCCAACCTGAATATCTCCTTACGCAGGGAACGCTGGTCCTGCTGTTCGGGGTGCTTGCCGGTCTTGTCGGCAGTGGCCTGAGCCTCACGGTCCACAAGTACCTGCGCACGTGATACGCGCGCGCCGTCTCCTCGTTACCGCCGTCACAGCAGTGTTGGTGTTCTCCGTGGTTCCCGCTGTGGGCGCTGGTGACCTCGACCGAGATCTACAGAGCGTCAGGAACAGGATCGACTCTCTCAGCGATGAGATCGATGCAACGACGGCAAGCCGAAGCTCCTTGGCCAATGATATCCAGGCAACTTCAGCACGTATGGACGCCGTACTCGAGTCGATGGCATCGCTGCGGATGGATGTGCTCGCTGTGACGGCTGAACTCTCGCAGAAGCAGGGGATACTGCGGGATGTGAGATCCGATCTGCATGCGAACTATCAGGCGCTCGCCCTGACAAGATCGGATCTGGAGACGGCGCGGGGCGACGCTGCGCAGTACGCGGTAGAGAGCTACATGGGGGCCGGCCTCGGTGTTCCAACCGTTGCTCTCTCAGCGAAGGCCTGGACCGACATCGGAATCGGACTCGCATACCTCGACCAGGTCACAGCCAACGGTACGGACACGGTTGAACGGTTCGAGTCCCTCATCACTCAGGAGCAGCGAGCGAACGACACCATCGCCGCATACGAGGCCACCCTCACAAAGGACCTCGCCGATCTCGAAACCGCCGAGGAGCGTCTCGGCGAGCTCCAGAACGAAATGCAGCGGTCGAGCGATGCGCTCCAGGATGAGTATCGCCGGCAGCGTTCTCTCCTCGCATCGTACGACGCTGAGATCGAAGAGATCGAAGTTGAGATTGCCTCTCTCGAGAAGGAGCAATCCTCCATCAAGAAGATCATCGCCGAGCGGGCGAAAGCAGCCGGGGCGGCACCCGGAACACTCAGGCGGCCGGTACCTGGTGGTATCTCGTCGGGCTTTGGACCGAGAATCCATCCGATCTATGGCTATTCCCTGATGCACAACGGCGTTGATATGAACGGCGGTATGGGGCAGGCGATCGTGGCCTCTGCGGCAGGGACCGTCTTCTTCGCGGGTGTGAAGGGCGGGTACGGGAACTCGATCATGATCGATCACGGTGGTGGAATGGTGACGCTCTACGCCCACCAATCGAGATTCGCTGTGTCCAACGGTCAGAAAGTGAACGCTGGACAGGTCATCGGCTATGTGGGCTCCACGGGTGTATCGACCGGACCTCACCTCCACTTCGAGGTCCGCATCCATGGCAACCCCGTGAACCCTGTCAAGTACTTCTAGGATCTCGAGTATGGCTGAAGGTCACAGAATCGTCGCAAGCAACCGGCGTGCCCGCTACAACTACGACATCCTCGACACGTACGAAGCGGGGATGGTCCTCACCGGCTCCGAGGTGAAGAGCCTCCGTGCCGGGCAGGTGCAGCTCAAAGATGCGTACGGGATGATCCAAGATGGCGAACTCTGGTTGGAGAACGCCCACATCGCTCCATACTCATTCGCGATCGGTGGTGGGCACGCACCGGAGCGCAGGCGCAAACTCCTGCTCCACCGGCGGGAGATCGATCGCCTCACCGGGAAGATGAACGAGCAAGGACTCACACTCGTTCCACTGCAGATCTACTTCGTTCGCGGGATCGCGAAGATTGAAATCGCCCTCGCGAAGGGCCGCCACACCTACGACAAACGGAAGAAGATCGTGGAGCGTCAGCAGAAGCGAGAGATGGACAGGGCAAGAAGCCACCGGAGATAGGCCTGAGTCACCAGTCCGTGAAGCCTCTCCCGTTTCTTCTCCTCGCTGGCTGATCTACTGATCTACTGCTCTACTTCTCTTCCTCGCCACCACCCGCGCTTCGTGGCGGCCTTCGATTGACCACCCCTCCGCATAGTGGAGGATCTGGAGGCCGTCTACGAGAGACGGCGCTTCGCCCTCCTCGAGGAGGTAGGGGAGTGGGGGTCGCTCCCGCCGCTCAAGGTTCCGCTCGGTTGCGACCGAGAATGCGATCAGTCCTTCGTTCGCGAGGAGATCGATCGCGGTCGGGAACAGGTCCCTCTGAAGGTAGTGAACGATGAGCACGAGGTTCCATGGGCCTTCGGGAAGTGCCTCAGCGGTGAGATCACTATGGATGAGTGTGAGCCCGACGCCTGCCTCTTCGGCCCGTTCGGCTGCGAGGGCTACGGCGACTTCCGATGTGTCGATCATGGTCGTGTCCCAGCCACGCTCCGCGAGCCAGACTCCGTGTCTCCCCGCTCCACCTGCGAGATCGAGCGCACGGCCGGGCGATCGGAGAAGCGGTGCAAGCTCAACGGTGACGAACGCCGCAGGATCTGTCGGAGCCGATCGTTCCCGGTAGCGATTATCCCAGGAGGAGCGCACGGGAAGTGGTCCTACGAAGCCTGTGCTTCGAGCTGGCTGAAGATGTCGGCGACCTGATCGATCTCGAGGAAGCCGGCGACTCTGAGCAGCGTGGTGCCGTCTCCTGCGGTGAAGACCCAGAATGGGTAGGCGCTCAGTCCGAATTGCTCTGCGAGGGCCAGATCGGGGTCGATGATGACCGGGAATGGGAGCTGGAGTTCGTCGAGGTAAGGCTCCAACGGGTTTCCCCGGGCCGGGTCGATGGAGCTGCTGACGCTGATCAGTTCGACGTTCGGGTACTGATCGGCGTTCTCGGCATACCAGGTCGACAGCGGGGGTAGCTCTCGCTGACAATGAGGACACCAGTGCGCCCAAACAAGCCACGCTCGCGCTGTGCCATCTGTGGGATCGACCGTCAACTCGACCTCCGTGTAGTACTCAACGCCAGACACGTCGCCGAGAACCATGCCGAGAGCGGCGTCCGGTTGGCCTTGCTCGAACGGAGCGAGGTATCCGCTGGGCACGCTCGGTGCTACGGCTGCCGATGCACCCGAGGCGGACGGAGCGACGAGCGAGCCGGATGCGAGATCGTCGACTTTCTGATCCACCGCGTTGACAGACACCTGAACATCGTCGATGTCGACGCCCACCGAATCGATCTGCTCCTCGAGGGCGGCGATCTGTTCATCGGTCCTGCTCGCAGAGATCAGGGTGAACGCCTGCATGGCGAAAACAGCGACCAGCCCGACAGCAAGAGCGATTAGCAGACCGCGGGCTGTCCCCGATGAACGCGGTTGCTCCTCGCGGGTCGTCACGTCGATGGTCGATGGCGCGGGGATGGGAGGTTCGGCTACCCCGTTGCTCGGTTCTTGTGAGTCTGTATCCATGTGGTCAGGCTATCCGCGCACCGTATCTAGCGGGGGAGTACAGGAGCGGTGACCGGGTTGTAGGACTACGCTTGAAGGTGTTGAACGCGCCATGCGTGTTCCCCGCAATGGGGGTGACATGGTTTCGACCGTGAGGGTTGAGGCGCCGGAAGCGAGCCGAGGTCCCCGGAGCCTCGTTAAAGAGCCGGGAACAAACATAAATGCCAATGACGAAAGTTATGCATTCGCTGCCTAATTAACGCAGCGTGTCCGCCCGGTGGGTGCCTGCCTCGCCGGAACCGGGCATAACAATGCAGGATGCCCTCGCCGGGAT
>Ga0209013_10002709_pt1 | contig 15963 bp, 19 predicted proteins | sample Cruoilmetagenom2_FD_187291 | JGI IMG/M metagenome (GOLD analysis project Ga0209013, IMG submission 187291) | Oil polluted marine microbial communities from Coal Oil Point, Santa Barbara, California, USA - Sample 2 (SPAdes) (version 2) | ecosystem: Environmental > Aquatic > Marine > Oil seeps ... | reverse complement strand
AAAGAAGATGTTGAGAATGCCTATATCGCTGCAAAATCTGCCTTTCCAAGTTGGTCACAAACCACTTTGGAAGAGCGAAGTAGAATTTTGATTAAGATTTCAGAATTATTAGAAGTCAGCTTACAACGCTTTGCAGAAGCCGAAAGTAAAGACAATGGTAAACCAATAAGTTTAGCAAAAACTATTGATATTCCAAGAGCAGCAAGTAACTTTCGTTTTTTCGGAAATGCCATCACACAATTTGCCAGCGAAAGTCATGAAAGTGTTGGTCAACAAGCTATTAATTATACACTCCGTCAACCCATTGGAGTTGTTGGTTGTATTTCCCCATGGAACCTTCCACTCTATTTATTCACCTGGAAGATTGCTCCAGCACTTGCATCAGGAAATTGTGTAGTTTCTAAACCAAGCGAGGTAACACCGATGACAGCTTATTTATTAGGCAAAATCTGTAATGAAGCAGGTTTACCAAAAGGCGTTTTAAACATAGTTCATGGTTTGGGCACAACAACAGGACAAGCTATTATAGAACATCCCGATATTAAAGCTATTTCATTTACAGGTGGCACCGCTACGGGTGCACATATAGCCAAAGTAGCAGCACCAATGTTTAAAAAATTATCTCTAGAACTTGGTGGGAAAAACCCAAACATCATTTTTGCAGATTGCGATTATGAAGATATGCTAGAAACAACGGTTCGTTCATCATTTGCTAATCAAGGTCAAATTTGCTTGTGTGGAAGTCGTATTTTTGTGGAAGCTTCTATTTATGAAAAATTTAAAAACGATTTTGTAGAAAAAGTAAAAAACCTAAAAGTTGATCATCCTTCAAATGATGACACAAATATTGGTGCTTTAGTATCAAAACCTCATTTAGAAAAAGTGATGAGTTATATTGAAATTGCTAAAGAGGAAAATGGGAAAGTGCTTTGTGGAGGAAATAAAGTAATTATTGATGGTTATGAAAACGGCTATTATTTAGAACCAACCGTTATTGAAGTTCCAACTGATGAATGCCGAGTTAACCAGGAAGAAATTTTTGGACCTGTGGTTACGATTATGCCTTTTAAGACAGAAGATGAAGTGCTTCAAATGACAAACAAAGTAAAATATGGTTTATCAGCAACATTATGGACAAACAACCTAAAACGTACTATGAGGTTGAGCAACCAATTACAAGCTGGTATTGTTTGGGTAAATACGTGGATGCTGCGTGATTTACGTACTCCTTTTGGTGGTGTAAAAGCATCAGGAGTTGGTCGTGAAGGTGGTTTTGAAGCATTGCGCTTTTTTACCGAAGCAAAGAATGTATGTATAAAGTATTAAAAATTAATAATGGATTTAAAACTAAACAATAAAAACGCTTTAGTCTGCGGAAGCACTCAAGGTATTGGCAAAGCTACAGCCATATCTCTTGCAGAAGAAGGTGTAAACGTAACGCTTGTGGCCAGAAATGAAGATAAATTAAAAAAGGTTTTATCTGAATTACCATCACATAAAAATCACAATTATATTGTTGCCGATTTTTCTAATCCTAAAGATTTAAAAGAAAAAATTGAAAACTATATAAAAGTAAATCAAGGATTTCACATTCTTGTAAATAATACTGGAGGTCCAAAAGGAGGTCCAGTATTCTCAGCAGCTATTGAAGATTTTGAAAATGCTTTCACTCAACATCTAAAATGCAATCATGTTTTAGCACAAACTGTTGTTCCATTTATGAAAAGTGAAGGGTTTGGTAGAATTATAAATATTATTTCCACATCGGTAAAACAACCTCTTGATGGTCTAGGTGTTAGTAATACTATTCGAGGTGCTGTTGCCAATTGGAGTAAAACTCTAGCAAATGAATTAGGCGGTTTTGGCATTACAGTAAATAATGTGCTTCCAGGAGCTACTGAAACAGAACGCTTGTCAGAAATCATAAAAAATAAAGCATCCAAAATTGGTGCATCTATTGAAGATGTCTCCAAAGCAATGAAAAATTCGGTGCCAGCAAAACGATTTGCAAAACCTGAGGAAACTGCAAATGCTATAGCTTTTTTAGCAAGTGAAGCCGCAAGTTACATCAACGGAATTAATCTTCCTGTTGATGGTGGACGCACAAAATCTTTGTAACTTTATAACAATTAAAACAAAACTATTATGAGCAAATTAGTTTCGCCTCTAAACTTTAAAGATTGGATTGAAGAAAATCGTCATTTATTAAAACCGCCTGTTGGCAATAAAGTGGTTTGGAAAAATGGTGATTATATCGTTATGGTTGTTGGTGGTCCAAACAGTAGAAAGGATTATCATTATAATGAAACGCCTGAATTTTTCTACCAAGTGGAAGGTGATATGGTTTTAAAAATTATTGACAAAGGCATACCTAAGGATGTACATATTAATGAAGGTGATATTTATTTATTACCTCCCAAAGTGCCTCATTCTCCACAACGAGGAGCAAATACAGTTGGTTTGGTAATAGAATATCCTCGCAAAAAAAAGATGAAAGATGCTTTAGAATGGTACTGTGAAAATTGCAACCATCAGTTATATAGAAAGAAATTCAAATTAGATAATATTGAAACTGATATGCCAAAGATTTTTGATAAATATTATGGTGATTTAGACAAACGAACCTGTCCTAAATGTGATTTGGTTATGTTGCCACCTGTATTACCTTCAGAGGATAAAATATGAAACGAAAACTGCGCATAAACGGTCATTCACATCTTTTACCTTATCCTGAGGAAATCCCTCAATTCATGAAGGATAAAGAGATTTTTTGGGTCGATGAAGATCGAAAATTTATGCTTCAAAAAGATTGGAGTCGTCCTGTTACAGATTCTAGTTTTTTCCTCAACGAAAAATTAGAATGGATGGAACGATTCAATATAGATCATGCAGTAGTTTTAAATTTATCGCAACTTTATGGTAATGGACTACGTGTTGAAGAAATGAAACAAGCTTTACGTTTTCAAAACGATTTTAATGCTAAGATACAACACGACAATCCAAGCAAATTTACTTGTGGTTTTGTGGTTCATCCAGGGTTCGTAAAAGGTGCCTGTTGGGAAATTGAGCGTTGCGTTGAAGAATTAGGTCTTCAGCTTCTATGTTTACCTACTCATTACATGGATACCATTGGAACTTGGCGATGTATTTTTGATGAAGAAAACGAACCCATTTTTGAATTAGCAAATAAATATAATTTAGCTGTTGAAATTCATCCTTACGATGGCGAAAAATTTATAAAATTAGAAAATACATCTTGGCGCTTTCATTTAATATGGATGTTGGCTCAATGTGCTGATGCATATCATTTTTTAACCCTAAATGGATACCAAGAAAAATATCCTAATATGAGAACTTGTTTTGCCCATGGAGGACAGTTAGCACAGATTAATTTAGGAAGACGAATACAAGGGTTTGATGGAAGACCAGATTTATTTGAAGGCCAACACCATCCCAGAAAAGCGGTTGGACATAAAAATATTTTCTTCGATACTTTAGTACATGATACTGGCTCATTAAAATTATTGGTAGAAAATCAAGGTGCTAAACAAGTGTTAATGGGATTAGATGATCCTTATCCTTTAGGTGAAATGGAAAGCGAAGAACAATCGTCTTATCCTGGGAAAATATTAGACTTAGCAATGGATCGAAACATTATTAATCAAAATGAATATGATGCTATTTGGGAAGATAATGTAATACAATGGCTCTGTGGAGATGATAAAGTAGCCAAACAAAAATTAGTGAATAGAATTTTATCCTAATGCAATTTTTACCTGAAAAACTTGACGATTATGTAGTTGCTCACAGTCAAAATGAGCCAGAATTATTACAACAACTAAACCGAGAAACTAATCAAAAAATATTGCAACCACGTATGCTGAGTGGCCATTTTCAAGGCAGAATATTAAGTATGATTTCTAAATTGGTAAATCCTAAAAACATTCTCGAAATTGGTACTTACACAGGTTATTCAGCATTATGCTTAGCTGAAGGAATGCAAACTTCGGGAGAATTACATACTATAGATATTGATGAAGAGTTATACAGTTTTCAACGAAATTATTTTGATAAGTCTGGATTTGGACAACAAATTTATCAGCATTTAGGAAATGCTTTAGACATTATTCCAAAATTAAATAAATCCTTTGATCTCGTATTTATTGATGCTGATAAAGAAAACTATTCAAATTACTTTAATTGCGTTATTGAGAAATTAAATTCTGGTGGCGTTATAATTTCTGATAATGTGCTTTGGAGTGGAAAAGTAATAGAAACACTTCAACCAGATGATTTTTCTACTAAAGCATTAATAGAATACAATTCACTATTAAAAAATGATGAGAGAATTGAAACTGTGTTGTTACCTATTAGAGATGGTTTAACAATTAGTAGGAAAAAATAGATTTCTTTTTCTAGAGTATAACAATTATAGTTTACGCCTTACAGAGCCTGTAAAATCTTCTATATTATCTTTTACTTTATTAATTTCTTTACTAATATTTTGGGTCACATCAGTATCTATACCATGCTTTTCAGCACTTTTAGTGATTTCATGTTTTATATCGTTAGTTGCATTTTTCAGTGTTTTCATACCCTTTCCTAGACCTCGAGCTATTTCAGGAATTTTATCTGCACCAAAAACCATTACAACAATAAATAGCACTAAGGCTATTTCTGCGCCACTTATAAATAAAAATGTTGCTTGCTGAATCACAGTACAAATATAATATGAATATGTTTTTAAAAATCAAAAAAGAGGGTAAAAAATTCAATCTTCTTTTCTGTCAAGATTAATTAAATACTCTGAGTATTTTTCTTTTAAATATTCTAAAACATCTATGTCGTTTTTGTCTTTGCATTTTTTAGAGAAATTTTCATCTTCTGAACAGAAATAAAAAAACTCCATTTGCAATGCTTTATCTAAATTATAAACACTAAAAAAAACTTCAGACAATCTTGCTTTAATACTATACATTAATTGCTCATCTGCCTCTAATTTAACGCGATTTTTAAGCATTTTAGTTCTGCCTGTAATTCTGTTAATAATTTTGTTAGTGTTAATAACAAAACCAAGTCCGTAAAAAACAACAAACTTGCCATCATCTGCTTCAAAAACACGCCTTTCGTTTTGTGTTTTGGGTTTAGCCGTATTACCAGGAATACCAAAATCGTAAAAATTAACTGGTCGCTTTAAACCTGAGTTATTTATATCGGAAGATAAATTCCCTGTTAGAATCTTGCCTACAAAAACTTCTTCCAACTCATTAACCTTTTCTATTAAATTAACAACTAGATTCTTGGTTGCTATAATTTCTTTTGATACAATTATTGTGTATAATTTATATTGAATAGAAGAAAATACTATGGTATCATTAAGCTTTCCTTGAATTTTAAAAACTCCATAAGCGTTAGTTGTCGTGAATTTTTGAGACGTGTTATTTATAATATGAATTCCCTCAATATTATCCTTAGCAATTACAAGACCACTTATTTCTACAGTTTGCGAGAGTAATATATTAATAGAAAAAAATGTGAAAAGGAAAAAAGCTAGTTTAATTTTTCCCACTCTCAATTTTTTTAAATGCTATACTTTTAGCAATCAAAAATTCTAAAAATTGCAATTCTTTTCCATCATCCATAAGACTTTCATCAAATTCATTATCTTCAATAAAAGAAACAAATTTATCCACCTTGTCTATAGGAATATTGAGGTTTTTTTCTAAATAAGATAGCGAATACTTATTGGTTAAGCTTTGATAAGAATTAGAAATGCTATTAGCATCTTTCTTTTTAGAATTGAAAATAGGTTTTATTAATAGACCTATAATTCCAACAAAATCGGCACCATTATAATAGCGTCCTTCTTCCATAGCCATATTTATAACTTCAGACTTATAATCGTCAGGGAATTCATACTCATCCATATTTTGAATTCCGAAATAAAGAGCATCTAAATCAGGATTAAATGTTTTAACACTTTCAATATCAATTGTAAGATTTCCTGTAAGTCCATAAGGCAGAATAACTACTTCGTCTAATTTATTTATTCTTTCAACCAAAAAGACAGTCATAATTTTTGAAGTAATAATATCTTCATTTATTACAATAGTAAATTTTTCAAATTGTAAAGCAGATACTTCAACTATATCATTAAGAGTAACCTCGATTGAAAACTTCCCTTCTATGTCTGTTACTGTTCCTTTATTTGAAGATGTATTATAAACTGTAACACCTTCAACATCTACACTATCCACAACAATTTTTCCAAAAACTTCAATACGATTAATTTCTTGGGAAAAAGCGAATGAAACTGTAAAACATAAAATAATTAATATATAGTAGGTGTTTTTCATAAGGTAAAGAAAGTAATTACTTATCTTAATAAAATGTAAAAGGCTTTTAAACTTTTGTTAAAAGGAACGATTACTTAAATTTACAACAAATTAGTGAAGATGAAAAATTTAATAATTGCAAGCACATCTACTGTTCATGGCAGTGGGTTTTTAGAATATCTCTTAAAAGATTTAAAATTACATTTTAAAGACATTGATAATATTCTATTTATACCATATGCTAGACCAAGTGGTATTTCTCATGATGTTTATACTGAAAAAGCTCAAGTTGCATTTTCAAAAATTGGAAAAAAAATAAATGGAATTCACGAATTTAAAGATCCTATAAAAGCGATTGAAGACGCAAAAGGAATCTTTATTGGTGGTGGAAATACTTTTGTTTTGGTTAATCAGCTTTATAAAAATAATCTTATTACTACGCTTCAAAATGTTGTAACTAATGGAACTCCGTACCTTGGCACAAGTGCTGGAAGTAATATTTGTGGGCTTACATTATGTACAACCAACGATATGCCTATTGTATATCCTCCTAGTTTTAATACTTTAGCTTTTGTCCCATTTAATATTAATCCTCATTATTTAGATCCAGATCCTACAAGTAAACATATGGGAGAAACTAGAGAAACTCGGATTCAAGAATTTCATAATTTTAATACACAGCCTGTTGTTGGTTTAAGAGAAGGTAGTTATTTACATGTATTAAATAATCAAATTATACTTGAGGGAAAACTCTCCGCTCGAGTTTTTGAATATAATAAAACACCCTATGAAATAGAACCTAATTCAAATTTAAATAGTCTAACTTAATTGTTTAAAAAAATGATATCCTAAAATTTCGAATCCTTCATTGTAATAAAATTTATGTGAAGGATAATTTTGAACATAGGTGTTTAATTCGATAGATTCATAACCTCTTTGCTTAGCATAATCGTAAATCCATTTAAAAAACTGCTTTCCTAACCCTTTCCCTCTATAGTCATCATTAATATAGACATGATCAACTTCTACGCTTTTACCTGAATAATGCCGAGTACAAAACCATAACCCTGAAATACCAATTAATTGTTTCCCATCAAAAATACCAGCACACTCATAATTTTGAGTTATCATTTCTGCAAAACGTTTTTTTAAAATAGTTTCAGATTGTTTATTGTTATTAAGTTTTTGAACCAAAGGAATTACACTATTAATATTACTTTTTTCAATTATTTTATATGTATAAGGCATAAGTGAAATTTAAAAGATTATTATGTGCAAATTAATACAAAAGTGACTTTTATAAAAAGATCGTGTCTTTTTAATGTATAAACTTTTGTATTTTTAAAATCGAATAAATTGTAATTATGAGAAGAGGAAACAATAAAGTTAGATTGTTAATAGGTGCAGCAATCATCCTTTTTGCTGTAATAAAATACTGTTCGAGTGCCGAAACTAATCCATATACAGGAAAAGAGCAACACATTACTATAACCGAAGATCAAGAAATTGCCATAGGCTTACAAAGTGCTCCACATATGACACAACAACATGGTGGTTTATATCCTGATGAAAAAATCCAAGCTTTTGTAGATCAAGTTGGTCAAAATTTAGTAGACAATAGCATTGCTAAAAAAACGGGTTACGAATATGATTTTCATTTATTGGCAGACGCAAAAACTATAAATGCTTTTGCTTTACCTGGAGGACAAATATTTATTACATATGCACTGTTTTCAAAATTAGAAAACACAGACCAGTTAGCTGGTGTATTAGGTCATGAAATCGGTCATGTTGTTGGGCGACATTCGGCTGATAGAATGTCTAAACAAGGTTTAACTCAAGGTATATTAAGTGGTGTCGCCGTTGGATTTGATCCAAATACGGCTCAAGGAGCTGCTGTAATTGCTAATGTTATTAATATGAAATATGGAAGAGAAGATGAGTTAGAAAGCGACGATCTTGGTGTACTATTCATGATTGATGCAGGATATAATGCTGAAGAAATGATTGGTGTTATGCAAATATTAAAAACTGCTACTGGACCTAATAAAGTTCCTGAATTTCAAAGTACACATCCAGATCCTGAAAACAGAATAGAGAAAATTAAAGAAGCCATTGAAAAATACAAACAAAAGTAAAAAAACCCCTTGTATTACCAGACACAAGGAGTTTAGCACTAAACTAACTCTAATTTAAAATATAAAATTTAAATTAAACTCTTTAAGGCTATTGTTCTAAGCCTTTCTTTTCTTATTATCTAAAACTTCTTCTAAAATTGCAACAGCTTTGTCTGCACTAGAAAGCTTAGCATACTTTAAAGCAGTAAACCCTTTTGTCGATTTAGATGTCGATTTAGTTTTCAATTCTGCTCCATTAGCAATTAATAGTTTTAGAATATCACACTTATTATATCTAGCAGCATACATAAGTGGAGTCATTCCATTCGATTTTTGATTGACATCTTCGCCTAAAGTAATTAATTTTTTTACTGTTTCTATGTCTCCTTTAGCAATTGATAGACAAAATGCGTTAACCTTAGAAACTACTTTTTCAACTTTAAGAGTTTCAAGATTTTCATTAACTGTTACTGCACTAACATTACCAAGAGTAAATACTAAAGCAATGGCTGTGATTAAAATTGTTTTTTTCATGATGAATGATTTTAAATTGTTTATGATTGTTTTGTTATAATAAAGAGACGACAATAATCTCCTTCTGTTACAGAAATATTTACTTATAACATTTATTTAACTAAATATTTACAAATTTGTTAAGAGATTATTAAACTTCATTATCTTTGATAATTATTGATATTATCATAATAATGAACAAAAAAGTTATCCTAATGATTCTTGATGGTTGGGGCAAATCTCCCGATCCAAAAGTATCTGCAATCGATCATGCCAATACACCTTTTATAGATTCTCTTTATACAAAATATCCAAATGCAAGTTTGCGTACAGATGGTTTAAACGTTGGTTTACCAGATGGGCAAATGGGAAATAGTGAGGTTGGACACATGAATCTTGGAGCAGGTAGAATTGTGTATCAAGACTTGGTGAAAGTTAATCTTGCTGTTAAAAACAAAACCCTTAGTCAAGAACCTATTTTAGTCAATGCTTTTAACTATGCAAAAACTAATAACAAGAATGTTCATTTTTTAGGGTTGTTAAGTGATGGTGGTGTACATTCTCATATAAATCATTTATTAGGATTATTAGATGCTGCTAATGATTTTGGGGTACAAAATTCATATATACATGCTTTTACAGATGGTCGAGATGTAGATCCTAAATCTGGTTTTGGTTTTATTACTGAACTAGAAAACCATATTGAAAATACCAATTGCAAATTAGCAACTATTACTGGTCGCTACTATGCCATGGATAGGGATAATCGCTGGGAACGTATTAAATTAGCTTATGATGCCTTAGTAAAGGGTAAAGGTGAGTTTTCTACAAACGCATTAAAATCTATTGAAGAAAGCTATAACAATCATGTTACTGATGAGTTTATAAAACCCATTATTATGGTTGATGCTAATATGCAACCTATAACTACTATTAAAGATGATGATGTCGTGATCTTTTTTAATTTCAGAACAGATCGAGGGCGTGAACTTACACAAGCATTATCACAAAATGATTTTCATGAACAAAACATGCATAAACTAAATTTGCATTATGTTACTATGACAAATTATGATGATTCTTTCAAAGGTGTTAAAACGATATTTAATAAAGAAAATCTTACTGAAACTCTAGGAGAAGTATTAGAACAACATCAAAAGAATCAAATTCGTATAGCTGAAACCGAAAAATATCCTCATGTCACTTTTTTCTTTTCTGGAGGAAGGGAAGAACCTTTTAAAGGTGAGACTAGAATTTTAAGAAACTCACCCAAAGTAGCTACTTACGATTTAAAACCCGAAATGAGTGCTTTCGAATTACGCGATGCTCTTATCCCTGAATTAAATAAAGGCGATGTTGATTTTGTATGCCTTAATTTTGCTAATGGAGATATGGTTGGTCATACTGGAGTTATGGATGCGGCTATTAAAGCATGTGAAGCTGTTGATGAATGTGTAAAAGATGTAGTTACAACTGCTCTAGAAAACGATTATACAACAATACTTATAGCAGATCATGGAAACTGTGAAACTATGGTAAATCCAGATGGTTCACCACATACAGCTCATACTACAAATCCTGTCCCTATTATTTTAATAGATAAAGAAATAAAAACTATTAAAAATGGTGTTTTAGGTGATATAGCACCTACAATACTTGAGCTTATGGGAATAGATCAACCAGAAGCTATGACCCAACATTCTTTGTTAGATTAAAAAAATGTAGATATATTGTACATTTTTAAGCATTAAATTGAGTTAATGAATTTTCACGACAAATTAATTATTGCTATTGATTTTGATGGCACCATAGTAGAAGATGGTTATCCAGGTATTGGTAAGCCTAGAATTTTTGCATTCGAAACTTTGCGAAAATTACAAGAAGATGGACATCGATTAATTTTATGGACTTATAGAAGCGGAAGCAGGTTAAATGAAGCTGTTGAATTTTGTAAAGACAATGGTATTGAATTTTATGCTGTAAACAAAAGCTTTGAAGAAGAACAATTTGACGATACAAAAAGCCGAAAAATTTATGCCGATTTATTTATAGACGACAGAAATATAGGTGGCGTTTTAGGTTGGGGAGAAATCTACCAAATGATAACCAATGAAGTTCCAAAAATAAAAATTCCAAAAAAGAAAAAAGGGTTCTTCAGTTTTTTTAAATAATTTAACCTGTTATTAAATTAAAATATTCTTTATCTATAGCTTCTCTATGGTCTGGATGTGCAATATTTACCAAAGCTTTTACACGCTCTTTTATAGTTTTCCCATATAAGTTAGCAATACCATATTCAGTAATAATATAATGTACATGTGCTCTTGTTGTTACAACTCCAGCTCCAGGTTTTAAACTTGGTACAATTCTACTAACTCCTTTTTTAGTAATCGATGGTAAAGCAATTATTGCCTTTCCACCTTCACTTAAAGAAGCACCACGAATAAAATCCATTTGTCCTCCAACTCCAGAGTATAATCGTGTGCCAATCGAATCTGCACAAACTTGACCAGTAACATCAACTTCTATTGCCGAATTAATCGAAACCATCTTTGGGTTTTTCATAATTAAAGAAATATTGTTTGTATAATCCGATTCACGCATTTCTACAAAAGGGTTATCATCAACATAATCATAAAGTCGTTTAGAACCCATTAAAAAAGTAGCTAAAGCCCTTCCTTGATTTATACCTTTATAATTGCTGTTTATAACATCTTTTAAAATTAAATCTATCACACCATCCGAAAACATTTCAGTATGTAACCCCAAATCTTTATGATTAGTTAAGCGTGATAACACTGCGTTTGGAATAGTACCAATTCCCATTTGTAATGTGCTTCTATCTTCTATTAAACTAGCAACATAATCACTAATACTATTTTCTGTTTGAGTAGGCTCAGGCATTGAATGAAATGGCAATACTTCATCACACTCTACAAATAAATCTATTTCAGAAATATGAATTATACCATCACCATGAGTTCTTGGCATTTGTTTATTTACTTGTGCTATAACATATTTTGCATTATCAATAGCTGCCAAAGTAGCTTCAACTGAGACTCCTAATGAGCAATAACCGTGTTTGTCGGGAACAGACACATGAATTAACACTACATCTAAATCAATTATATTCCGTTTAAAAAGTAAAGGGACTTCACTTAAAAAAACAGGCGTATAAGAACCATTTCCTGCTTTTAATGTGTGTCTCACATTAGCTCCTATAAAAAAAGAGTTTACATGAAAACTTTCTCTTAATTCTGGATTGGCATAAGGCGCTTCACCTTCGGTATGCAATTGGCAAATTTCTACATTACTTAACTCTTCATGTCTTGCCGACATTGCATTTATCAACACTTGTGGTGCTGCCGCTGCTGCTTGAATATAAACTCTACTATTCGATTTTATTACTTTAACAGCTTCCTCAGCACTTACTGCTTTATACATAACTCCCATTTTAGACTACAAAATTATAGATAATTTATTCCATAATAACTGTCAAAAGTCATATTACAATAAAAATTAACACAACCTTAATTTTGATTATCTTTGCTCATATTTTTTAAACATGATTATAGTAAAAACCAAAGAGGAAATTGAGTTAATGCGTGAAAGTGCTTTAATAGTTTCTAAAACTCTAGGAGAGGTTGCTAAAGAAGTAAAACCTGGAGTCACCACTTTACAATTGGATAAAATTGCTGAAGAATGTATAAGAGATCATGGTGCAGTTCCTGGTTTTTTAGGATTATACGATTTTCCTAATTCACTTTGTATGAGTCCAAATTCTCAGGTGGTTCATGGTATTCCAAACAATGAACCTCTTAAAGAAGGTGATATTATTTCTGTTGATTGTGGTGCATTAAAAAACGATTTTTATGGTGACCATGCATATACATTTGCTATTGGTGAAATAGCACCAGAAACCAAAAAATTATTACAAATCACTAAAGAATCTCTTTATGTTGGTATTAGAGAGTTTAAAATAAACAACCGTGTAGGTGATGTTGGCTTTGCTATACAGCAGTATTGTGAGTCTCATGGTTATGGTGTTGTTAGAGAATTGGTAGGTCATGGTTTAGGTCGTAAAATGCATGAAGATCCAGAGATGCCAAATTATGGTAAACGAGGACGAGGTAAAAAATTTATTGAAGGTATGGTTGTTGCCATTGAGCCTATGATAAACATGGGTACGCATCGTATTAAACAGCATAGAGATGGTTGGACTATTACTACGCAGGACAATAAACCTTCTGCTCATTTTGAACATAATGTAGCATTAGTAAATGGCAAACCAGAATTGCTTTCTACTTTTGGATACATCTATGATGCTTTAGGCATTGAAAGTGATGAGGAAAATGAATTTAGACAACACGAACTAATATTATAAGTTATGACTACAAATATTTCTAAAATTCCTGAAAGACTTCTTATAAAAGGTATTAAAGGTAGATATATTCATACTAAAAATAACACCTTTGGTTTTGTAGAGATAGAAGAAGGTGCTATTTTACCAGAGCATTCTCACTTTCATGAACAAACAACCCAAATAATTAAAGGTAAATTAAAAATGACCATTGGTGGAGAAACCAAAGTTTTAGAACCAGGAATGTTTACCATAATTCCTTCAAATGTACCACATAGTGCTGTTGCATTGACTAATTGTAAGGTAACCGATACTTTTTGCCCAGTTAGAGAAGATTATAAATAGTCTTACAAATTGAAAAAACTATTTAAATTCATATTAAACTTTTTACCACGACCTTTCTTAATTAGGCTAAGTTATACTGCACGTCCGTTTTTAGCTTTCTTTTTAAAAGGAGATACATATACAGATCCTATTGATGAAAAAAGCTTTAAAAGTTTTTTGCCTTATGGCTATGGTAAACAACGTAACAATGCTTTGTCACCATCTACCCTTTCTTTAGAGCGACATCGATTATTATGGTTGTATTTGCAACACGAAACAGATTTCTTTTCTGATAAATTGAAAGTATTACATTTTGCTCCTGAACAAGCTTTTTACAAACGCTTTCGAGCTTTAAAAAATATAGATTACACAACTACAGATCTAAATTCACCTTTAGCAGATGTGAAAGCAGATATTTGTAATCTGCCTTTTGCAGATAATGAATTTGATGTCATTTTATGTAATCATGTGTTAGAACACATTCCAGATGACACAAAAGCTATGCAAGAGCTGTATCGTGTTTTAAAACCTAAAGGCATTGCAATACTTCAAATTCCGCAAGATTTGTCTCGTGAAACTACTTTTGAAGACGACACAATTTCAGATAAAAATGAACGTGCTAAAATATTTGGGCAATACGATCATGTTCGCGTATATGGTCGCGATTATTTTAATAAACTTCGCGGAATTGGTTTTACAGTTGAAGAAGTAGATTATACTGCCACACTTTCTTATAAAGACATCACCAAGTATTGTTTAGCAAAAGGTGAGATTATTCCTGTTTGTTATAAATAGTATGTTATTTCTCAGGAAAACCATTTAAATTCAAAGTTTCCAACTCTTTCTCATCATTTTCAAAAATTAAAAACACCTTCAATTCTGGATGCTCTTTTAAAAAGGTTTTTACTTTTTCTATTCCCATTGTTTTAAAAGCTGTCGCATAGGCATCGGCTGTCATGCAATCTTCAGCAATTACTGATATGCTTAACAAATTAGTCTTACTTGGATAGCCTGTTTTAGCATCGATAATATGAGAATATCTATTGCCTTGGTCATCAATCTTAAATTTACGATACGTCCCAGAAGTAGCCATCGCTTCATTATGTAAATTTATTGCTTTTAGTATAGATTGCTCACCATCAAAACGTGGTGTTTCAACTCCCACTTTCCAATTGCTTTGCTTATCAATATTCTTTCCCTTAGCATATATTTCGCCACCAATTTCAACCAAAAAATTTTCAATATGTTGGTTTATCAAAAATTCTGAAATAACATCTACTGCATAACCTTTAGCAATAGCATTAAAATCTAAAAACGCTTTATGTGGTTTAACAACAAAATTATACTTGATGCTTACATCATCAAAACCAACATATAACATTAAATTATGAATTTTTAAGCTATCTAAATCAATTATTTTTCCTTCTGGCCCAAAATTCCATGCATTAACCAAACCGCCAATGGTTGGATCAAATGCTCCTTCTGTAAGATTATATATTTCTTGTGAAGCAGCGTAAACAGTCCTAAAATGTTCGTCAACCTGAACAGCTTCATTTCTGTTAAGTTTAGAAATAATCGAATTTGTTTGATAGGTTGACATTGATTTATTAATGACATAAAACAAACTATCAAATTGACTTTCGAAATTGAGATTAGTATCGGTATAATATTGAATAGAATACGACGTACCAAAAACCTGTCCAGAAACTTTCATATTCTTTGGTTCTTGTTTGCAAGAAATCAAAAAAAGAAGTACTAATAAAGCAACTAGTTTTTTCATTTAATTCAAATTAGTTTCAAGGACTTGAATCCCATTATACTCCATTAAATAGTCTTCATCTAAACAAACAGGGAACTTCTCATCTTTTGCATTAGCTAAACCAACACCAGCATACAATACTTTAGCATTTTGCTCTAAAGCATGCTTTTTAAAGGTTTCCATCCAAACTACATCATAATTATTTGGGTTTTCTGGTAATATAACCGCTCTTACAATTACAAAAAAGTATTGCTTATTTTTATCCATACATACAAATTGTGGATGTTTTTTAAGCTTGCTGTTTATAGCGATAAACTCAAAACCACGTTCTTCCAATTCTTTACCAACATGGTTCATAGCAAGGTTATGTAGTTCTTGTTTTGTAAGCGGTTTACTCATGCCACAAATTTAATATTATTAATCTGCTTAGCATAAAATTAAAAAATGTTTAACTTTAAAAACGCTAACTAACTATTTATTACTACTTAATGATCAAATTCTTTAAAAAAATAAGAGATAAATCAATGATAAAGTGAAATAATACGACTAAAAATG
>Ga0209013_10002708_pt1 | contig 15973 bp, 2 predicted proteins | sample Cruoilmetagenom2_FD_187291 | JGI IMG/M metagenome (GOLD analysis project Ga0209013, IMG submission 187291) | Oil polluted marine microbial communities from Coal Oil Point, Santa Barbara, California, USA - Sample 2 (SPAdes) (version 2) | ecosystem: Environmental > Aquatic > Marine > Oil seeps ... | reverse complement strand
AACGGTCACTGTGCAGAACATGATCATGGGCGACCTGAACGGCGATGGTGAAGTCACCACCGCGGACGCGGGAATTGCGCTTGAACTCGCGGCAAGTGGGGAATACGACCCAGCAGCGGACGTTGATTGTGACGGGCAGGTCACCTCGCTTGATGCGCTGACGATCCTGCAGGCAGCAGCTGGCAACATAGAATTAGAAGGAGGCGAATCATAATGAACAACAAACAAGTGCTGTCAGCACTGCTGATAGCGATAATGATAATCTCGATTGCAGCGAGCACGGCGACATGCGCAGGTACAGGCTGGACAGAAGAAGAAGCCTGGTATACTCCCATCATAACCACCCAGACACTGCCGCTTCTCATGTTCGATTCACTCCAGAATAGCAAACCTTTGTCCACCACGTCGAGCACCACCGTCACCCTGACCGCGGTCGCCGACGCGACTGTGAAGAGCTGGCAACCGGACAGCAACTTCGGTAGCGAGAGCGTTCTATCACTCTCATACAGTGATATCGACGAGGTGTGTGAAGCGGTCACTCTGCTGCGATTTGATGTTGCCTCTGCACTACCGGAGGGCGCAATCATCGACTCGGCAACACTTGAGCTATTCCTCGTGGACGGTGCCGGCGCCGACCCTGCCCCGGTGGCTGCACATTTCGTAACCAGCGGCTGGGCTGAGAGCAACGTGACCTGGAACTCGTTCCCGACCGCAGAACCGATCGGGGTCATTTCGCAGGTGGATAAAAGCCCGGGCAGCTACAAGTCATGGTGGGTCACAAGCTTCGCACAGGAATGGCAGAGCGGTTCGAACGATGGCGTCTATCTTCGAGGTCCTGTAGACGGGACATACTACGAGCGGACGTTTGAGAGCCGCGAGCATGCGGAGAGTGTGCCGCGGTTGGTTGTGACCTATCATCTCCCCTCACCCGCATACACCTTCACAGGCAGCGTCTATCAGGGCAGCCCGCCCGATACCAGTACGCCTGCCGGTGACGTCACAGTCGGACTATGGGGTGATGAGGACGAATGGCCCGAGGCAGGGTTTGCGAGGGTTCTGCTGACAAGCATCGCCACCAGTGACGCAGGGGAGTTCTCACTGAGATGGGAAGAGGGAGATTCTCACTATCCCTACCTCCACGTAATCGAGCTCGACCCGCCCGGCGCATATTCCACAGGCGCCCATGCTGAAGAGCCGGGCTATGTCAAGAACTTCAACGTGGTCTCCTATCTGGACATTTCACCGGGCACCTACGGCGGCATCGCGTTCTGGGATCAGATGCCAGCTGAGAAGCCAGACCTGGTAATCATCAATGTCTGGAACGAGAACGGCACAATCTGCTACCAGATGGAGAACGTCGGGGATGACGTGGCTCATGGAGGGCATTGCACCGCATTATCTGTCGATGGTGTCTATCGGGTGGAGGACTGTGTGGACGAGGATCTGGCACCCGGAGCTGGTATGGAACGATGCTTCGAGCATGGTTGGGAGTGCAGTCCTCCAGAGGACGTTGTGGTGGTATGTGCCGATCACAGAGGTGTTGTGGAGGAGCGTGATGAAGAGAACAACTGCATGGAGATGGTAGTCGTATGTCCACCAGGGGAGAAGCCAGACCTCGTGATCACCGATCTCTGGAACGCGGAGGGCACGATCTGTTACCAGATACGAAACATCGGTGATGGTGTGTCTCCGGAAGGTTACTGCACCGCTCTAATCGTTGATGACGAATACAGAGTATGCGATCAGGTCGATCAGGATTTGGAGCCCGGAGAACGATTGCAAGGGTGCTTTGACTATGACTGGGAGTGCACGTCTCCAGAGGATCTTGTTGTGGTAGTGGCGGACCACGAAGAAGGTGTGGCAGAAGTCAATGAAACAAATAACCAGAGGGAAGAGATCTGGAAATGCGATGTTGTTCCTCCACGGATCGTTCACTGTCCGATCGTGCAGGAGGTGACCCAGGAATCAGCGGTCATCTTCTGGGAGACTGATGAGGGCAGTGACAGTGCGGTCAGGTATGGTAAAACGGCGAGGCTGTACGATCTTGAGGAGCGGGATTCGGCAATGGTTATAGAACATAGCGTCACGCTTTCGCGACTGGAAGCATCGACAACCTATAACTTCGTGGTTCAGTCAACCGACGCCGGTGGAAATACTGTGGTGAGTGATGAGGTGACCTTTGAGACCGCACCCCTGCCGGATGCGGAAGACCCCATCGTATCCATCATTGATCCTGGTGAATGCCATGGAGTCGTCACGATTGAGGCTGAGGCTGAGGATAATATCGGGGTTGAGAAGGTGGAGTTTTACCTTGATGGTGCGCTTGTGTTCACCGACTATTCTCCACCCTATGAGCTTACTCTGGATACTGATAAGTATGAGAATGGAGAGTATGCGCTTGAAGCCAAGGCGGACGACCTTTCTGGGAGGTTTTTCATAAAAGACCTCGTGATAGATGTGGATAATCTCAAAGATTATACTCATCCAAAAGTCAATATAACCTATCCCAGCCAGGGAGAGACTGTTTCAGGAAAGATAGATGTTAACGCAACTCTGAGTGATGATATATGTATTGTTTCAGCACGTTTTTACATAGATGGAAATTATACAGCCTATGAACCTTTTAATGTTTCCAACCCCCCTGCTGATGCAAATGTAACGTTTACTTGGGACACACGTAAGGAGAAACTTGGTCACCACAGCATTGCAGTTGAGGTGTATGATAATGAAGGGAAACGGGGTTGGCATACTATCAGTGTGTATGTAGTCTCTGAGCCACCACAACCTCCACCTAAATATCCTCGGCTCACAGTCACAGATCATACTGTAAGTCGGCGCCAGAACTGTTTCGTGATAACGCTGACAGTGAAAAATGAAGGAGAGGTGGAGGCAACCAATGTCAGAATATTGGACGGTTTACAGGGCTTTCAATCCATCTCGCGTAACTACAGCCACGTTGATTTTTTGTCTAACTACAATCCAAAAGGAAAGTTTGGGTATTGTGAAATCATGCCCAAACTGAGCATCCCTCCTGGACAATCAAGGATCTATACTTATCATGCTGTTCCAGTATTGATTTACCCTAAACCCACAGTGTATCCCACGCCCCAAATAGGGCAGTTCATTGATTTGTACTGGGATTCCCCTATCCAGAGTGGTTATCATGATTATGTTAATATGCCGGTTTCTAAAACAACAGACACATACGAAACCATTCCAAAAGCGCATGGAAATGCTGTTAAATCAGCTGATTATTTGATTGTGACCAACCCTGGGCGGCTATATGGTTACTATAAAGATGACGAGGTAGATGTCCTCCTATCCACCATGGCTCGCCTGGCTAAGTTGAAGTATGGTGTGCTGGGATATTTAGATACCTATGATGCATACGCATTGGACGATCTGATTGAGCCTAATCTGTGGTCGTTAGTTACTCTGGGCGATAATTGGGCGATGAGGATGCATCCGAGTTTCTCTACTCTTGGGGGGGGCTATGTATTGCTCGTCGGCGAGCGGGAAATCATCCCGACGTGGAAAACTTCGGGGTGGAACAGGAATTGGAAAGGTGGCGGAACCACGAATAATGTCGATTTTGTTGACCTTATCTATGCTGATACGACTGGGAGTAATTGGGCTCCTGAGCTGATAGTGGGGAGGATAATTGGGGACACCGCTGCCGAGCTGTCGGCGCCAATCCAAGCAAGCATTGGCGTCTACGGGGGATTGCCCGGATATGGCTTTGATCGTTCAGATGCTTTGCTGGTTAGTGGCACCGACAAGCGTACCAAAATCCAGAAAAAGTTTACAGACAATATAAATGAAATAGAGAAAATAATCAAGAACGAGTTCACTGTTGATAAACTACACTTGAAAGATTTCACCACAACTCAGAGTATTGAATTCTGGAAGAGAGCTATAGGCAACGATGTGATTCTCTATCAGGGCCACGGCGGTGTGGGTTCTTTGGGTCCTATTCAGACACCCCCACCTTTGTACGATCCCAATCCCTTCGTCTTTGCCTCTGCTTGTTTAGCCGGCAATTATGAAGGAGAATGGTCGGAAATTGACAAGTCGGGCAATCGGATAAACCACGACGAGGGGGATGATGGTATTGCGGAAGCCTTCTTCGACAGTGGGACCGTGGTTTTCATCGGTTCAACCCAGTTATCTCCGATCTCAATAAACTGCCAAGCTACGAAAAAGTTCTTCAAGACATGGGATACGTACGAAAACATTGGTGAGGCATTTAATGACCTGAAAAGGGATCGGTGGAGTCATGGCAAATGGTGGCAGTTCTGGGTCGCTGAATATAACCTCTATGGGGATCCGAAATTTGGAGCGGTTCCTCCAACAGATTCTCAGGCAGCAGCTCTGACATCGGCCGAACAACAGCCGTTATCATCGCTGGATGTTGTTGTGCCTGATTATGAAGTTACTTCCAGCGACGGCGTGGATTATGTGGAAATCCCCGGTGGTGACATACTGCTGGAAGAAGGCGAGTATCGGATTCCCTATTACTCTGTCTCCGTTGACTACCCCAAGGAACATAAGGTTCAGTATGTGGCTTTAACCGATAGGTCTGGCATGGTTACTGATACTGGGTTGAACATACCAATTACAACCATGGACATTGCCTCCTCCATGGACAATGGTAGCCTAGCTTCAAATCTTGGTGAAGGTTGGTTCCCTGATGCGGAGTATCGCTGGGAGATACTGCAAAAACCCGATGGCTGCAGCACCTTGATCATAATAATATATCCCTTCAACTACAACCCCATGACCACCGATGTCAGGTTCTACAGAAATTACATCTTTGACATTAACTACACGGTCTCTCCCGCGGCAATAGCCACCCTATCCACGGACAGTGATGAATACGAGCAAGGCGATACGGTTATAGTTGACCTCATACTCAATAATTCGGGTGAGGCTCAGGATATTATTTTCAGTGCCTCGGTAAAGCGATGTGGCTCAGGAGAGGTCGTGAACGGCCTGCTCCTTCGCACTCTGAAAGAATTTACAGGACTCGCCTCATTCACCCCCCAGTGGGACAGCAACGGCGTTGAGCCAGGCTATTACTGTGTGGAAGTGACTCTGAAGGACACCAGCAGCAACGTGCTGGACAGACAAACTGAGATGTTCAGACTGGGAATCTCCTCTGGCGAGATTGCAAGCTTCACCGCTACGCCGGAATGCTTCGATATCGGAGATGAGATCGAGATAGAGATGGTAGTTGAGAACAACGGCACCGTGAATATCACAGGAACAGCGGTAATACGAGTGCTCAACTCAACCGGGGACGCAGCGTACGAGTTCAGGCATAACGTGACCAACCTGACCCCATCCGAATCGATCAGCTTCAGCGATACGTGGGATACATCCGAGGCGGTTGCGGGCTCGTCTTACACGATCATCGGCTATGTCCTGTACGACAGCAGATCCAGCGATCCGGCAACGGTTACTGTGCAGAACACGATCGTGGGCGACCTGAACGGTGATGGTGAAGTCACCACCGCGGACGCGGGAATTGCGCTTGAACTCGCGGCAAGTGGTGAATACGACCCAGCAGCGGACGTTGATTGTGACGGGCAGATAACCTCGCTCGATGCGCTGATGATTGTGGAGGCGGCGGCTGGAAACATAGAACTGGAAGGATGTGAATCATAATGAACCAGAAATTTTTCTCAATCGCTTTATCATGTCTCTTACTCTCTGGAATGCTTACGGATGTAATAGCCACGGATGGATATGCAGAGGCGCAGACACTGGCAGTGATCTATGATGGATCTGATCCGGATGCTACAGAAGGCGCCGAGCAGATTTATAGAGTTCTATCGAAACATTACCATAGCGTAGACCATATCTCCGTTTCCTCCACAAAACAACTTGAAAGAGAGCTTAAAAAACAGTACGCAGGTTCAATTTACGTCTTCCATGGTACACCTGAAGGGATGATCGTCGGAGATTACGAGGTGTCATGGCGGAATCTGGCTTCAAGTCTCGAGGCGTCGCCAACAAGATGGCACGTTGTTGAGTCCTGTTACTCGATGAACATGAGCCTTCCGAATGTGCATGGCGTGGGCGTTGGTGTGGATATCGAACTCGCCATGATCGATGCCCTCTATCATACATCTGAATTTCTTGGTAGAGGCGGAAGTCCTGAAGAGCAGACCGCCTCACAGGAGATTCGTGAGGAGTTCGACAACTATGTCGTGAATAATCTGCCAGGAATCATCGAAAAAGCATTCATACCAGAAAAACCGCTGGATGGGAGTGTATATGATGCCAAATCGGAATATGACGTCACCTTTCCGTGGGGTGGTAATACAACCATCAGTGGTGTGTGGGGCTGGATGGTCGACAAGACCATCTGGGCTGGCGATAAGGCGGGCTGGATCAATGTCTTCGATAAAACTGGGAAAGGCTACATCGCATTCAAGGGTCTGAACTCAACAAAGAAGATGAATGTTAAAAAACCCAATCTGGGTTCCGGAGATTCCAAAACTGGCGACTGTGACTTCAAGATGCCGCTTGAATTCGATGTGGATCCGTCGTTGTCAAAGGGACCATGGTACTCTCCTGAACAGGTCAAAATCAAAATCACCGCTACTCCGAAGAGTAAGATAGATCTCGCTGAAATTTCAGGTCTCAGCACGGCTCTGAAATCACAGGGTTATGATGTAAAGTTCGTCCTTGTGCCAAAGATCCATGCAGGCATACTGATACAGAATTTCCCATGGGCTCAGCAGGAGGGGTTATATGACTTCCAGCATGATGATATCCAGTTCCTGGGTGGGGGATCAAGCATCGAAGCCCGTTTCGAGTTATACATACCTGTGGCAACGATCATCAACTACATCGTTCCCGGAACCGGCACGGCAATAGCCAATACCATGAGTGTCATGGGGGTCAAGGCAGATGTGGTGGCTATAATCGATGTCGTCACAGGTTACGATTATAATGCGACAAGAGATGCGTCAGAAGAGTCCGTAATGCTCCTCCTTGGTATCGGTCTCCTGATACAGGGCAACACCGACATATACGGGACTGCCATAAAGAAGGCGGTCGGTGTCAGCATTCCCATATCCATTGTAACACTGGGATTTAAGGTAAAGGGGGACTCGGGATTTGCTACAAGGGCGATTCTTGACTCTGATGGTGCCAGATTCCAGGTAGGGCTTCCTTATTATCTTCTCCTTGACTTCTGGGCTCGAATCTTCTGGTTCTTCAAGTTTGGCTGGGACAAGGAATGGAAAGATACACTCTGGTATCCGAAGGAAGATAGCTGGACGGCTTCGGCAGCGAAGGACAATTCAAATCTGGATCAGGATATGGACGGTGTATGGGACGCAAGAGAGATTGCTACCAATGGATTGCTGAATGCAAGCAACCCGGATACCGATGGGGATGGCTTGAGTGATGGGAATGAGCTTACTGAGTACTATACCAATGCCAACTTAAGTGACAGTGACGGTGATGGGATGCAGGATAAAAAAGAACTGGAGTACTGGTACGTGGAGGTCAAACACGACCCGCTTCTGGACTATGACAATGATACGCTGCCGTGTCTGCTGGACAGAGATTCTGATGGCGAGGGTTTGAAGGATGGAGGGAAGGAACCTGACACACGTGGAGTAACTAACGACATAGGAGAAGAGACCTTTGGAACAGACCCTTCTCTACCAGATACTGATTTCGATGGGCTTACCGACTACGAAGAGGTTGGTTGGATCAAATTCAATTATACAACGCAGTGCGATCAAGATCCCATATCATATTTGGTGAATTTGTCTCCAGATGATCCTGGATATCCGGAGTTTGATCCCCCTCCACGGATAAACTATCCATTGCCACCATGGCAGCTATTCCCCAATTGTTATTGGGTCTATGATATCCCATTTACGAGGGAAGGGTTAAGGCTGTTATATGATAGAGGCACTTGTCTTGGGGAAGTATTTGTTACCGACATCAGTGGCTATTATAATTACATATTCTACTCTAATTTTAACTCTTCGTGGTTTTGTAGTGTGTGCACGGGTCAGAATGAGTGTATGTGTATAGGGTGCGAGAAAGAGGAGAATTACGTGGTTTGGAACGTCACCGATCCAACTAAAAAAGATACCGATGGCGACATGCTGATCGATGGCGATGAGAAGGTCTACTTTGAGACAAACAGAACCGCGAATTACGGATTTCCTGTTGTTGAGAATGGAGGACCCTATGAGGACTTTGATGGAGATGGCGTCGTCAACATCATAGATTCTGACTCAGATAATGATGGGCTGGTCGATGGGAAGGAGTTGTTATACGGCACCGATCCTCTGGACATGGACACTGATGGTGACTATGACCTTAATAATAACGGGATTATTGATGCAAACGAGGAACTGAAATATACCGGTTATGGTACCCCGCTGTATGGTAACTTCAGCGATAGTTGCGAGATACATGGAAACTACTGGCCCGGGTATGAGCACTGGACTCAAGATCCAAATTGCACGTATCCATGGCCTGTGCCAACCGACCCCACTAAAGCGGATTCCGATGGCGACAGCTACACTGACAGCTATGAGTGGCGTAATGCAAGCACACCCCCTAACCCCCCTATCTTCGAAGATTCAGATGCTGATGGGCTCAGTAACTATGAGGAGTGCAACACTTACAGCACCAACTGTACCAACCCTGACACAGACTTTGACGGGCTTAGAGATGGATTCGAGAGGAATTACTTCAACGAGCTCGGGATAACTAACGATACACTCGTGGGTGAATACCTCAACGACCCTGATGTTGATGGTGATGTTCTTATTGATGGTTTTGAGCTGACCAATGGGACGGACATTTTAGATCCGGATACCGACAAAGACGGACTACTTGATGGTCTTGAGTTGGGCGTCTTTTACGGAAGTGTTTACGGAAGAAACATAACAGATCCATTGAACCCTGATACTGATGGCGACGGGCTTATGGATGGATTGGAGCTTGAAATAGGGACGAATCCGCTCAAGATCGATACGGATGATGACGGTCTAACCGATTACTATGAGAGTGAAGGGCATGAAACAGAACTCCTCTTTGTCGGAAACATCGTCTACGACACAGATCCACTCAATCCGGATACTGATGGCGACGGGATCTCTGATGGCGACGAGGTTCTCGGATGGCACTGGGGGATCAACCGTATCGTCACAAATGGCTTATTCCCTACCTCAAATGAAACGCTGTGGGGCGAGCATGTGACACCAGAAGGGGAGTGGTGGCAGTGGAAGTGGAATCGAGAACGTGTCTATGATTTCCCTGATCCGTACCGGGCAAGATTCCAGACAAATCCTGCTAATCCGGATACTGATAGAGACGGGCTTTTGGATGGGAAAGAGAAAGAGATGGTGCTCTCACCACTGACCGATGATACGGACGTCGATGGCATCCCTGACATGGAGGAGATGGAAATTATGAAGGCGATTGGGGATAATATTGGTTGGGGGGATGGTAACTGGAAACAGTACGATATATGGCACTACCTCGACTTTGACAAGGATGGATTGAGTGATTTCAATGAGTTCTCGCTCTTTTCCAATGCCACATGGCAGCAGAGAGCGGATTTACTTCTCTCACAGGATGCTGATAACGACGGTCTCACCGACTGGTCGGAGGTCAGGGTGCCGATCACAATCGTAAAGGACGATTCCAACAGGACCGGGGAGAGATACCTCTTCAACATGAGCATGACAGATGCCAATGTCACAGTAAAGGATCTTGACAATGGCAATATCTCAGAGGAGTTGAGAGAGGGATTTGATACCAATGGTTACACACTTTCTAAAACCTCCCAGGTTGCAAACGTCACGGTTGCAAACGTCACAGAAAGAGACTTTGAATGGGCGATAACCGATGTGATAACCGATGTTGACCGGAAGTTTATCCTCAGAACGCAGGGGGAGAGCCTGAACGTCAGCGGCATATTCTACAACGAGAGCATCATCAAGGCATACACCGACCCGCTCAACCCTGATTCGGATGGTGATGGACTTTGGGATGGTGACGAAGTGAGGGTATATGGGACAAATCCACTGAATCCGGACTCGGATGAGGATGGTTTATCTGATTACGATGAGGTCATCATATACTATACTGATCCGATGAACCCTGATACTGACTCGGATGGACCGTTTGCAGGCTGGACTGATGGTGATGAGCTGGAGCAATGGAAGAAAATCGGTGTGACTGCCATACCTGCTCTCAGAGATTACCTCACCGATCCTGATGTTGATGATGACGGAATCGTTGATGGTCTGGAGTTCATGAACGCCTCAGAAAATCCGCTGTACAGCAATCCATTGAACAGTGATGTGAATACCAACTCCACAATCGATGGCAATGAGACTGATTATGATGGAGACGGGCTCACTGACTATGTTGAGCTTTACACCGCACCGCCTGGCTATACGCTACCAACCATTGCCTCGCTTAATAACGCATTCAACCAGAGCGAGTCGTACAATGCGACACACTACAATAAGACGATATTTGATGCGACTACGCTGCGGGTTGTGAATCACACCTGCTACTTCGAAGCAGACACCGATAGGGATAGGTGGAGTGATGGTGATGAGGTGAATATCTATGGTACAGATCCGCTGAATGGCAGTGATTACCCCCTAATCATTCCAGTGGATGACCTGTATGTCAACTCAGACATCACGCTTTGCCAGGGAGTCTACGATCTTAGGGATTCTGGTGCAGATGGAGTCATCATAATCAACGCCTCTGACATAGTGCTGGACTGCAATGGCGCAACACTGAAAGGGGACGATTCAGGATGTGGAATATTCAACCCAGGATTTGACAACGTCACAATAAAGAACGGCAATGTGCTGAATTACGAGACCGGGATTCACCTGTTTGAGTCAGATAACAGCGTAATTTCTAACAATGTCGTATCATACAGTAACAATCAAGGTATATCCATTGAGGGTTCTCAATATTGTGACGTCTATGATAACCACGTATCCTTCAGTGGCGACAGAGGCATCACCTTTGGTGGTGGAGGAAATAATGCCGCACATAATAACACAGTCCACAACAACAGCGCTTATGGCGCCATAGAAGCTATCTACAGTGATAACAACGAGATCTACAATAACATAGCGTACTTTAACCAGTGGGGTATTGCCACCAATCACGGCTCCAACAATCTGATTCGTGACAACACAATCTATGAAAACGAGCTTGGCATATATCTGGACTGGCCGTCTACGAATAACAGGGTTTTGAATAATGAAATCAGTTCAAATGGAGAAGGTGTCCGGACTAATCATAATTCAACTGGTAATCTAATTTCCGGGAATTTAGTATTTTCGAATGACGACGCTGGTATGCATATCGAGACCGATGACAACACCCTGACCGGTAACGCCGTAGAGAACAATCAGATAGGTCTCTATCTCGGTGTCAATTCAAGTGGTAATACAGTAACTGATAGTCTCTTCTGCAGTAACCTGATCTATGATATTCAAGATGGGGGCGGCAACTCAGGCGCTGATAACACCTGTGATATAACTGGTAACTGGAACGATTCCGAAATCACGGGCTGCACGCATTCCTGCCAGCCATCGGACGGTTCGAACGGTAAAGGTGACCTGAACGGCGACGGCATCCTCACTCCCGTGGACGCCGCGATCGCGCTTCGATTAGCAGCAAGCGACGAATACGATCCCGCTGCTGACGTCGATTGTGACGGGCAGGTCACCGCGCTTGATGCGCTGATGATCCTGCAGGCAGCGGCTGGTAACATAGAATTACAAGGATGTGAACCATAATGAACAATAAACAAGTTCGGTCAGTACTGCTGACAGCGATAATGGTACTCACGATTGCAACGAGCATAGTGGCAGCCACTGATGATGGTGGCTGCTCGATGGACCCCACTCAGGAAGTCCAATTTACGAACGATCCACTAGAGAGCAGAATTGACGAGATCCTCGTGGAGGACAGATCTGTATTCCTCTTCTTCTATGCCGACTGGTGTCCTTACTGCCACCAAGAAACGCCAATAATCGAGCAACTGGAGGAAGAGCATGCGGGAGACGTTACATTCATCCGCATCAACGTAACCGCAAGACCCGATCATGCAGCGGAGTTCAATGTTACCGCACTTCCGACGATGGTTATGATCTCCGGCAAGGAGGGGGAAGGATATGTCAGAGAAGAGCTATCAGGCTTCGCAAAGAAAGCGGAGTTGAGCGCGATAATCGCCCCCGGCGAAGGTGATAGATTGGGCGATGATGCCGGCGTCATGGCACCACTTGCAACGAGCACGACCTGCAACTCATGCGAAGATTGTACTGAGAAATTGAAGAGTGGGGAGTATGATGTGGTGACACTCACAACAGACATAACCGACCATGGAGGAAGCTGCATCGGTTTGATCATGGGCGAGAGTAACGTGGTCTTTGATTGCGACGGGCATACGATCGATGGCGATGATAGCGCAATAGATCCGGATCACGGCGTTACCATGATGCACGGGGCTGGAAATACGATCAAGAACTGTGTAATCTCCGACTTCAGCGATGGAATCTACCTCTGGGATGTGACCGATCACACGATAACCGGTAACACGGTGATTTCAAATGATGAGGGGATCGAGATGGGATGGTCTGATTCCAACACAATCGATGGTAACACGGTGAACGAAAATTATAATGGGATTAGAATATCCAATTCGAACAGCAATACAATTAATTCAAACACCGTCTGCAAGAATACCAATTCGGATTTTCTGATTGAAAGCGGCACTGGAAACTCCGGGGATGAGAATGCATGCGAAACTCCGGATGGCTGGAACGACGCCGGAACGACGGGGTGTACAAATGCGTGCTCAGGCACGATAACATGCAATTCCTGCTCTGATTGCAGCGATAAACTGAGCGGCATGTATGATACAGTAATGCTCACAACAGACCTGACCGATGTCAGAGGGTCCTGCATAATCTTTGGCGCAGACAATGTTGTCTTCGATGGTGGCGGACACAAGATCGACGGTGACGATACAGGAGAATTCGAGTCAGGAATTGAAATGACCGGCAAAAACGGTAATACGATCAGAAACTGTGTGATCACCGACTTTGAGTCAGGGATAACGCTGTACGGCGCCTCCAAAAACGAGATATACAAGAATAAGATAAGCTCGAACTATTACGATGGCGTCTGGATCAGCGAAAAGTCCAATTCAAACAACATCCACGATAACCAGATCGAAGAGAATGGAAAATATGGGATATTTTTCTCATCAAACAGCAACGACAACACATTTTCTGAAAACGTCGCCTGTTCCAACCCAACAGACATCCACGATTCCGCTAAGAATTCCGGCGACGATAACCGGTGTGACACCACGTCCAACTGGAACGATGATGGCATGAGGAGTGGGTGCACGTATTTGTGCGCGGATCGCTGCACTGTCCCGACCGATGACCTCTACATCAACTCGGACACGACGCTCTGCCCCGGATTCTACGACATTCCTGATGCCGGTGCAGACGGGGTCATCATAATAGGTACAGACGACGTGCTCCTGGATTGCAACGGTGCTACGATAAACGGAACCGGTTCGGGGTATGGAATTTACAATTACGGATTCGACAATGTCACCGTAAAGAACGGCAATGTGATGAACTATCGTATCGGGATTCAGATGCGCACATACGCTGATTACAACACGATAATCAACAACAACCTGAGTTTGAATACGATTGCGGGGATCGAACTATTCGCAGCCAGTTATAACATGATAGCAAACAATACTGCCAGTTCGAATGATGGCTGGGGAATCTATCTGGTGATGCAGTCGGACAACAACATCGTGGTCAACAATACTGCCAATTCAAACAAGGTGGATGGAATCCGCATGGAAGATTCGTCCTGTGGCAACACGGTGCGCTATAACCTCGTTAATTCGAATACTGCAAACGGAATCCATCTGGAGAGCTCATCTAACCGTAACGAACTGATCCGCAACGTTGCCAGCTCGAACGAACAGAACGGAATTCATCTGAGAGATCGAGCGTCCAACAACACGCTTGCGAACAATTCGATTTCAGATAACGCGAATTACGGGATCTACTTCACATCCGACAGCACGGGTAATCTCGTTTCCGGCAATCTCGTCTGCTCCAATTCCGTGGATATCTATGATGAAGACGGCAACTCCGGAGATGAGAACCGTTGCGACACGACACACAACTGGAACGACGCCGGAAAGACGACCGGATGCACCCACACATGCACCCCGGCGGGCAGCGGCGTCTGCTACGACTACACCACCGCATCATGGATGACCCCGCCCGCAACCACCGACTGGAATGTGACTCACAGGATCGTCTGCAACGACACCGTGATCACACTCAACGGCGACCTTGCTATCGATTCTGGTGGAGAACTCGACTTCAACAATGTAACCTTGAGGATGAACGCAACCGAGACTGAGACCGATGACTACTCAATTGAGGTAAATAGTGGTGGCGCATTCCACATCAACAGCAAGGACGGATCACCTTCGAACATCACGAACGGCGACAACACAACCGCATACTACACATTCCATGTAAATTCCGGGTCCCAGTTCACGATGCAGAACAGCGAACTGCACAACTGCGGATACGACTGGAAGGAGCTTCCGAATAAGGACGCGGGGCTCTGGATCAACACGGATGATACGCTGCTTGTGAATAATACGATAACCGGCAATTATTACGTGGGGGCGTTCTTCTATCAGTCAGACAATCACACAGTCGTTGATAATACTGTAAAATTGAATCGATGGCATGGTATTCGTCTGATAGCATCCAACGGGAGCCGGATAATCGGAAATTCCGTAGAATCGACGATTGACGGGATCACTCTATCCCATTCGCCGGATGGTGAAATACTCAACAATGTGGTCTCAAGCAACCAGGACGGAATCACGGTCTCTCATTCGCCCGATGCAACGATCGCAGAGAACACCGCAAGCTCAAACGGTCGTTATGGAATCAGGGTCACCTCCTCATCTGACTGTGGAGTGCGCAACAACACTGCGAATTCAAACGCCGATGGGATTATGGTCTCATCATCAATTCGCGCCATAATAACCGGTAACACCGCTGATTCAAACCGTGATGACGGTATTTACCTGAGTGATTCGCCGGATAGCGTCGTTGTGGATAACACTGCGAACCTGAACAACAGAGCAGTTGACATCGGCACAGGAATTGTGGTACACTCATCATCCCCCACACATGTGGAACGAAACGTGGCAAATTCCAACTGGCGTGGAATGTTCATCGATTCGTCATCCGGCTGCACGATATCAGAGAATAATGCGAGTGAAAACAAGTGGTATGGCATCCATCTGAATTCATCCAAGGCAAACAACCTTACAGAAAACACGCTCCACTCAAATAAAGGGCAGTGGGATTCTGCAGGGCTACACCTCTCCGAATCAGAGGACAACCGGATAATCAGCAATTATGCGACCGCTAACCTGCACGGCATGGTTATCTATAAGTCGCCCAACTCCAGTATAACCGTAAACACAGTGGATGACAATAAAGAAGACGGAATTGCGCTCGATTCGTCCGACGGAATAGAGATTGTCGAGAACACGGTAACCGCAAATAGCGTTGGCATAGCTCTCCACGATTCGGATAACGTGGAAATCATTCACAACAACGCATCCGATAATGGATATACTGGTATCGCCCTCTCAGTATCCGGAAACAACCTGATAATCGAGAACGTTGCTGAGTGGAACCGGTACGGAATCGCCCTATCATCGAGCAGCGTTAACGAGATTTGCAACAACACTGCAACGTCCAACAACTTCGGAATCTCGTTGAGATGGTCCAGCAACAACAACACTGCAACGTCCAACAACTTCGACTCAAGCACCGACTATGGTGCAAATCTCTTCAGGGTGTATAATAACACAATC
>Ga0209013_10002707_pt1 | contig 15977 bp, 17 predicted proteins | sample Cruoilmetagenom2_FD_187291 | JGI IMG/M metagenome (GOLD analysis project Ga0209013, IMG submission 187291) | Oil polluted marine microbial communities from Coal Oil Point, Santa Barbara, California, USA - Sample 2 (SPAdes) (version 2) | ecosystem: Environmental > Aquatic > Marine > Oil seeps ... | reverse complement strand
GGTATTTTTTTCTATGCTTTTAAACGTCTGCCGCATAACCATCTTATTTGGCATTTCTTGGTACTAGGTGGTGCCATAAGTCATTGGCTGTATATTGCCTTGGCAGTAATCTAGAGAAAATATGCTATCGCTGTTCCAAGAACAATGGCCGTTAACTTTCTGATATTGAATGTATGACCTTCCGAGCTTTCGAAAAGGATAACAGTAGAAATATGGAGAAATACACCTATAACCAATGCTGTAATTGGAGCGCTATAATCTGAGATAAAATCAAACTTTGAGGCTGCATAACTTCCTAGCGGGGTCATTATAGAAAAAAATACCATAAACAATGACCCATAAAAAATATTAATTTTGGAACCCACGAGAAAGATACTTAGAATAACGGCTATTGGTATTTTGTGTACCAAAATGCCATATATTATATCATTGTTCTGGTTTATAGGAATACCTTCTAAGAATGCATGAACACAAAGACTTATAAAAAGTAACCAGGGAAAATTACTTTCTTCGCTATTAAGATGTACATGACCATGTTCCGCACCTTTCGAAAAGAACTCTAAAAAAATCTGGAGGAGAATCCCAAGCATTATAAATATCCCAATTACCTTAGGATCAGCAACTTTATAGACTCCCGGTAAAAGTTCAAAAAGTGTAAGTGCTAATAAAAATGATCCACTGAATGCCAGTAATAAGCGCAGACCTTCTTTCTTTTTAGGTCTTGTAAGGACCACAAACCCAAAACTTAAAAGAACAGCAAAGATCAGTAAAATATAAGTCATGTTTAATTTAAAATGGTATTAGGTTTACTGAAAAACAATGTGGATAAAAATAATGTATTTTTGTGGCATTCTTTAAATGTACTATGGGTAATAATTTTAAAATGGTTGCCAAGACCATGTTTGGTTTTGAGGAAATACTTGCAAAGGAATTACGTAACCTGGGAGCCGTAAATGTTCTTGAAGGTGTAAGGATGGTTTCTTTTGAAGGCGATACCGGCTTTATGTATAAGGCTAATTTATGCCTCCGTACTGCTATAAAGATATTAAAACCTATTCATTCGTTCTATGTAAAAGATGAAACAGATCTCTATAAGAAGATATATGCTATGGATTGGTCCAAATACCTTAATCCGGAAATAACTTTTGCCATCGATGCTACGGTTAATTCGGAAAATTTTACACATTCATTATATGTCTCACAAAAAACAAAGGATGCCATTGTAGATAAATTTCGAAATACAGTTGGTAAGCGACCCAATGTGGATATTAAATTTCCGGAATTACGAATAAATATACACATCCAAATGAACCAGTGTAATGTTTCCCTTGACACTTCGGGTCGCTCATTGCATCAAAGAGGTTACAGAACAGCAACCAACATTGCTCCAATCAATGAAGTTTTAGCAGCCGGACTTCTTCTTTTAAGTGGATGGGATGGGCAGTCACATTTTTTAGATCCGATGTGCGGCAGTGGTACATTCTTAACAGAAGCTGCAATGATTGCATGCAACATACCGGCAAATATAAATCGCAAGGAATTTGCATTTGAAAAATGGCAAGATTTTGACAGTGAACTTTATGAGAAAATAGTTGAAAGTAGCCTTAATAAAACAAGGGAGTTTCATTATAAAATCACTGGTTATGATAAAGCGCCATCAGCAGTACAAAAAGCAATTGATAATGTAGAGAACGCCAATCTCTCAGAATATATTTCTGTTGAACGTAAAAATTTCTTTGAATCGGAAAAATTCACAGAAAACCATTTGCATATAGTGTTTAATCCACCTTATGGAGAGCGATTGAATATTGAGATGGAAGAATTTTATGGGAATATTGGGGATACTTTGAAGCAAAATTATCCCGGAACAGACGCATGGTTCATTACATCTAATCTTGAAGCTTTAAAGTTTGTTGGGCTTCGTCCTTCACGTAAAATAAAAGTATTTAACAGTCATTTGGAATCGCGCCTTGTGAAATATGTTATGTACAAGGGTAGTAAAAAAGCTAAATACAACAATCAGTTCAAGTAAATAAATCCTGAGTTCAAAGCTTTGGCGCTTAAGTATTTTGGTTAAAAAGGGATCTGGAAAATTTGAACTATTCTTCCGGAGGGCTTTCATTCTTCTTTTTATTTTCCTTTTTGCTATATAAGGGGATGAAGTAAGAAATAGAGTAATTATAACCTACTCCAAATTTACTATTATCATTTACTTTACTGAAACCGGGAATCCATAAGTTTGGGAAGAAATCAGCTTCTTTATTTGTAAATAAATAAGAGAGTCTAACACTGGCGCCAAGGTATAAATTAGCAACTAGTTCAACTTTTATTCCTAAAAGAAGTTCTAGCCAGGTAGCAGTTAAACCGCTGAATTCTTCAGAGGAACCAGAACCAGGAGCAAATGTAGTAGGATTCCAATACCTATTACTGTCATAAATTGTATAATTATTTAATGTCTGGCTAAAAGAGCTACCTGCATATCTGGCGCCGAAAATTATCGCATTGGTCATCCCGTACCAATTCTCATAGGTGTTAAAATCAACTCCAAGCTTTACATAACTTCCAGAGGTGGTATAGTTATACAACTCAACTCTATTAATATCATCTATATTTTCAAGAGATTCAAAACTGGTTTTTTTTTCATTACCAAACTCAGCTGCAATGTAAAGTTTATTGGTAATACGATAGTCCGCAACGAATTCCAGGCCTGAATAATCACTATCGAAAAGTGCTCTTATTGGTTTACTTAAATCAACACCAATACGCAGTCCATAACGCTGACCAAATCTTGTTGAATCCCGGGAACCAATTTGCAAAGAATCTTTCTGCGCTTGACTTAGAAAGAAGCTAAAAAGAAAAAAAACACTAATGAAATATCTTAACATGGGCGCTGTCTTGCTGTTGTATTAAAGGCGAAACTATTTCGATATTTTGGATCCAATTTTCACTGTCTGAAGAAAGTAGTTCGCCTAAGTCATCATAATTTGCAATATAACCACAGGCCCTCGAAATAAAGATTTCCAGTGTATTATAGTCAAATGTGAGGGTATCATTGTTACCTGTTTCCAAGTCATCTTCATCAGCTGAATCAGATATCAATATAAACCCGGTGTTGGCTTCATTTATTCTTAAAGGCAGTGAAATTGAGTCTAAAGAAGTTCTATCGGCAATTGTATTAACTGTGGAGGATTGACCTAAACCAATAACTCTTAAACTGGGTACGGCTTTTAATTCACTCGGATTTTCACTATCATAAAATCGAATGATCAGCAGAGGCGTATCGCCATCCACGCAGATATCGTCTTTTTCACAGGCTATAATGGAAATAATTACTATTAGAACAAATAGGAGAATCCTTTTTTTTTCCATACCTAGTTAGCAAATTTATTACGCATATCAGACTTTCTTTATCAATGGAAGCGTTTTTCCAAAAGTACAACATTTTCTACGTGATGCGTTTGTGGAAACATGTCTACCGGCTGTATTTTTTTTATTTGATATACTTCTTTCATAAGTTCCAGATCCCGTGCTTGCGTTGCACTATTACAACTCACATATACAACTTTATCTGGTGAAATTTCCAGAATTTGCCTTACAACATCTTTATGCATCCCATCTCGTGGCGGATCTGTTATCACAACGTCCGGTCTTCCGTGAAAGGCCACAAACTCATCATTAAATATGTTTTTCATATCTCCTGAGAAAAAAGTAACATTGTTAATGTTATTCTCCTGAGCATCGGCTTCGGCCGCTAAAATAGCTTCTGGTATTGCCTCGATTCCGACAACTTTCTTAGCTTCAGCGGCAATGAATTGAGCTATAGTACCTATTCCTGTATAAAGGTCATAAACCAGTTCCGTTTTATTTAAATCAGCTAATTCTCTAACTACTTTATAAAGTTCGTAGGCTTGTTGAGAATTGGTCTGGTAAAACGACTTTGCATTGATCTTAAATTTAAGACCCTCCATTTGTTCGGAGATAAATTCTTCGCCGTAATGGCAATGTATTTCCTGATCATAAATTGTGTCATTCCCCTTGCGGTTAATAACGTATAATAATGAGTTAATTTGTGGAAATTTATTCTTAAGGTGATTTAACAATCCGTTTCGTTTGTTCTCGTCATAGTCATAGAATTGAATTAGCACCATAATTTCTTTAGTAGACGACGTTCTTATCATTAGTGTTCGCAAAAGCCCCTTTTGATTTCTGGGATTAAAAAAACTTAGCTCATTTTCCTGAGCATATTTCTTTATTTCCAGGCGTATGTCATTTGAAGGATCTGATTGTAAATGACATTTTTTAATATCAAGTATCTTATCCCACATACCCGGGATATGAAATCCAATAGCATTTTTATCTGTTATTTGATTTTTTGAATTGATTTCTTCCTGGGTTAGCCATCTGCTGTCAGAAAACGAGAATTCCATTTTATTCCGGTAAAAATACTTTTGATCAGACCCAATTATTGGTGAAATTTCAGGAATTTCCAGATGGCCTATTCGTCTTAAATTGTTTTCAACTTCTTTTTGTTTGTAATACAATTGGTGCTGGTAACCCATATGTTGCCATTTGCATCCTCCACAAACACCAAAATGTTCACATGCGGGTTCTGTGCGTTTATCAGACAAGGTGTGAAATTTAGTGGCAACACCCTCAAAATAAGCCTTTCTTTTTTTAGTGGTTTGAATATCAACAACATCGCCTGGCACAGCATTGGAGATGAAGATAACTCTGCCATCTGGCGCTTTACCGATGGTTTTTCCTTTAGCACCTGCATCTATAACGGCTACATTCTCAAAAATTTGCCTGGTTCTGCTTTTCCTCATGCGGCAAAAATACTATTTACCGCGAATCTTTAATCTTATCTTTAAGAGGAATTGGATAAAAAAAGTCAAAAATAATTGAACCTTTTCCAAATTAATCGGTCTCTATTGTAAGAAAGGATATGGGAAACGCTAAAAAAATATTCGAAGGATTGTTGGTTTTACAATATCGATCAGGGAATAAGAAAGCATTTACTTTATTAGTAAAACGATATAATTCCAAAATGTGTAACCACGCCTATTGGTTCACTTATGATAAAGACATGGCTAAAGATATTGTTCAGGACAGTTGGGGGATAATTATCAAAAAGCTACCCTACCTAAAAAAGCCTAACAGTTTTGGTAGTTGGGCGATGCAGATAGTCACCAGAAAATCCATTGATTATTTAAACAAAAATCATAGAAATAGAGAAAAATTAAAGGATTACCATAATGAACCGAAAGTAGATAATAATTTAGATCATAAAGAATCTGATCTGGTAAAAGTTTATGAGGCAATTAAGGGATTGCCTCAAGATCAACAAGTTGTTCTTCGTTTGTTTTATTTGGAAGAGTACTCCCTTAAGGAAATCAGTGATATTTTAGACAAATCAGAAGGGACGGTAAAATCAAGACTATACCATGCCCGTGAAAAATTAAAGACAATTTTAAAAAACAGAAATCATGAATAAGAAGACAGAAAAAATTGACGATTTAATCAAAGAGACTTTATCTAAAGAAGAGGCTGCCTTTTACGATGAGTTGGAAGAACAAAATCTGATAGGTAAAATTGGGGAAGTTTATAGGGGAAAATTAGGATGGTTAGCAGCCATTATGAATGTAGTTCACTTGCTAATGTTTATGGCATTCGTTTATTGTATAGTTCAGTTTTTTAGTACAGATAACACTAATGAACTTATAAAATGGGCATCTGCTGGTTTTTTGAGTATGATTGCTATGGGAATGCTTAAGTTATTTGTTTGGATGCAAATGGACAAGAATGATATTCTTCGCGAACTCAAACGATTAGAACTACAAATAGCAACCCTTAGCAGGATTGAAAAATAAAGAAGGAGAAGCAAAGCTCATTTCATAAATAGCGGCATAATTTGTATTTTAGCGCCTCCGCATAGGATGATTTCTCTCCCAAAGAAGGAATAGCTAAGGTTTTATTTAAATTGTCAGGAAAATGTCAGTATTAGAAAAGATATCTTCCCAGGATGCTATAGCATTGGAAGCTAAATACGGAGCACAAAATTATCATCCATTACCTGTGGTTCTAAACAGGGGTGAGGGAGTTTATGTATGGGATGTAGAAGGTAACAAATATTATGATTTTTTATCCGCATATTCAGCTGTTAATCAAGGGCACTGCCATCCACATATTATTTCTGCATTAAAAGAACAAGCTGAAAAATTAACGCTTACTTCCAGAGCATTTTATAATGATATGTTGGGTAAATACGAAAAATATGTCACCGAATACTTTGGTTTTGATCGTGTTTTACCAATGAATACGGGAGCTGAAGCGGTAGAAACCGCAATGAAACTAGCTAGAAAATGGGGATATGAAAAAAAAGGGATTCATGCGAATCAGGCAAAAATAATTGTTTGCCAAAATAATTTTCATGGTCGTACTATTTCTATTATTTCGGCCTCCAATGATCCAATAGCTACTGAGAATTTTGGTCCCTTTACTCCAGGAATTTTCTCAATCAGATATAATGATATAAATGCACTAGGTGAGGCCTTGGAGGATAAGAATGTTGCCGCATTTATGGTTGAACCAATACAAGGTGAAGCGGGTGTTTATGTTCCAGAGGAGGACTATCTAAAGGAGGCGTATAATCTATGCAGGCAAAATAATGTTTTGTTTGTTGCGGATGAAGTGCAGACTGGGGTTGCCAGAACCGGCCGATTACTAGCTTCTTGCGGTAATTGTTCCTGTACTGATATGTTATGTAGTGGAACCCCAGAGGTGAAACCTGATATATTGATTTTAGGAAAAGCTTTGTCCGGAGGTGTTTTCCCTGTATCAGCTGTTCTTGCCAATAATGATATCATGGATGTAATCCGACCTGGCAATCACGGTTCTACCTTTGGAGGAAACCCTTTGGCCTGCGCTGTTGCAATTGCTGCCTTGGAAGTGGTCAAAAACGAAAATCTAGCTGAAAATGCCTTTTACCTTGGGAAATTATTTCGGTCTGAAATGAGAAAATTAATTGAAAAAAGTGCACTTGTAATGCTGGTACGAGGCAAAGGGCTTTTAAATGCGATCGTGATTAATGACGAGGAAGACAGCTCAACTGCCTGGGAAATATGCTTAGCATTGAAAGAAAATGGGTTACTTGCAAAACCTACCCATGGAAATATCATTCGTTTTGCACCTCCATTGGTCATGACAGAAGACCAACTCTTAGACTGTGTTTCTATTATTTCTAAAACTATATTGGCTTTCGAGAAAGAAAACGGTTAAATAGATTTATTAATGTTTGGACAATAAAAAACCCTGATATATTTATCAGGGTTTTTTATTCTGTGTACTTCTTCTTAGGAACGAATTTCTTTGATCCTGGCTTTTTTGCCCGTAAGACCTCTAAAGTAAAAAATACGAGCTCTCCGCACTTTACCTTTTTTGTTAATCTCAACTTTCTGCAAAGCCGGCATGTTTACAGGAAATATTCTTTCCACACCAACCGTGCCCGACATTTTACGAATTGTAAATGTTTCTGTTGCACCAGATCCTCTTCTTTGTATTACTACCCCTTTAAAAAACTGTGTACGTGTTTTTTCACCTTCCTTTATTTCGTAATAAACGGTAATTGTATCACCCGGAGTGAATTGTGGAAATTCTTTTTTTGGAACAAATTCGTTTTCAACAAATGATATTAAGGATTCCATTGATTTTTATTTTAATTAAGTCAAAACCAACATTCACGGACTTCGTCAGAGGTTAATTTCAAATCGAATGCAAAAATAGTCTTTAAATTATTACTTACAAGATATTTTTGGCAATTTTTCTTCGGAATCAAAAGTTTTACTCTTCCAATAAATCAGGTCTGAGCTTTATGGTCCTTTTCATTGCTTGGTCTTCCCGCCATTTTTCAATTTCAGGAAAGTTACCGCCTAATAAAATATCAGGAACTTTTAGACCTTTATATTCTCTGGGTCTGGTATAGACAGGTGGGGCCAATAAATTGTCCTGAAAAGTATCCGTTAGGGCAGAGGTTTCATCATTAAGCACCCCCGGAAGCAAACGAATAATAGAATCACAAAGCACAGCTGCGCCCAATTCACCTCCCGATAATACGTAATCTCCAATAGATATCTCCCTCGTGATTAAAGTTTCTCTAACTCTTTGATCAACTCCTTTATAATGACCACAGAGAATAATAATGTTTTTTAATAAAGACAGACCATTTGACACTTTTTGATTTAAAGTCTCACCATCAGGGGTCATATAAATAATCTCATCGTAATGTCGCTCTTTTTTAAGAGCACTGATACATTTATCAATAGGTTCAATCATTAATACCATACCTGCGCCACCCCCAAATTGGTAATCATCTACTTGATTATAGCTTTTATCCGTATAATCCCTTAAGTTATGTAGGTGAACTTTGACCAGCTTTTTTTCTATTGCACGCTTCAATATAGAGGCCTCAAAAGGGCTTTTTAATAATTCTGGTAAGACGGTAATAATATCTATTCGCATAAGAGTTATTCTTGTTCTATTTTAATGGACCTATTTATCTTCCCAAAAATAATAAAGAGAGGAGGTGTTTTTTTTCCAACCCAGGCGTTCATATAATTTTTGCGCAGGATTGTTTATTGCAGTTTCCAGAGCTAATCCTTTATAATCTAACAATTTGCAATAATCTTTGGCAGTGTTCAATAATTCTTCGCCAACACCTTTTTTCCGAAATTCCTTATATACATACAAATCGTTTAAAACAAATATTGGTTTAAGACTTACGGAGGAAAAAGAAGAATATAATTGGGTAAAACCTGCTGGAGAACCGTTATAAAATGCTACAAAGATCGTAGAATCCTTATTCTTTATTCTGGCTTCCAAAAATCTTCGGGCCCCCTGTTCATCTGAACTCTGGTCGTAGAAAATTCTGTATTTATCCAAAAGTGGAATCAATATTGGGAGATGTTCTTCTTTCGCCTGAAAAATATTGATCATGATGTATTATGCTAAAAAAAGCTCCCATTAGGAGCTTTTTTTATTTTGATTTTCTGTATTTATTTATTTCGTCCTGGAGTTGCCTGCTTATCCTTTGTTCTCTTTCCAATGCCCTGCGCCTGTGGTCCTCGTATTCAGTTTCCAACTCGCTTAAATTGGCCTTTGCCTCCTGAGTTAAGATATTGCTTGTTCGAAACTTATAAACAAACAAAAAGAATAACAGGAGCAAGCCAATTATTACAGTCCACAGAATGACATTATAAGTAGCTTTGGAAACCTGAGCACCTAATAAGGACATACTGTCTTTCTCATTGCTTACGGTTGTAAGGCTATCAGTTGTTTCTTTTAATTTGCTATTAAGGGAACTAATAGTGGCTTCGTGGTTACTAATAGTATTTTTTAGTTCGATTGCCTTTTTATTTGAGGCATTTACAGAATCAAGAACATTTTTCTTGAGTTTATCGAGGTTGATAATTCGAACCACCTCATATCTTTTTCCTTCGGCATTATAGTTGCCAGATTTTTTGTATAAATATTCAAATTGACTTTCTATAGAACCACTATCTAAAGACAATTCTTCCTGCTGGGCACTCTGTTGTGCAAAGTGTAGGTTACAAGTCAGGAAGGCGATTACAATATAAAATTTGCTAAAACCTTTCATTAAAATAATTCTAAGTATTAATATATGATTTAGAGAGGGAACTAAAGTACTCTAATATTATTAATTAATAAAAAAAAATCGACTATCATGAATTATTACTGAAAAACCTGAAAGCTGCAATAACTGATGAAATAGCCCATTAATAATACGTAAATCGTCTCACTTTTGCTATATATTTTGCTAATCTGATTACCTGATGTGAATACCCAAATTCATTATCGTACCATACATATAGCACAATATTTTTACCATCAGCGGATACTATAGTTGCGTTACTGTCATAAATAGAAGGTGCGGCGGTGCCAACAATATCTGTCGAAACCAGTTCATTACTTAGTGAATATTTAATTTGCTCCACCAAATCACCTTCCAAAGCATACTTTTTTATTATGGTATTTAGGGCATCTTCCGATGTTCTATTTTTAATCTCCAGGTTGAGTATAGCCAATGAACCGTTCGGAACAGGAACTCTTATTGCATTTGATGTTATTTTACCTTTAAGTGACGGTAGTGCTTTTTCCACGGCACTTCCTGCCCCTGTTTCTGTTATTACCATATTTAGTGCAGCTGCTCTTCCCCTTCTGTATTTACCGTGTAAATTATCAACCAAGTTTTGATCGTTAGTATAGGCATGGATGGTTTCTAAATGTCCTTTTTTTATCCCCAGTGAATCATCAACAACCTTTAATATTGGAGTAATGGCATTGGTTGTGCATGAGGCAGCGGAGTAAATGTCGGTAGTATCCGGATCAAAATCATATTGATTAACACCATGTACAATATTTGGTATTTCTTTGCCAGGGGCGGTCAGAAGAATTTTGCTGACCCCTGATGCGTTCAAATGTCTTTCCAAAGATTTTTTATCCCTGAAGGCGCCCGAATTATCAATAATAAGAGCATTGTTAATTCCGTATTTGGTATAGTCTATTTTTTCAGGCTTATCAGAATTAATAATATGAACTGTAGTACCATTAATAATTAATGCCTTCTTAGCAATATCATAATCTACGGTTCCTGTAAATTGACCATGAACAGAATCTGTTTTCAACAAAGTAGCCCTTTTTTCCAGAATTCCCTCTGTTAATTCTCCCCTTGTAACTATTGCCCTAAGCCTAAGCTGATTGCCTTTGCCTGTTTTAGCCATAAGTTCTCTTGCTATAAGCCTGCCAATTCTGCCAAAACCGTAAAGCACTACATCCTTAGGTTTAATTTCTTTGGAGTTCTTAGCATCTTTTAATTTATCAAGGATAAATGTCTTAACGTCATGATAATTGTTATTATCTGAGTGGAACTCGTAGGTAAGCTTTCCGATATCTATCTTGGATGGGGGTAAATTAATGTCATTAATTGCGCCTAATAATTCTACTGAATCAAAGATAGAAATCGGTTTTTGTACAAATTCACCAGCGTATTCATGAAGGTTAATAATATCACTAACGTTTTTATCAATCACCTGGTTCTTAAAAAGCACCACTTCAATGGCTTTATCATACCATAGATCATTTATAATTTTGATGAATTCCGTTGTGGCTTTTCTTCTATCGGCCTGGAAAGCAAGCTCTTTTTCATAAGATTTGATTGGGCTCATCTATTTTATGTTGTTTGATTTGAGGGCAAAATTATCGAATTCTAATCGGATCACATAAGGAAAAGATAAATAAAAAAGCACTCTAAAGAGAGTGCTTTTTATAGATTAAAAATAATTTCTTTATTGAAAGACTATTCGTTCTTTCTCTCCATTTTTATCGATAAGTGTTATTACCGTTTTGTCATATCTTGAGATAGCGCCAAAGATGTTTTTTGCTTCATAAATATCATTTATCTTCTCTTTATCAATTTCCAAAATCACTTTTCCATTTAGTCCATATCCCCTGTAGGTCTCGGGTACCCCCGTAATCTTTACACCAAAACTTGTATTAAAGATTTCTTTGTCATTTTCTGACAAGTTTTTAACTCGGAGCCCCATAACCGGAACAATAATGGATTGCCTTTCTTTTAGTTCAACCGGTATTACCATATCTTCTCCATTTCGGGCAATTGTAACTTTAATTCTATCTCCGGGTCTTTTGGTGGATACATAACCAGTTAAATCTGCAAATTTCCGTACTTTAATATTATCTACCATCTTTATAATATCTCCTGACCTCAAATTAGCGTCATCTGCACCTGAGTCCTCTTCCACACCATCAATATATACACCATCAATTTCATTTATCCCATTATTCACTGCATAGACGGTACTAAGACGTGGAGAAGTTATACCAAGTATTCCTTTCTGAACGTTTCCATATTCCATTATGTCTTCAACTACCTTTTTGGCAATATTACTTGGAACTGCAAAGGAATAGCCAACATAGGAACCGGTTTGTGAAGTAATGGCAGTGTTTATGCCTATTAGATCACCATTTGTATTTACTAATGCACCACCGCTGTTGCCAGGATTAACTGCCGCATCTGTTTGAATAAATGATTGATCCCGAACAGGATCAAGATTTCTGGCTTTGGCACTTACTATTCCTGCTGTTACGGTTGATGTTAGATTAAACGGATTACCAACGGCTAACACCCATTGTCCAATTTTAGCTTCATCAGAATCACCAAAAGCAAGATAGGGGAGGTTCTCATTCACATCAATTTTAAGTAATGCAATATCGGTATTAGGATCGGATCCGATAATTTCCGCCTCATAAGTCTTATTATTGTTTAACGTAATTCTAATCTCATTAGCCTTGGCAATCACATGATTATTAGTTACAATATATCCATCGGGGGAAATAATAACCCCGGAACCGGTTCCTACCTGGGGAATTTGACGACTTTCAGATCCATAGAAAAAATCTAACAAGCTTCCCGGACTGCTATTTAAAGTAAGGTTTTTAACATGCACAACTGCGTTAATGGTATTTTCTGCAGCAATGGTGAAATCAACTTCATTAATACCATTTCCTTTGTAAGATGCTGGTCTGTTACTAGTAGTTAGTAATGGCATCTCCGAATTGTCCGTAACTACGGCATAATTTGTTTTTTCAAAAAACATCTTATAGGAAATAAGGGTAATTGCCCCGGCAAAAACAGCAACTAATAATAGGCTTCCAATTCTTTTCATAAATAAAAGTTTTTTTAAATTGCCTAGTAAAAATACTTGATTTTTAATCTAAATATTTCCATTTAACGACTTTTTAACTCATTAAAATTGCTTAAATAAAGTCATATCTTTGCTACTTGAATTAGCTATGACAGTTACATTTTATAAATATCAGGGAACGGGTAACGATTTTGTCATGATAGATAATCGGATTGGAGAATTTCCAAAAACTGATAACAAATTAATTTCATTTCTCTGTGACAGACGCTTCGGTATTGGTGCTGATGGGTTAATCTTGTTGGAAGAAGATAATTCATCGAATTTTAAGATGATATATTATAATTCTGATGGAAATCCCGGTAGTATGTGTGGTAACGGTGGAAGATGTATTGTAGCCTTTGCCAAATTCCTGGGAATTGTTGAGCAAAATGCAGAATTTAATGCAGTAGATGGGTTACACCATGCCACCATTGATAATGGAATTATTAGCTTACAGATGCAAAATGTGACCGAAATTATGGCAAAACCTAATTGTCTTTTTTTAAATACCGGTTCTCCCCATCATGTTCAAATGGTTTCTAATTTAGATACTTATGATGTAATTGAGGAAGGAGCAAAGCTGCGATATGGAATTTATGGAGAAAGCGGCAGTAATATAAATTTTGTTGAGCAAACTTCAGACAACGATTTTTCTGTACGTACTTATGAAAGGGGTGTGGAAAATGAAACCTTGTCCTGTGGGACAGGTGTTACTGCAGTTGCTCTGGGAATGCATTATTGGGGTAAGACAAACAGTGAGAAGGTAAATATTTTCACCAAAGGTGGAGATTTATCAGTTAAATTTAACAAAGGCCCGAAGGGATATGAAAATATAAGGCTGGATGGTCCGGCCAAAAAGGTTTTTAAAGGAACAATAAAGATTTGATTTTAGAAGGAAAACAGACCAAATTACGGGCATTAGAACCGGGAGATTTAGAATTTTTATACGAACTGGAGAATAATTCCGAAATCTGGGAAATTAGCGGTACTATAACACCTTATTCCAGGCATGTACTCAAATTGTATCTGGATAATGCGCACAGAGATATTTATGAAGTAAAACAGCTACGTCTTGCTATATGCAATGAACTGAACAAAGTAATCGGTTTTATCGATCTCTTTGAATTTGACCCCAAACACAGAAGGGCGGGAATTGGGATTGTAATTCTGGATAAGTCGGATCGCAATAATGGTCACGGTTCCGAAGCTTTATCTTTATTATGTGATTATGCTTTTACCGTACTGAATTTGAACCAGTTATATGCCAATGTAGGGGAAGAGAATCAGGCGAGTATACAACTATTCAAAAAGATGGGTTTTAAGCTCGCAGGAGTTAAAAAGGATTGGATCCTTGTGGGAGGAAAATTTAAAAATGAATTACTTTTTCAAAAGTTCGGCCAATAATGTATATAAAAAAAATTTTATTGATCATTGTACTTCTCGGCCTGATTGCAGGAGGAGCCTTTGCCTATTTAATATATAACGCTCTTTTTTCACCGAATACTGCCTTTAATAATAAGGAAGCCTACATTTATATACCAACAGGCAGTTCATACGATGATTTAAAAAGTCTGGTTACACCGCTTTTATCTGATATTGCGACCTTTGAGGCGGTAGCAAAACGGAAAAAATATATTGACTATATAAAACCAGGAAAATATGTTTTAAAGAAAGGAATGAACAACAATGAGATTGTTAATTCTTTAAGAAGTAACAATCTTCCTGTCAATGTTTCCTTCAATAATCAGGAAACTTTGGAAAAATTGGCGGGAAGAGTTTCAAGCCAAATTGAGGCAGATAGTATTTCTTTGTTAAAAGCTTTCACAGATCCCGGATTTCTGCAAGAAAATGGCTTTACAACAGATGCGGCCCTTTCACTTTTTATTCCCAACAGCTATGAATTTTTTTGGAATACGTCTGGCACAGAATTTCGCGATAGAATGCTGAAGGAATATCTTCATTTTTGGAATGATGATAGATTAAAGAATGCAGAAGCGTTGAATTTGACTCAAATACAAGTAATATCCCTGGCTTCAATTGTTCAAAAGGAAACAGCTAAGGTTAATGAAAGGCCAAGGGTTGCGGGATTATATGTTAACAGGCTGAAAAAGAATATGTTACTTCAGGCGGATCCTACTGTTATTTATGCGCTAAAAAGGAAATTGGGTAATTTCGACACCATTATTAAAAGAGTGCTTTATAAGGATTTAGAATTAGACTCTCCCTATAATACCTATAAATATGGAGGTATACCACCCGGCCCAATCACTATGCCGGACATATCCTCTGTTGATGCGGTTTTAAAGCCAGAGAATCATGAGTACTATTATATGGTGGCAAATGTACAAGATTTCGGGTATCATATATTTGCGAAAAGCCTGACGCAACATAACCGGAATAAAACGCAATATATCCGATGGATAAATGAACAGAATATAAACCGTTAGACTGTTAATCCAGAATTTTGAACAGCTCAACAAATAAAGACCTCTTATAAGGTATTTTAAGGAATATTCGTACAAATCTGCTCTATCTTTGTGTTAGTAATTTAAGCATACCATCTTTTTTGGTAGTTAGTCTTAAGAAAACACATATATGAAGAAGTGGCCATATATTTTTTGTCCGCTTATCATGATTTTAGTTTTAGTTAGTTTTGGGTTTACCACAAAGTCTGAAGTTAAGGTCCCCGAAACACTAAAAGTAAAAGAACCTACGCTAGTTCTGTTCCCCAAAAACAGAACAACTTTCAACTCAACCTTTGTAACGCCTCCCTTTTTGGGAAGTTGTTATATAGGATTCAAAGAGGCACTCGCATTCAGAGAGTCTCAGGGTAATTACTTTATAATAAATACTCTGGGCTATCTGGGTAAATATCAATTTGGAATAGGGACTCTGCAATTAATGGGGGTTTATAGTGCTACCAAATTTCTAAACGATCCAAGTTTACAGGAGAAAGTATTTTACACCAATATTTCCCGGAACAAATGGATATTACGTAAATACATTAAATATTTTGTAGGTAAAAAAGTCAAGGGTGTTGAAATAACAGAATCCGGAATATTAGCAGCTGCCCACTTGGCAGGCCCGGGTAACGTAATAAAATATTTGTACTCTAATGGCATAAGGGATGTCAAGGATGCCTATGGGACGAGTCTTGCGGATTACTTAAAAAAGTTTTCAGGATACGATATTTCCGAGATT
>Ga0209013_10002706_pt1 | contig 15980 bp, 7 predicted proteins | sample Cruoilmetagenom2_FD_187291 | JGI IMG/M metagenome (GOLD analysis project Ga0209013, IMG submission 187291) | Oil polluted marine microbial communities from Coal Oil Point, Santa Barbara, California, USA - Sample 2 (SPAdes) (version 2) | ecosystem: Environmental > Aquatic > Marine > Oil seeps ... | reverse complement strand
GGGGGAATCGTAGCGCAGCCAGAAATTCGGTATGCCTCTGCCCCTCCCATTGTCGATAGGCCCACCCGATCGGCTCGGCTCTGGGCCGTATTTCTTGCCGGGACAGCCGCGCCGTGGGCTGGGACCGCGGCCGAGATCGAGGTGTAGCCGACCCTTCCGGGCCTGGGTTCGGGATGGCCGGAGGCCCCCGTCGGATTTGCGAAACTTTCACGTTTCGGAGTCTGCTGCAAACCCCCCGATGCGGCGGTAAACGATTGATTCATGGTACGCTTGGATGGTGGAGCGGACTGTACTCAACACGAAAATATTGCCCTCCCTGATCCCGGGTTTCGTGGTCAGCGGGGCGGCCGTCGTGCTGCTGGTGGTGACCGTCGAGCCGGCGCGTGCCGTCGATGTCTTGTTCGCCGTCAATCCGGCGAAGCTGGCGTCGTCGATTGCGGTCTTCGTCGTGGCGCTGCTCGCCCGCGCGGCCGCCTCGCGCGAGCTGGTCGATGCCCGCGCCGGCCTCGGCGCCACGTTCGGGGCACTCAACATCGGTTACCTGGCCAACAACCTGCTGCCACTCCGCGTCGGCGAAGCGGCGCGATCGGTGGTACTTGGTCGGCGGTCGGGTCTCGGGATCATAGGCGGTGCCGCCGCGGTGGCTGCCGAGCGGTTGATCGACCTGGTGATGGCCGCGACCCTGCTGTTGGCTGTTCTGCCGGCGGTCGGGGTCGATGCCGGGTGGGCGGCGGCAGCTGCGGCGGGTTGCGCCGCCCTTGCCGGGATTACTCTGTTGGTCGTCGTTGCCCGGCGTCGGGAAGCGCTTCTGGGATGGCTCGAGCCGCGACTCGAGCGGTGGCCGAGGCTCTCCGGGCTTCTGCCGCGTCTTGCCGCCGCCCTCGCTTGCACGGCCCGGCCGGGCCGGTTGCTCAAGGCGGCCCTGTGGCTCGGTGTGGGCTGGGCCCTGGCAGTGATCTTTTTCTGGCTCGTACTCCTGGCCTTTGTCCCATCAGCGCCCCTGTCCTGGGCTGCCTTCGGTCTCGGAGTGATGGCTTTCGGTATCGCCCTGCCGTCGTCGCCGGGCGCCGTTGGTATCTTCGAGGCGGCGTGGGTGGGTGCCCTGGTGCTGTGCGGCGCCGACCCGGCCGGCGCCCTGGCCTTTGCCATCGCAGCCCACGCTCTGAGCTTTGCGATCACCTCGGGCTGCGGGCTGGTGGCGCTGGTGCGAGAGGTGCCAGGCGGCGACGGGATCGTCCGACGGGCGCTGACCCTGGTCGCGAGTCGCGAGATACCGGCGAGCGAGGAGACGGCGCAGTGAGTCGAAAGGTTCTGGTCACCGGCGGCGCCGGTTTTATCGGCGCCAACTACGTGAAACGTCTCGTGGAACGTGGCGACCAGGTCAGGGTGCTCGACAACCTGTCACGCCCGGGCAGCGTGCGTAACGTCGAGTGGCTCGGCTCGACCCTCGGCGGCGACGGCTTCGAGCTGGTACGGGCAGACATTCGTGACGCCGAGGCGGTGACGCGCGCGGCTCATGAGATCGACGTGGTGGTGCACCTGGCGGCTCAGGTGGCGGTCACCACTTCGGTCGAAGACCCGCGGCACGATTTCGAGGTCAACGCCCTCGGTACATTCAATGTGCTTGAAGCCGCCCGCCGTTCCGGCCGTGAGCCGATCGTGATCTACGCCTCGACCAACAAGGTCTACGGCGAGCTCGAGGGCACGAAGGTATCAGAGGAGGCCACGCGCTATACGCTCGCCGATCCGCCGGGCGGGGTCGCGGAGACCCAGCATCTCGACCTCCATTCGCCCTACGGTTGCTCCAAGGGCAGCGGCGACCAGTACGTTCGCGATTATCACCGGATCTACGGTCTGCCGACGGTGGTCTTCCGCCAAAGCTGTATTTACGGTCCGCGCCAGTTCGGGGTTGAGGACCAGGGCTGGGTGGCGTGGTTCGTCATCTCGGCGGTCCTCGGCCGGCCGATCACCATCTACGGCGACGGGAAGCAGGTGCGCGATCTGCTCTGGGTTGACGACCTACTCGATGCCTACGACCTGGCGGTGGAGCGTATCGACCGGGTCGCCGGCGGTGTCTTCAACCTCGGGGGCGGTCCGAATTTCACCCTCTCGGTGTGGTCCGAGTTCGGCCCGTTGCTGGAGGCCTGCACCGGGTCGAAACTCGAGGCGGCGTTCGACGACTGGCGGCCGGGCGACCAGAAGACCTTTGTTAGCGACATCACCCGCTACGCCGAGGCGGTCGATTGGCGGCCGCGGGTCGCGCCTGAAGAGGGCATCCGCCGGCTGGTGACCTGGGTCGAGGCCAATCGCCAACTCTTTGACTGAAACGAAGTGGGAGCCGCCACCGTGAAAATCCTGCAAGTCCTCACCTACTACCGGCCCCACACCAGCGGCCTTACCATCTACGTCGAGCGGCTCTCCCGTGCGCTGGCGGTGCGCGGCCACGAGGTGACAGTGCTGACCTCGCACTTCGACCCGACGACGCCGCGAGACGAGGTCGTCGACGGCGTGCGGGTGGTCCGGATACCGGTGGCGGCGCGGGTCTCCAAGGGTGTGTTGATGCCGGGCTTCGGCTTCGCCGCAAACCGTCTGGTGCGCGCGCACGACGTGGTCCACCTCCACCTGCCGCAGCTCGACGCCGCCGGGGTCGCCCTCCGAGCCCGGGTGTTCGGCAAGCCGGCGGTGCTGACCTACCACTGTGACCTCCAGTTGCCGCCGGGGATCGGCAACCGAGCCGTCAACCTGGTGGTTCACACCATGAATCACATCGCCGCGATCGCATCGCGCCGGATCGTCACCTATACCCGCGACTTCGCCGACGGATCACCCTTCCTGCGTCGTTACAGCACCAAGGTGGACACTATCCTGCCGCCGGTGGAGTTGCCGGCCGCTGACGCGGACTCCGCGCGGCGGCTGGCGGCGGTTGCCAAAGTCAACGGTCGTCACCCGGTGATCGGCATGGCCGCGCGCTTTGCATCTGAAAAGGGGGTTGAGGTTCTGCTTGACGCCTTGCCCCGGGTGATCGAAAGCCACCCCGGCACGACGGTGCTCTTCGCCGGCCAGCACCGCGACGTGATGGGCGAGCAGCGTTACCTCGAGCGTCTCGCGCCGACCGTCGAAGCGCTGCAACGAGCGGGACGGTGGCACTTCCTCGACACACTGACGCCGGCGGAGATGGCGGCCTTCTTTCCCAGCCTCGACCTGCTGGTCGTACCCAGCCTCAACCGCACTGAGTCCTTCGGCCTGGTCCAGATCGAGGCCATGATGAACGGGGTGCCGGTGGTGGCGTCGAATCTGCCGGGGGTGCGGCAGCCGGTGAGTATTACGGGGATGGGGGCGGTGGCCGAGATCGGCGATGCCGACGACCTCGCCGCCCGCATGATCGAGGTGTTGGACGACCCGGACCGCTTTGCCGGTGACCCTGCTGAGGTGGCGCGCCGATTCACCCCAGATACCTGCGCCGCCGGTTACGAGGGACTCTTCGAGTCGCTGCGAGCGGCCGCCCGGTGATGGAGGTCCGCCGATCGCGCGTGGATGTCACCGAAGAGCGCCCCGCCGGGAGCGGTGGCGAGGCGATCGAGGAGCTCCGCGCCGTCCACCCAAAGCGGCAGCATATTTCGCCAGCGCCGGAAGAGGGTGGTGTTGAAGACAGTGGGAGCGAGGGAGGCAAGACGATCGATGCACTGCCGGGTGTCGTCGAGGAACTCGCTCGTGAACTCGAAGGAGACCCACGACAGGGGCCGGCCGAGGCCGGCCAGGACCTGGGGTTCATAGCCTTCGACGTCGATCTTGCACAGCGTCGGCGCCCCGTGCTCGTCGATCAGCTGGTCGAGAGTCACCATGGGAACCATGACCTGGTCCTCCCAACGGCAAGCGGCAAATCTCCCCGATCGCCATTTCTCGATCCCGAAGGTGGAGATCTCCGGGTCACCCCGGCTGACGTGGAGGGTAGCCTCACCCGGCGTTGCCGCCACCCCTTTCGGCACGATGGTGACCCGGGGGTCGCCGGAAAAACGTCGCTTCAAGACCTCGAGACAGTAGGGCTGAGGCTCGACGCAGATGACCCGAGCCCCGAGATCGGACAGGACCGCCGCGTGGAATCCCTCGGCGGCGCCGATGTCGAAGACCAGGTCGTCGGGACCGACTATGCCGCCGTAGAAGGCGCGCATCCGCGGCCGCTCCAGGGCATAGGCGAGCGGCGCCAGGAGCGGCCGCAGCCGGCGCTTGACTGCGGTGGGGAGCCATCGGGTCACCAGCGAGCGAACCATCGAGCTCTTGTTACCTCCTCTTCCATGGTGGCACGGGCGAGCGGCTGTCGCATCACCCGCAGTTATAATGGCACCGCTCCCGTTCTACGAGGCCGCATTCAATGAACAACCCCAGCCTGCTCGACTACCTGGCCGCCAGGCTCCGCTTCTGGCGGGCTCCGCCAGAGGGTTTGCCGAGCCTGCGCCAGCTTTGGTTCGACGAAGGCGCGGACCAGACCGCGCCGCCCGCAGATGACGGGACGAGGTCGAAAACTGTGTGGCCCTCGCCGACCCGGCTCGGGCGCGGTCCGGGGCCGGTGCCGTGGGCGCTCGGCGGCGCGGTGCTGTTGGCTGTTGCCGGACAGGGATTGCTCGACCCGGAGGCGCCGCGAATGGCGGCAGGCATCGTGCTCCTGGTGGCGGCAGTGGTGGCGGTTGCCGTTGCCGAGCGCCGGGGGGAGGCCCGGACGCCGTCCGGGGTGGTTGTCGGGCTGGAGGTCCCGGAATCGGCCGGCGTGCGCTGGAAGTGGGCGGCCGCTGCCGTGGTGGTGGCGTTGGCGGCCGGTGCCGGCGCCCTCGGCAACCGGATGGGGCCGTTTACGATTGTGACGTGGCTGGCGGCCATCGGGCTGGCGTTGGCGGCGGTGACGCCGGCGCCGGCCGAGGGTGTGAGCCGGTGGCGCCGGCTGACGAGCTGGATCGGCCGAGCCCGGTGGCGCCTGGGTCTTGACCGCTCGACGGTGCTGCCGCTGGTCTGTGTCGCGCTTGCCCTGGTGGTCCGAACCGGCGAGCTGGCCCGGGTGCCGCTGGAAATGGTGAGCTTGCACGCCGAGCTGCTGCTGTCGATGGTCCGCGCCGTGGAGGCGGAACCACCCATCGTCTTCCCGTTCGGGGTCGGCGGCCTCGAACCGGTGCCGGTCTTCCTCGGGGCGTTGCTGGCGCCGCTGGCCGGCGGGCTTTCGTTTGCCAGCCTCAAGCTCGGCACCTTGGTCGCCGGGCTGGCCACCCTACCCTTTGTCTACCTCCTAGGTCGCGAACTTGCTGGTCGGACGGCCGGGCTGGGCGCCATGGCTCTGGCGGCGGTCGGCCAGTGGCCCGACCTGCTGTCGCGGCTCGGCCTCGCCGACGGCTGGTATCCACCCTTTGCCGCCGCCGCCCTGCTGCTGGTCGTGCGGGGCATTCGGCACAGTCGTCGCCGCGACTTCGTGGCCGCCGGCATCGTCATCGGCCTCGCCATCCAGACCGTGTCGATGGCGAGATCTTTGCTCCTCGCCACCGTGGTCCTGGTGGCCGTCGCGTGGTTCCCGGCCGGACCGACCCGGCGCCGGCGGCTGATGGCCGGGCTCGCTATGGTGGTGGTCTTCGCCCTGCTCGCCGGGCTGCCCACCACAGCCGCCTCCTTCAACGCTGGCTCCGGGGCCGGTGTGGGCTGGTGGCTCGGCGCCGCCGAGGGCACCCACGACGGCAGTGCGACCGCGGGTATCGGCGAACGGCTGGCGAGGTGCGTGGCGATGCCGCTGTGGTCCGACGGCCCGGTCTGGGTCCACGGAGCGCTCGGTCGACCGGCCCTGGATCGAACGGCTGCGGCCCTGCTGGTCATCGGCGCGGCATTGACCGGCATCGGCGCCGTGCGCCGCCGCCGGCTCGAGGATCTCCTGCTCCTGATCTCGGTGCCGGTCCTGATGCTGCCGGCCGTTCTCGCGGCGCTACAACCCGAGCTGGCGCCGTCGCCGATGCGTTGCAGCGGCGCGATGGCGCCGATCTTCGTGCTTGCGGGCATTGGGCTCGCCTCGGTTGTCACTGCCGTGTCGGCGACGGTCGCGGCGCCCGCGGGACGCCGGCTCGCTGCGGGGCTGGCGATCGTGGTGGTGGCTTTGTCGATGCTGGGCGGCCGCACGGTCGTCCACCGCTCCTTTGCCGAGGTCTGGGACCGAAACTCGTGGAACGCCTCCGAGCTCGGCGAGGTGGTGCGGGGAGCGGCTGCAATCGGGGTTCCGGTGGATTGTGCCCGGGTGGTGGGGTACCCGCATTGGGTGGACGCCCGGCTGGTGGCCGCCGAGGCCGGTTTCGTCGGCTCCGACCTCGCCCTCGATCCGACGCAGGTGGATATGGCGGCCGAGCGAGATGGTCCGCAACTCTTCCTGGTCCACCCTGAAGACCACGATACCGTACGGACTCTGGCGGACAGGCTCCCGGCAGTGACTCCGATCAGGCATGCGTCGCGGGTCGAGGGCAAGGAGTTCCTGGTGATCCTGAGCCTGTCCATGACCGGTGGGAGCTGAGATGGCGCCGCCGTTGTCGAACCGTAGGGTAATGGATCACCGCCGGAGCCTGGGTTGGTTGCTGGTGATCGTGGCGGTGGCGGCGGTCCTGCGGCTCGCCGGGATCGGTTGGGGTGGGCCAAACCTTCTCCACCCCGACGAGCGCTTCCTGGCCATGGTCACCTCCAGCCTCGAGTCTAACGAGAACCTCCTCGACTACTTCGACACGGCCTCATCGACCCTCAACCCCGAGAACGTGGGCAGCCGACCCAACTTCGTCTACGGAACCTACCCGCTGATCCTGGTGCGTCTGCTCGGCGAGGCGGTGGGATCAACCGGTCTGGGCGAGCTGCGAACCGCGGGTCGACTCATGTCTACGGTGTGGGACCTGCTCACCATCTGGATGATCTATCTCATCGGGGCGCGGCTCGCCGATCGCCGGACCGGGTTGCTGGCAGCTTTCTTCCTTGCCGTCACCGTGCTCCACATCCAACAGTCGCACTACTTCACCGTGGACCTCGCCCAGACCTTTTTCGTCACGCTGGCCCTCTACCTCGCCATCCGTATCGGTGAGGCGCAGGACGCGGAGGACGTCCCGGACAGCGCGGGTCTGAGAGCACGGTTGAGGGCATCGCGCCTTGGTCTCAGCCTGCTCTTTGGCGTCGTCGCGGCGGCGGCGGTGGCAGCCAAGCTGAGCGCGGCACCGGTGGTGCTCTTGCTGCCCGCTGCCCACATCGTGCGGCTCGCGGTCTTCGACCGCGAGCGCCGGGGCGAGGCGGTGCTGCCGGTGCTCGGGGTCTTGGTGGCGTCGGGGCTCGTATTCGGGCTCACATTTCGGATTCTCCAACCGTACGCGTTCATGGGCCCCGGCTTCTTCGGCCTCGGGCTCAACCCGCGCTGGACCAACGCCATCGACGGTCTCCGCATCCTCACCAGCCCCGACAGCGACTGGCCCCCGGCCATGCAGTGGGCCCGCCGGTCGGTCCTCTACTCGGGTCGCAACCTGGTCCTGTGGGGCTTCGGGCTGCCGCTGGGTCTGCTGGCCCTAGCCGGGGTGGCCGCCTCCTCCTGGCGGCTCATCCGACGCGGCCTGAGCCCGTCATTGTTGGTCGTCGGCTGGACGGTGGGTTTCTTCTCGTGGCAGTCGTTGGCCAGCAACCCGACAATGCGCTACCAACTCCCGGTTTATCCGGCCCTCGCTTTCTTCGCGGCCTTTGTGGTGGGGGCCGCGCGGCGTCGCGTTTCGGAAGGCGAGGGCGCCGCTGTCGGCTGGCGCCGGGCCGCGGTGGCGCTGGGAGTGGTGGTCGGCCTGGCGACCCTGGTTTATGCCACCGCCTTTACCGGAATCTACCTCCGCCCCGTCACCCGAGAGGTCGCCTCCAGGTGGTTGCTCGCCGAGGTCCCCGGCCCGCTCAACCTCGTGATCGAGACAACGGGTGGAACTGTCCGTCAACCGGTGGCTGTCCCCTATGACTGGCGCCTCGAGAGTGGCGCCGGCTTCGAAATTCGGTCGACCGCCGCGGCCGGCGGGGTGATTCGAGAACTCAGTTTCGCTCGGGTGATCGTCGGCGAGGACCCCGTTGATGAAGAGTCTGCCGATGGTCCGCTCGATCTGCACGCGGTGGTGGTCGTCGAGGGCGTCGGAGAGGCTACGGCGTCGGGCGCTTGTGTGGCGGTCGGAGAGCCGGGTGTGTACCGCTGCACCCTGGGTCTCGAGCATCGCCTCGAGATGGCCGACGGCGATCGGCTGATCATCCGCCTCGAGCTTCTCGGTGGCGGACAGTGGGCCCGGCTCGAGGGCGGCGCCATCGCCAACGAGACCGGTTGGGACGACGGGCTGCCGCTCAGGCTCGACGGCTACGACCCCTACGGCGGGATCTACCAGCGCGACCTCAATCTCGAGCTCTACTGGAACGCCGAAGAGGTCAAGCGGGAGCGGATGCTGGACGTCCTCCACCGGGCCGACTACCTGGCCATCTCATCGAGCCGTCAGTGGGGCAGCCTGCCGCGGATCCCCGAACGCTTCCCGCTGGCGACCACCTACTACCGGCACCTGGTGGGGTGCCCGCCCGAACGGTCGGTGGAGCGCTGTTTCATCGATGCAAAGGTCGGCGAGGTCGAGGGCGACCTCGGTTTCGAGCTCGCTGCGGTCTTCGAGTCGCCGCCGAAGCTCGGACCGATTGTCATCAACGACCAACCGGCCGACGAAGCGTTCACCGTCTACGACCACCCAAAGGTCCTCGTTTTCAAGAAGACCCTGGCCTACGATCCCGATCACGTTCGCGCCCTGCTGGAGGCGGTCGACCTTGACCGGGTTCTCCAAAAACCGCCCGGGCATTTCGGCAGTCAACCCGCCGACCTCCTCCTGCCGCCGGACCGTCTTGCCCGCCAGCAGAAGGGCGGGACCTGGAGCGATCTTTTTCCACCTGACGCGTTGGTCAACCGTCACCCGGCCGCAGCGGCCGTGGGCTGGTACCTGGCCCTCGCGGTCCTCGGTCTCGGCGTCGCACCCCTGTTGCGGTGGGCGTTCCCGGGTCTCGCCGACGACGGCTTGCCGCTGGCCCGAGGATTCGGGCTGCTGCTCCTGGCCTGGGTGGTATGGATCATGGGTTCGGCGGGAATCACGGTGGGGCCGGGGACCGTGCGGTTGGCGGCTGCGGGGCTGATTCTCCTTGGCGCCGTCGTGGCCTGGCGGGGTCGCCATGAGCTTCGTGCCGACTGGCCGAAGCTGCGGCGTAGCCTGCTCTCCACCGAGGTGGTCTTCCTGATCTTCTTCGCCATCTGTCTGGCGGTGCGGATCCTCAACCCCGACCTCTGGCACCCGTCGCACGGCGGCGAGAAACCCATGGATCTGGCGTACTTCACGGCGGTCCTCAAGAGCACCACCTTCCCACCCTACGACCCGTGGTTTGCCGGCGGCTACATCAATTACTACTACTTCGGTTTCGTGATCATCGGCCAGCTCGCCCTCGGGCTGGGAATCCAGCCCGCCGTGGCCTACAACCTGGCCCTGCCCACTCTCATCGCGTTGGCCGCAGTCGGTGCCTTTTCCGTCGCCTTCAACATCGTCTCCCTGGGCGGCGAGCCGCCCGGCGTTGGGGAGAGGCGGCGCCTGCCGCCCGAAGTGGCCGGGGTGGTGGCGGCCGCCGCTGTGACCCTCTTCGGCAATCTTCATCAGATCAGGATGCTGGTGGTGAGGATCTACGAGCTCGGCGCGTCGGCGGGGCACGGCGTGGTGGGTGCCATCGCCGCTGGCGTCGGCCGGCTCGTCGCCGGCGAGAATCTGGGGATCCCGTCGCACAACTGGTTCTGGAATCCGACCCGGATCATCCCCGATCCCGATGTCATGCCCATCACCGAGTTTCCGGCCTTTACCTTCATCTACGGCGACCTCCACGCCCACCTCATGGATCTTCCCCAGGTGCTGCTGGCCATGGCTTTCTCGCTGGCCGTACTGGCGACCTGGACCGGTCCCGGCGGTCGCGGCCGCCGGCTGGCCGCACTATTTCTGGGCGCCCTCGCGGTGGGCGCCATGCGACCCACCAACACCTGGTCGTACTACCCCTTCCTCGCCCTCGGATTTATCGCCGTGGCATGGGCCCGTCTCCGGATCGAGGATGGCCTGCCGGAGGGTGTCCGCCTGTTCCGGGCGGCGGCATGGGCGGTGGCTTTCGCCGTCCTGACCCGGGTGCTCTACGCCCCCTTCGACGCCTGGTTCGGGATGGGGTACACCGACGTCGAGTACTGGAGCCGCTCGAGGACACCCCTCACCATTTACCTCGAACACTGGGCGCCCTTCCTCTTCCCAGTGGCCACGTGGCTGGTGCTCGAGGTGCGCGATTGGATGGCCGCCACGCCGTTGGCCGCCGTCCGGCCCCTCCGCCGCCACGTCTGGCTGCTGGTGGTAATCGGAGTGCCGGCCCTTGCCGGCCAATTGGCGTTGACGGTTCTCGGGGTGCAGGTGGGCTTCCTGGTGTGGCCGTTGTTGGTGATGGCGGGGCTGCTGCTCGTCCGCCCCGGTCTCGAGACGGGTCGGCGTTTCGCCCTGCTCGCCGCGGGTCTCGGGCTCAGCCTGACCCTCGTCGTCGAGCTGGTGACCCTCAAGGGCGATCTCGGCCGGATGAACACCGTCTTCAAGTTCTACTACGTGGCCTGGGCGCTGCTCGCGGTCGTGGCTGCCGCCGGTCTGTGGTGGCGGGCGGCGCGACGGCCCGGCGAAGGGTCCCGCCGGGCCTGGACCGTGTGGTGGCTGGTGGCCGGCGGTCTCCTCGCCGGCGCCTTGCTCTTCCCCTTCCTTGCCGTCCCGGCCAAGGTCGTTGACCGGATGGTCGTGGATGCACCGCGCGGGCTTGACGGGATGGCCTACCTCGACCATGCCACCCATCACGACCAGGCCGTCGAACTCGTTCTTGCGGAGGATGCCGGTGCCATCCGCTGGCTCCAGCGCAACGTTGAGGGGACCCCGGTGATCGTCGAGGCCAACATCCCCGAGTACCGATGGGGTTCGCGGATCACCATCAACACCGGGCTGCCGGGTGTGGTCGGCTGGAACTGGCACCAGCGGCAACAGCGCGCCTTTGCCACCGACGCTTGGGTGTGGGACCGGGTCCGTGCCGTCGGCGACTTCTACGAGTCCAGCGATCGCGAGGCGGTGCGGGCGTTCCTCGAACGCTACGACGTGCGCTGGGTGGTTGTGGGTCAGCTCGAGCGCGCCTACTACTCCGAGGAAGGTCTCGCTAAGTTCCCGGTCTGGGAGGGCGAGCTTTGGCGCGAGGCCTGGCGGGACGGTGATACCGCAGTGTACGAGGTGCTGCCGGCGGCCGTCGGCGGCCCTGCCGGCTGAACCTGGTACACCGCGCTGCGGCCCGAGGCAGTCATCCTCACTACGCCAGGGACCTCTCCGAACGGGTTGTCTGAGTGAAGCTGGTAGATTTCTCGCTCGAGCTTGCCTAACCCGATCCAGCGAATGTCATAACGATCGATGACCTCCCGCCGCCGGACCGGATCGGCGCTACCGTAGAGGGTCTCGAGATCGTTCTGGCGGGTGATGATCTCGTCCCGTGACTGGCCGCGTTGGATCAGGTGCCACGGCCAGCCGACCACCGTCGGCCGGCCGGTATGCATCACGATCCTCGCCGTTTGGCCGTAACCCTCGCCGGTCGCCTCGGCCACTGCGTCGTCCGGACCGGCCAACGCCTCGACGGAACGCACCAGGAACCAGGTGTCGGGCTGGTCCCGCCGCAGATAGGCCTGGCCGTCGAGAGTCGGTCGCGGGGACGGGACCAGTGGGTTGGCCAAACCCTGTGCCACCCCCAACGGGAGGTTGACCAACGCAGCCAACTCAAGGGGCAGCCAGACGACCCACAGCAGCCGGCGGCGCCAGCCGGTTTCGACCAGCAGTAGCAACCCGAGGGCCAGCGCAAGCAGCAACCAGACCCCGTTGTAGATCTTGAAGACGGTGTTCATGCGGTCGATGAGGGTGAGGCGTTCGCAGAGCGCGACCAAGAGGACGCCGAGCAGGGCGAACGTCCAGCCGAGGCGTTGGCCGAGACTCGTCGCCCTGGCCGCCGCGGTCATGAAGAGGGCTGCGAGCATCAGGGTCAGGGCGGCCGCGCTCGAACCCATCTGGAGCGCGATCACCACGCCGATCCCGGCTGCCGCAAGCGTCACCACGAACCAGCGGCCGGCGTGGGTGACAGCGAGGATGGTCAGGGGACCGAGGAAGAGCCCGAAAAGAAGGGCCACCGCCCACCACGGCGCGAAGTCGGCGGTGGTGGGGAAGAGCCCGCGGCCGCCGCCGACACCGGCCCGGATCCCGGCGGCGATCTCGACGAGGAAAGGAGCGGCTACGATCAGGCTCGCCCCCGCCGCCATTGCCAGGCGGAGCAGGGTTCCCGAGGAACGGGGCGCCGTTGCCAGGACGCCGAAACCCAGGGCGGCGGTGAGGACAAGCAGATCCCATGGGTTGGTGGCGGCCAGTACCCCGGCGAAGAGACCGCAGAACAGGGCGGCGGCCGGCCAGCGAGGCTGGTCGAGACGGACGGCCGTCCAACCCCACAAGAGAGCCCCCAGCAAGACCGGCAGGGCGATGAAGTGGCCGTGGAGATCAGCGAAGAAGGCGGTCCACAGGGGAAACTCCTCGATCGCGTACGGCGACGGGATGACCCGCGAGGTGGCCCACCAAAGATCGAAGAGGCGGCCGTTCTGCGCTTTTTCCAGCATCCACGGCCAGGCGAGGTTGCCCGACAGCAGCACCAGGAGGGGCATCACCAGCGCGCTACCCCTGCGGCCGCGGGCGACAATCAGGCCGAAGGCGGTCAGAAGGGCCGCCGCCACGGCCGGAACTGTGGCCGCCGCCAGGTTATAGCCGACGGCGGTGCGGCAGCCGGTAAGCAGGACCGGAAAGACCGAAAGCACCTCGCCGAAGTAGTAGTAGTAGAGCGGCTTGCCGGCCATCCACGGCTCGCCGGTGGGCCAGGCGTCGGCCACGGCAAAGGCGTTGAGGAAGCTGAAGTCCATGGGCTTCTCGCCACCGGCGATGGCCGGGTTGAGGGCGCGCACCACGAGGAAGAACCCACCCACCACGAGGGCTGCGGCCGCAACCAGGACCATGGCCCGTCGCCGTTCAAGCCACACCCGGGAGATGAGCTCGCGCCGCCTTAGGGCGACGAGCGCCGCCAGCGCGGTCTCGGCGAGCAGGATGACGGTGGCGGTGGCTGCTCCCACGGGCCACAGACCGAGCTCCGAACCGAGCCACATCAGCCACGCCGGGAATACCCAGCCGGTGGCGAGAGCGAGACCGAGGCCGCCATCGGGGGCGTCGTGGACCACGGGCAAGATCACTACCCAAGCTGCTAACCCGAGGAGCAGCAGGACCGCCACCCAGACCCCCACGTCCCGGAGCTGACGTCGGCCGTTGGGGATCGGTTCGATCTCCGGCAACGGCGCGACCGTTCGTCGTTCGAACTCGGCCCAGCCGGTGGCATTGCCGGGCGGGTGGGTCGCCCCGGCCCGCCGCTGGAGCTCGACGGCATCCACCGCCTCCACCCGGCGGAAGACAACTACCCGGGGGAACTCGTAGTTGACAAAACTCTCGTCGGCCCACTGCACCGGGAGCTCGAGGCCCAGGAGTCGGGGCCCGCGATCGACCCGCGTGACCGCTTCGAAGCCGGCGTCACCGCGGAACAGCATCTCGTACAGACGCGCCACATCCGGAAAGAGCTCCGGGTGACCGAGGACGGTCCGGCGTACCCGGTTGGAAGTCAGCACCACCCAGTCCGACGCGGCGACCGCAACGCACCACTCGGCGAACCCCGAGTCGCCGCCAGATATACCGTAGCTCGGCAGCAGGACCATCCCGGGACCGGTCTCGTCCCCCGTCAGCTCGAGGTGTTCGTCCCAGTCTTCGAAGGCGACGTTATCGCCGGGGTCTACCACCAGATCGAGCCATTCGGTGGCCGTCCGGTGTGGGTGGGGCTCACTGAATGCCGCCAGGTAGAGGGCGCCGAGAGCCATGGTCGAGGCGGTAACCGCGATGACGACCGGCCGGCGCCAGCGCCGCCGCGGTAGTCGGATCAGGGCCCACGCCGCGAGCAGGGCCGCGGGAACAACCAGTGGCTGCCAGTAACGAAGAAACTTGACCTCGAGGGTGGCCAGGCGGACCGCCATCGGTCCCAGCCACAGCAGCAACAACACGAGCAGGATCGTCGCATCCTCTCGTGGAGCCGTCAGCCACCGCCGCCACCGGCGGACACTGTGTCGCGCCGCGGCCACAGCCGCGAAGATGATGCTGACCAGCAGGCCTGGGCCAAGGCCCCAGGCCCCGAGCTCGCGCAACGAGTAGAGCACCGCCGGGGTTCCGCGGTAAACCACGACGTAGGGTTGCGGCTCTCTCCCGCTGACCATGTTGACCTGGTCGATGACCGACGCGAGGTAGCTGACGGAGAGGGTCGGGCTGAGGTGGCCCGCCAGGCGGTCGGCCAGCCCGACCACCGGTGCCAGACGGTCGACAAGCAGAGGCCCGAACAGAATCGTTGTCTGCACCCCCGCGGCCAGCATCATGAGCACCATGCCCGCCCAGACCGCCGCTCTTCGGCCACGGTGGACCGAGGCGGTTGCCGGTGCGAGGGCGGCTACCGCTGCCAGCTCCGCGATCAACAATGACGGGAGAGTGCCGGCGGCAAAGGCCGACGGCTGACCGAGCCAGAAGCTCACCGTGGTTCCGACGGCGGCCAGCGCCAGCCAGCGAATGGCGGTGGCGACGGTCCCGCCTCGAGATCCGAGCAGACAAGCCGCCGCCACCGCGAGGATCAGCGGTAACGACGCGACCTTGACCGCCAACGAGGCGCCGAAACAGGCTCCGGCGACCAACGCGACGACCGGCCCGGGCCGCCGCGCGAGCTGGAACGAGGCGGCCAGGGTGGCCACCACCCACAGCGCGTGGTGAGCCTCGACGGTGGCGAAGTGGGATTGCTGGAGATCGAGCGGCACCAGCATCGTCAGCAGAAGGAACAGATCGGCGGTGCGACGGCCCCAGGCCGCCCGGGCCATCCACCATCCCAGGACGAGGGTGAGGAGGCTGGCCATGAGGCTCAGAATCCGCCCCCCGGCGATGAGCGAGGCCATGTTGGGGGCCATCCCGAGCAACGCCGTCGCCCCGCGGACTGCCTGGAAGTGGAGCGATCCGTACGAGTAAAAGCCGGGGTCGTCGAACCAGGACCTGACCTCCATGGTGGTCATCGCGACCCGTCGTTCATCGGGATGGGGTGAGTAGATTCCGGAGTCCCAACCGAGGATCATGACTCGGATCACCGCCGCTGCCAACAGCAAGACGATGAGGCGGCGTGGTGGCATGGGGCTAGTGTACCCCGCCATAATTGGGGTGTAGTATCGAGGGTGCCGAGGCGCCTTCCTGCCTGTGCTTCGCGACCGATAAATACCCTTTCGTATGTAGAGGAAGTGAAGCACGGGTAGGAAGGATGCGCCGGCGACCGAATACCATCCCAATTGTGGCGGGGTGTACTAGTACCGACGGTGAACGACGAAGCGGGCAAAGGCGGCGAGAGCGCCGTCCGGACCCTCGATCCCGCGCGCTCCCTCCACCAGCTCCTCCTCGAGCTCTTCAAGACGCCGCTGAGTGCTATCCAGACCGTAGAGCGTGACAAAGGTGAGCTTGCCTGCCGCGGCGTCCTTGCCCGGCGACTTGCCGAGGTCTTCGGCACTGGCCGTGACATCGAGAATGTCGTCCGCTACCTGGAAGGCGAGCCCGAGGTCCTCGCCGAAGGCGGCGAAGCGGCCACGGACGGCGTCGCTCACGCCGGCGAGAACTGCGCCGAGCTCGACCGAAGCCCGCAGCAGGCAGCCGGTCTTGTGGCGGTGGATGCGCTCGAGGCGGGTCTCCGGATCCACGGCGCCTCCCTCCACCTGGCCCGTGGCCTCGAGGTCCTCCATCTGGCCGCCGACCATGCCCCGC